>Ga0307374_10002496_pt1 | contig 32598 bp, 30 predicted proteins | sample OX3MG_FD_202532 | JGI IMG/M metagenome (GOLD analysis project Ga0307374, IMG submission 202532) | Soil microbial communities from Risofladan, Vaasa, Finland - OX-3 | ecosystem: Environmental > Terrestrial > Soil > Coastal area > Acid sulfate soil | place: Finland: Risofladan, Vaasa | collected... | reverse complement strand
CTCCAGCTCCGCAGGTTCACGGCTGGGGGAGCCACTCCAGCACGCTCACGTACTGGATCGTGTCGAGGTTCACGAGCGGGCGGGCGTTCACGGTCGTCGTGAGCCCCCCGGCCGACGTCTTCACCGAGGTGACGCGGGCGATCGGGATCCCCGCGGGGTACGCACCTCCGTCCGTGCCGCTCGTGAAGACCGTCTCGCCGACGACCGGAAGCGGGCCGGAGATCTCCTGGACGCTCAGCGGCTCCGCGAAGCCCTGCCCGTCCGCGATCGCGTTCCCGGCGCGCGTCGCTGTCCCGAAGGTCACGCCGATGCTCGAGGACTTGTCGGTGATGAGGCGGACGGTCGAGGTCGACGCGCTCGACACGGCGACCGTGCCGATGAGCCCCCGCCCCGACACGACCGGCATCCTCGGCCCGACCCCCGCGCCGGTCCCGCGGTCGATCTCGAGGAGGTACTGGAAGTTCGAGGTCGGTGCCGAGATCACCTCGGCCGGCGTCGAGGTGATGTTCGCCACGAACGGGAGGTGCGCGAGTGCGAGCACCGCGCCCGCCTGGCGCGAGGCGAAGGCTCCCTCGGCCTGCGCGGCCTGGAGCTTGCCGAGCTGCTGCTCGAGGCGGCGGTTCTCGCTCTGCACCGCGCCGTAGTGGAACGCGCCTGCGAAGACGTCGCCGACCGGGTGGAGCGCGGCCGAGATCCCGCGCTGGACCGGCGACAGCGCGTCGCGCACGCCGTTGCGGATGTGCGTGATGCCGTGGCTCACCTCGCCGTGGTAGTCGAGCGTGAGGACCGTGATCGAGGCGAGCACGAGCATGAGCAGCGTGACGCGCTGGCTCGTCCTTCGGGCCGGAGACGCCACGAGGGCGGGCGGGGCCGGCCGCTCAGCGGCTCGACGAGGAGACCAGCACCTGCTGGAGCGCGTCGAACTCCTCGAGGCACATGCCGCTGCCGAGCGCGACGCAGTTGAGCGGGTCGGGAGCGACGACGATCGGCATGTTCGTCTCCGCCTGGAGACGGACGTCGAGCCCGTGCAGCAGCGCGCCGCCGCCCGTGAGGACGATCCCCTGGGTCATGATGTCCGCAGCGAGCTCCGGCGGCGTCTTGTCGAGCGTGACCTTCACCGCGTCGATGATCGCGGCCAGCGGCTCCTCGATCGCCTTGCGGATGTCCTTGGTCGACGTGACGATCGTCTTCGGCAGTCCGCTCACGAGGTCGCGACCGCGGATCTCCGCGTGCAGCTCCTCTTCGAGCTCGCAGGCGGAGCCGAGCGCCATCTTTATCTCCTCTGCGGTGCGGTCGCCGAGCGCGAGGCTGTACTCCTTCTTCACGTAGCTGATGATCGCCTCGTCGAGCTCGTCGCCGCCGATGCGGATCGACTGGCTCGTCACGATCCCGCCGAGCGAGATCACCGCGACCTCGGTCGTGCCACCGCCGATGTCGACGACCATGTTGCCCGTCGGCTCGTGGACCGGCAGGCCCGCGCCGATCGCGGCCGCCATCGGCTCCTCGATGATGTACGCCTTGCGCGCACCCGCGTACTCCGCGGCCTCCTGGACCGCGCGCTTCTCGACTCCGGTGATCCCCGACGGGACGCAGATCACCATGCGCGGCTTCGAGAAGCGGCGCGGGTGGACGCGCCGGATGAAGTACCTGAGCATCATCTCGCAGATCTCGAAGTCCGCGATGACGCCGTCCTTCAGCGGTCGGATCGCCTGGATGTTGCTCGGCGTGCGCCCGATCATCCGCTTCGCCTCGGCGCCGACGGCGAGCGGATGGCCGTCGCGGACGTTGATCGCGACGACCGACGGCTCGTTGAGAACGATCCCCTTGCCCCGGACGTAGACGAGCGTGTTCGCGGTGCCGAGGTCGACCGCCATGTCGCGGCCACCGAATCCGAACATGTTGTCGGGCATACTTCCAGCTCCAGATCGTTGGGCGACCGCGACAGGTTACGGGATGGCCGGGGGCGTCACAAGGCGCGCGCGGGCGCGGGCGCACGTCGTGGCCGGGACGCGGCGCCCCGGCCGACGGGTTCCGGCCCGGCCGCCGGCACGGTGCCGGCCGGCGAGATCAGCGAAGTCCGGGGAAGAAGAGCCCGATCTCGCGCGCCGCGGACTCGGGACCGTCGGACCCGTGCACGAGGTTCTCCGTCGTCTCGGTCGCGAGGTCGCCGCGGATCGTGCCGGGCGCCGCGTCCGCCGGATTCGTCGCGCCCATGAGGTTGCGCACGATACGCCACGTGTCGTCGGGGCCCTCGACGACCATCACGAGCGCCGGCGAGCGCGAGATGAACTTCACGAGCGAGTCGAAGAACGGGCGCTCGCGGTGCTCCGCGTAGTGGTGCTCGGCGATGTCCGGGTCGATCACCCGCAGCTCGGCCGCGACGATCCGGAGCCCTTTGCGCTCGAGCCGGCCGACGATCGCGCCGACGAGGCCGCGCTCGACGGCGTCGGGCTTGCATATGACGAGGGTCCTGTTCATGGCCGCATGCAACCTAGTCGGCGCGCCGCCGCCCGGGCGACTCCGACGACGTAGAGCGACCCGGTCACGAGGACGAGGTCGTCGGGCGCGACACGCGCGAGGGCGATCTCGAGCGCGTCGTCCACCGTGTCGGCGACAGTCGCCGCGAGGCCGACCGAAGCGGCCGCGTCGGCGATCTCGGACGCCGGGAGCGCCCGCGGCGATGGCGGCGCGCACGCGACGACGCCTGTCAGGCGCTCGCCGCGAAGGGCGCCGAGCAGCTCACCCGGGTCGCGACCCCGCAGGCAGCCGACGACCGCGACGATGCGGTCGGGCGCTGCGAAGTCCTCGTCGAGCGCGTCGCGAAGCGCCTCGATACCGGCGCGGTTGTGCGCCCCGTCGAGGACGACGAGTGGGCGACGACCGACGATCTCGAGCCTGCCCGGCACGGTCGTGGCTGCGAACGCCTCGACCACGACGTCCTCGGCGACCGGCGCGCCGAGCAGCGCCTCGGCCGCGGCGAGCGCCGCCGCCGCGTTGTCCCCCTGGTGCGCACCGAACAGCGGAAGGTAGACCTCGTCGTAGGCGGCGCGCGGCGTGCGCAGGTCGAGCACGCGACCGCCGTGCGCCGCCCGGTTCGACGTGCAGTCGAAGTCGACCGATCGTCGCAGGACCGCGTCCGCGCCGACGGACCGCGCCGCGTCGAGGAAGATCCGGGCGATGTCGGGGTCGCGCTCGCCGAGCACGAGAACCGCGCCGGGCTTCACGATGCCCGACTTCTCGGCGGCGATCTCCTCGCGCGTCGACCCGAGGATCTCGGTGTGGTCGAGGTCGACGTTGGTCACGACGGCGACCGCGCCGTCCGCGACGTTCGTCGCGTCGTACCGGCCGCCGAGGCCGACCTCGACGACCGCGGCCTCGACCGCCACGTCCGCGAACCACCGGAAGGCCGCGGTCGTGACGAGCTCGAACCACGTCGGCGGTGTCGGCCACGCGTCGCGCGCGACGAGGAACTCCTCGAGCGCCGAAAGCGCGGTGAGCTGCTCGCAGAGCTCCTCGTCGCCGATTGCGAGGCCGTTGCGCGCGATCCGCTCGTTCAGGCGCTCGAGGTGCGGGCTCGTGTACGTGCCGACCGAGAGGCCGGTTCCCGCGAGGAGGTTCGAGCAGATCCTGGTCGTCGACCCCTTCCCGTTGGTCCCGGTGACGTGCACGACGCCGTACGCGTCCTGAGGGTCGCCGATCGCGGAGACGAGCGCCTCCACCCGCTCGAGCGTCGGCGCTGCCGCCCTGCCCGCGACCCCGCGCTCGATCGCCTCGAGGTTCACGTGACGGTCGAGCCACGCGAGCGCATCGCCCAGTGACGCCGGCAGCGGCCGGCCCGGGTCGCCCGGCAGGGGTCTGGCGCTCTCCCCCTCAGGAGGCCGCACGACGGGGGCGGTCCGACTTCTCGCCCGCAGCGCGCGGCAGCAGGCTCGGAGCGACGCGCTCGAGGACGACGCCCTTGTCGACGACGCATCGTCCGACGTCGCTCCTGCTCGGGAGGTCGTACATCACGTCGAGGAGCACTTCTTCGAGGATCGCCCGCAGGCCGCGGGCGCCGGTGCCGCGCAGCAGCGCCTGGTCCGCGATCGCCTCGAGCGCGTCCTCGGTGATCTCGAGCTCGACGTGGTCGAGCTCGAACACCCGCTGGTACTGCTTCACGAGCGCGTTCTTCGGCTCGACGAGGATCTGCACGAGCGCCTTGCGGTCGAGGCTCGACACCGCGCCGATGATCGGCAGCCGGCCCACGAACTCCGGGATCAGGCCGAACTTCAGCAGGTCCTCGGGCAGCACCTCGAGCAGGAGCTGGCTCTCGTCGTGGCGCTTCGAGCGGCGGACGTCCGCGCGGAACCCGATCCCCGAGTGTCCGATCCGGGCGTCGATGATGCGGTCGAGCCCAGCGAACGCGCCACCGCAGATGAACAGGACGTTCGTCGTGTCGATCTGGATGAACTCCTGGTGGGGGTGCTTGCGGCCGCCCTGGGGCGGGACGGACGCCGTCGTGCCCTCGAGGATCTTGAGAAGCGCCTGCTGCACCCCTTCGCCCGAGACGTCGCGGGTGATCGACGGGTTCTCGCTCTTGCGCGCGATCTTGTCGATCTCGTCGATGTAGATGATCCCGGTCTCCGCCTTCTTCACGTCGTAGTCGGCGGCCTGGATGAGCTTGAGCAGGATGTTCTCGACGTCTTCGCCCACGTAGCCGGCCTCGGTCAGCGCGGTGGCGTCCGCGATCGCAAAGGGGACGTTCAGCATGCGCGCGAGCGTCTGGGCGAGGAGCGTCTTGCCACAGCCCGTCGGGCCGAGGAGCAGGATGTTCGACTTGGCGAGCTCGACGCCGGTGTCCGCCGGTGTGCCCGCCTGCACGCGCTTGTAGTGGTTGTACACGGCGACTGAGAGGATCTTCTTCGCCTGGTCCTGCCCGACGACGTAGTCGTTCAGGAACTCGAAGATCTCACGTGGCTTCGGCAGATCCTCGAAGCGCACCTCGGAGGTCTCCGACAGCTCCTCCTCGATGATGTCGTTGCACAGCTCGATGCACTCGTCGCAGATGTAGACGCCCGGTCCGGCGATCAACTTCTTCACCTGCTTCTGGGACTTGCCGCAGAAGCTGCACTTGACGAGCTCGCCTCCGTCGCCGAACTTGGCCACGTCCCCTCCCTCGATCAGGCTGCGCCCACTGCGGTCATGGCGTCGGGGACCTCGCGCGAGGTGATGACCTCGTCGATGACCCCGTAGTCGCGCGCCTCGGCGGCGCTCATGATGAAGTCCCGGTCGGTGTCCCGCTGGATGCGCTCGATCGTCTGACCCGTGTCCTCGGCGAGCATCTCGTTGAGCATGTCGCGCATGCGAAGGATCTCCTTCGCCTGGAGCTCGATGTCGGTCGCCTGGCCCGCCGCGCCCCCGTAGGGCTGGTGCAGCATGATGCGCGCGTGGGGCAGCGCGAACCGCTTCCCCTTCGTCCCCGCCGCGAGCAGCACGGCCGCGGCCGACGCGGCCTGGCCGAAGCAGAAGGTCGACTTCTCGGCACGGACGTACTTCATCGTGTCGTAGATCGCGAAGAGCGCGGTGATGTCGCCGCCCGGCGAGTTGATGTAGATGTTGATGTCCTTCTCGCCGTCTTCGGACTCGAGGAAGAGCATCTGCGCGCAGACGAGGTTCGCGACCGTGTCGTCGACCGGCGTGCCGATGAAGATGATGCGCTCCCGGAGCAGCCGCGAGTACAGGTCGTACGCGCGCTCACCGCGACTCGAGGACTCGACGACCGTGGGGACGAGGTAGCTGTACGCAGTCACGCTCACGCCTCCCCGGCGGCGTCCGCCGCCTCCGCCCCGCCGTCCGCCGGGCCGGCACTGTCGAGGAGCAGCTCCGATCGGTCCATCGGCTTTCCCTCCTCGTCCACGATGCCGACGTGCTCGACGAGCCACGCCAGAGCTTTCGCTGATGCCATCTGCGAGCGTAGCCCAGCGAGCCGCCCGTCCTGCTCGAGCGCCGTACGCACGCGGGCCGGCGTCATCTTCTCCTGCCCGGCGATCCGGACGATCTCCTCGTCGAGCTCGGACTCGTCGACCTCGATGGACTCCGCCTCGACGAGAGCACGCAGCGCGAGATCTGCCTTGACCTGCTTCTTCGCCTGCTCGTCGAGCTCGGCGAGCAGGCTCTCGGGGGGCTGGCCCGTGCTCTCGAGGTACTGCTCGAGCGTCGCGCCCTGGTGCGAGAGGCGGTGCACGAGGTCGTTCACGAGGCGCTCGGTCTCCGCCGCGACGAGGACCGCCGGCGGCTCGTCCGCGACGAGCTCCACGAGCGCTTCGACCGCCGCCTCGCGCAGCGCGAGCTGTGTCTGGAGGCGCTTCACCTCGCCGATGCGCGTCGTGAGGTCCCCGCGCAGCTCGGCGATCGTCTCGAACTCCGACGCGTCCGCGGCGAACGCGTCGTCGGCGTCGGGAAGGAGCTTCTCCCGCACCTGCTTGACCGCGACGTGCAGCTGCGCGGGCCCTCCCGGTGCGTCGCTCGCGTCGAGCTCGAGCTCGTCGCCCACGGCAGCGCCCGTCAGGCGCTCGTCGATCCCGTCGACGATGCCCCCGGTGCCGACCTCGTAGACGAGGTCGTCGGCGGTGAGGCCCTCGGCCGGCGCGCCGTCACGGGTGCCGTGCAGGTCGAGGGTCACGAGGTCGCCGACGCGTGCCGGACGGTCGACCTCGGTGAGCTCGGCGAACTGCGAGCGGAGCCGGTCGACCTGGGCGTCGATCTCCTCGGCGGTCGGGACCGGGCTCGGGAGCGTGACCGCGAGCCCGTCGTAGCCGACGATCGCGACGCGTGGCCGCACCTCGACGACCGCGTCGAACGCGACCGGACCGCCCTCCTCGCCCGCCGTGATGTCGATCTCGGGCGACGTGATGACGTCGAGCTCGGCCTCCTCGACGGCGTCCGAGTAGAGGCGCGGCAGCGCGTCGCGAAGGACCTCCTCCCGGATGACCTTCGTGCCGAGGCGAGCTTCGAGCAGGCGTCGCGGCACCTTGCCCGGCCGGAAGCCCGGGATCCGGGCCTCGCGGGTGAGCCGACGGAGCGTGTCTTCCTCCGCTCGGCGTATCTCCTCCTCGTCGACCTCGACGGTGAGCTTGACCTGATTGCCCTCGAGGGGCTGAGCGGAGGTACGCATACGAAGCGGGGAGTCTACCGGTGCCGCGGGCGACGCCCCGACGAACAGGTGACGGGCGACCCGCACGCGTCCCCTAGCATCTGGCCCGGCCACGACGGCGAGCACGCCGCCGCGGGGAGTAGCGCAGCTTGGTTAGCGCGCCTGCTTTGGGAGCAGGAGGCCGCGGGTTCGAATCCCGCCTCCCCGACTCCGCTCGGTCGCCCCGGCCGGCGAGCCCGGACGCGGAGCAGTGCGGTGGCGTTCAGCCGACGAGACCGAGCGCGAGCGCGGCGGCGCCGAACGCTCCGGCGCGCGGGCCGAGCTCCGCGAGCACGATCGGGACCGCCTGGGCGCCCCGACCGCGGCGATCCTCGACCGCGAAGGCCGCGACCGTCGGGTCGAGCAGCAGCTCACCGGCCGCCGCGAGCCCGCCGCCGATGAGCACGACGCCCGGGTCGAGCACCTCGACGAGGTTCGCGACGCCGACGGCGAGATTGTGCGCGAGCTCGGCGAACAGCTCCCGGGCGGCAGGATCGCCCTCGCGCGCCGCCGCGAGGACGTGCTCGCCGCGGACCGCGTCGACGTCGCCGCCCGCGAGCTCGAGCACGCGGTCCGCCCGTCCGGCGAGCACCGCGCCCCTCGCGATGCGAGCGAGCGCCGATCCCGACGCGAGCTGCTCGAGGCAGCCGCTCCGCCCGCAGTGGCACAGCGGTCCGCTCGGGTCGACGACGATGTGGCCGACCTCGCCGGCGAAGCCACGCGCGCCCCGCAGCAGCCGGCCTGCGGCGATCACGCCACCGCCGATGCCCGTCCCGATCGTGAGCAGGACGACGTCGCCGTGGCCGCGCGCCGCGCCGAAGGCGAGCTCGCCCGCGGCCGCGCAGGTCGCGTCGTTGTCGATCACGAGACGCCACCGCGCCGCGCCGGCGGCGCGTCCGGGCGCGACCTGCTCGAGGCGCTCGGCGAACGCCGCGCGCACCGGCAGGCCCTCGAGCGCCGGCAGGTTCGGGCTGTCGAAGAGCGATCCGTCCGATCCGACGAGGCTCGGGACCCCGACCCCGACGCCCACGACCGAATCCCTGTCCGCGCCCAGCAGCGCGACGAGCGCGTCCGTGCCCTCGACGAGCGCGTTCAGCAGCCGGTCCGGCGAGCGGGGCGAGTCGACGCGCGTCTCGACCACGAGCTCGCCCGCGTCGGTCACCGCGCACGCGAGGATCTTCGTCCCCCCGACGTCGAGGCCCAGTCCGATCGCCATGGTCCGCCGACGCTACCAGCGGCGCCGTGCGTGCGTCCCGGTCGGTCGCGCGGCGCAGCGCTCGGTGGCCGCGGCGCGCCGCGTCAGCCGCCCGCGCGCGCGTCCGGGCGGTCCGCGACCAGGCCCCAGATCCGCTCGGGCGAGTACGGGGGGTCGACGTGCTCGACACCGAACGGCGCGAGCGCGTCGACGACCGCGTTGCCGACCGCGGCGGGAACCCCGATCGAGCCAGCCTCGCCGAGACCCTTCGCACCGAGCGGGTTCAGCGGGCTCGGCGTGCACAGGAGCGCGGTCTCGAGCTCGAACGCGACGTCCGGGGCGCTCGGGATCCCGTAGCTCACGAAGCTCCCGCTGAGCGGTTGACCGTCCGGGTCGTGCACGACCTCCTCGTACAGCGACGCGCCGACGCCCTGCACGGACGAGCCGACGACCTGGCCCTCGGCGAGCAACGGATTGACGACCACGCCGGCGTCGTCGACCGCGGCGATGCGGAGGATCTCGACCCGACCCGTCTCCGGGTCGATCTCGACCGCCGCGCCGTAGGTGCCGAACGAGAAGACCGGCGAGGCGATCGTGAAGCGAGCGTCAGCGCGCAGCGGCGCGCCCGCGTCGAGCGCCGCCGCCGCGACGTCCGCGAGGCCGACGCCCTCGTCCGGTCGGTCCCGTCTCGACCAACGCCCGTCGCGATAGTCGAGGTCCGCGGGGTCGGCCCCGCAGAGCGTGGCCGCGGCGGCCGTCGCGCGCGCGAGCAGCCCCTCGCACGCCTGCAGCACGGCCGAGCCACCGAGCGTGACCGAGCGGCTCCCGTAGGTCCCGACGCCCGGCGGACCGGCGGAGCTGTCGCCGTGGCGCACGTCGATCGCGTCGGGCGCGACGCCGAGTGCGTCCGCGGCGACCTGGGCGAACGTCGTCTCGTGACCCTGCCCGTGCGGCGACGAGCCGACGCGCACGACGACGCGCCCCCCGGGGGCGAGCAGGGCCTCGGCGCTCTCCCAACCGCCGGGAGCCGCGCGCTCCACGTAGCTGGCGATCCCGACGCCGACGAGGCGCCCCGACGCCCGAGCGTCGCGCTGCTCGGCCCGGAGCGCGTCGTAGCCGAGCAGCCGGCACGCCTCGTCGAGCGCGGCCGGGTAGTTGCCCGAGTCGTACCGGTGGCCGAGCCCGTTGTCGTGCGGGAACGCGCCCGGCGCGACGAGGTTGCGCCGCCTGATCTCGACGGGGTCGAGCCCGGTGGCCCGAGCGGCGACGTCGACGACCCGCTCGACGAAGAACGCCGCCTCCGGGCGCCCGGCGCCGCGGTACGGCCCGGTCGGCACCTTCGTCGTCGCGAGGCCCTCGACGCGCACCTCTGCCGCGGCGATGTCGTAGCAGCCGGTCATGAGCATCGCCGTCGTGACCGCGACGTTCGGCGTGTTCGGGTAGAGGTACGCGCCGATGTCGGCAGCGATGTCCGCGCGCAGCGCGAGGAAGCGCCCGCCGTCGCCGAGTGCGAGCTCGACGTCGGCCTGCATCCCGCGGCCCTGGTAGGCGGCGAGGAAGTTCTCGCTGCGGTCCTCGAACCACCGCACGGCAACACGGTGGTGGATCGCGCACCACGCGGCGAGCGCGTACTCGGGCACGAGCGAGCCCTTCGAGCCGAACGCTCCGCCGACCTCGGGCACCACGACCCGGATCGACGCCTCCGGTCGGCGGAGCACGGCCGCGAGCTGTGCCGACTGGCGCCAGGGGTCCTGGGCGGACGCCCAGAGCGTGACGAGGTCGTTCGCTGCGTCGTGGGCGGCCACGCACGCGCGCACCTCGATCGGCGCGGCGACGAGACGCGGAATGTGGAGGTGGCAGCGGGCGACGCGCTGCGCGTCCCGAAAGGCGCCGTCGACGTCTCCGGATCGGTGCGACCAACGCACGAGCACGTTGTCCGGCGCTGCGTCGTGCACGACGGCCACGCGCCGGCGCGCGTCGTCGACACTCGCGACCGGCTCGAGGGGCTCGTAGTCGACGACGACGAGCTCGGCCGCGTCCTCCGCCGCGGCTCGGCTCCGGGCGAGGACCGCTGCCACCGGCTCGCCCACGTAGCGGACGGTCCCGGTCGCGACGACTTCGACGGGCGCGTCCGCGAGCGTCGCGCCGTCCCGGCTCACGACCGGGTACGGCGAGACCGTGCCCGCGAGGTCCGCACCGGTGACGACCGCCACGGTCCCGGGCAGGGCGAGCGCCTCGGTCGCATCCACACCGACGATCCGCGCGTGCGCGACGGTGCTCCGCACGACGACCATGTGCACGGCGTCGCCGACGGGCACGTCGTCCGCGGCACCGAGGTCGTCGGTGAAGCGCGCCTCGCCGCGCACGAGCGCGCGGTCCTCCCGGCGGGTCATCGAGCGCCCCGTGAACGGCACGCCTACCACCGTCGCCTCGGGCCGAGCCCGCGACGGCGGGTCATCGCCGCGCCCGGCGGCTCGGGTGCCGCAGCCGTGCGACGAGGCACCCGGCCACCGTGACGAGGACCGCCACCGCGACGATCTTGGCGCGCGTCGAGAGCATCGACCGCGCGATGGCGAGCAGGTCGACCGCGTCACCCGTCGCGGGTGCGGTCCCGCCCACCCGCGCCTCCCCGCCGGGCGGCACGCCGGCCGGGCTCCCGGTGGGCCGCTCGTCGGCCGGGCTCCCGGTGGGCGGCACGTCGGCCGCGCCTGCGGCGGGCGGCACGTCGGAGGAGGTCTCGGTGGGCGGCGCGCCGGCGAAGGTCGCGGCGAGGCACTCGACGAACTGCTGGAGCAGGCGGGCGCTCACCTCCGCGATGACGCCGCGGCCGAACTGCGCGACGCGCCCGGTCACGACGAGGTCCGTCGCCAACGTGACCGTCGTCGCATGGCCGTCCGGCGCGAACGCCGCGGTGATCGTGGCCGTCGCGTTGCCCTGACCCTTCGTCTCCCGGCCCTCGGCCCGGAGAACCGCGCGACGCGCGCCCTCGTCCTGCTCGACGAAGGACACGGTGCCGCGGTACTGCGTCGTGACGGGACCGACCTTCACCTTCACGGTGCCCGAGTACCGCCCGTCCTCGGCCGACTCGAGCGTGGCTCCCGGCATGCACGGCGCGATGCGCTCGACGTCGACGAGCAGCGACCACGCGCGCTCCACCGGCATGTCGACCGTGAACTCGTGGTTCAGCTCCATCGGGACCGGCTCCCTTCGCGCCCGACGCGCGTGCGCGGCCGCACCTCGACCGTCGCCACCGCGGGTGCGGCGCCGTACACGGTCATCGCGACGCCCGCTCGAGGGCCCGGCGTACGAGCACCCTCGCGAGATGGCGGCGGAACTGCGCGGACGCGTTCGCGTCGGACGGGGGCTCGGTCCCCTCGGACGCGAGATCGGCCGCTTCCCGCGCGGACGCGCCGCGTGCGAGGGCTTCCTCCACGAGCGGGGCGCGTCGCGGAGTCGTCGCCATGTTCACGAGCGCGACCCGCGGCTCCGAGCCGGCGAGCACCGCGCACCCGACGATCGCCCAGTCCTGCGCACGGCGGTTGAACTTCTCGAACGCCCACGGCGCGCTCGTCACGGGGACGCGCACCTCGACGAGGATCTCGTCGGGAGCGATCGCGGTCTCGAGGAACCCGACGAAGACCTCCTCGAGCGCGATGCGCCGCTCGCCGGCCGGGCCGCGCACGACGACCGTCGCACCGAGCGCGAGCAGCGCCGCGGCTACATCCGACGCCGGGTCGCCGTGGCAGATCGACCCGCCGATCGTCCCCCGGTGCCGCACCTGTGCGTCGCCGACCTCGGCGGCAGCGGCGGCGAGCAGCGGCGCGCGCTCGGCGACGAGCGGCGAGGCCTCGACGTCGCAGTAGCGCGTCATCGCGCCGATCGAGAGCTCGCCGTCGTCGCGGACGCCGTCGAGCCCCGGAACCCGTCCGATGTCGACGAGCACCGAGGGCCGGGCGAAGCGCAGGCGAAGCAGCGGGATCAGCGAGTGGCCGCCCGCGAGGACCTTCGCGTCGTCGCCGTGCCGAGCGAGCAGCGCGACGGCGTCCTCCACCGACGCGGCGCGCTCGTACGCGAACGGCGCGGGGATCATCGGGCGACGGCCGCGCCGGCAGCGCCGGGACGCGCGTCCTCGCTCGCCGCGACCGCGAGCACCGCCTCGACGATGCCCCGGTATCCCGTGCACCGGCAGAGGTTGCCCTCGAGACCCCGGCGGACCGCGGCGTCGTCGAGCGGGCGGCGCTCGCGAAGAAGCGAGACCGCCGCCATGATCATGCCGGGCGTGCAGTACCCGCACTGGAGCGCGTGGTGGTCGTGGAACGCCGCCTGCAGCGGGTGGAGCTCGTCGCCGTCCGCGAGCCCCTCGATCGTCGTCACCTCGCACCCGTCCGCCTGGACGGCGAGCACGGTGCAGGACTTCACGGAGCGGCCGTCGAGCAGCACGGTGCACGCCCCGCACGACGACGTGTCGCAGCCGACCTTCGTGCCGGTGAGGCCCAGCGCGGCGCGCAAGTGGTGGACGAGGAGCGTGCGCGGCTCGACGTCGCCCGACACCCGGGCGCCGTTCACCGTGAGGCGGAGCTCCACCGGTCCTCCTTCGCGTCCGGTCGCACGGTCGTCTGTGGCGAAGCGCGCGGCGCGGGTGCGAGCCGCCCCACGCGCCGCAACGCTCACGACTCCACCGGATCGAGCGGATCTTACCGAGCGCCGGACGAATGTCGTCGACCACCGCCGCGGCGCCCGCGGCGGTGAACCCCGGTCAGCGCCGCTTGCCGTCCCCGCGGTCGAGGCGCATCCACGGGACGAGGAACCTCTGGATCAGCCCGAGGATCGCACGCAACGTCACGCCGAGGACCATGATCAAGAGGACGACGGCGAGCGCTCCCGCGGTGTGGTACGTCTGGGCCTGGGTCTGAAGGGCCGCGCCGAGCCCGGTCAGCTGGGTCTGGAGCTCGGCGATGATGACGCCGACGAGCCCCATCGCGACACCCTGGGTCGCCCCGGTGATGACGAACGGGACGGCCCCGGGGAGCAGCACGTGCACCCACGTCTGACGCCTGTTCAGCCGGAGCGAGCGGGAGACCTCCATGAGCTCGGCGTCGATCTGGCGGACGCCGTGGAACACCGTGACGATCATCGGCCACGTTACGAAGAGCGCGATGATCACGATCTGCGCGGTCGCGTCGAATCCGATCCACAAGGTCATGATCGGCACGAGCGCGACCATCGGCGTCGCGTACAGCGCGAACACGTAGAGCGAGACCGCGGCCTCGACCACGCGGTACGCACCCATGAGCATCCCGACCGCGATGCCCACCGCGACGCCGATCAGGTAGCCGATCGCGAACGTCCACATGCTGTAGCCGAGCTGGGACCCGAGCTGGGCGTGCGCGAACAGGTTGTACCCCGAGTGCACGACCGTCGTGATCGGCGCGAACAGGATCGCGATCGTGTGCATCCCGTACAGCTGCCACGCCCCGAAGACGACGGCCAGCGACACGAGCCGGACCGCGAGGAACTTGCGCCGGTCACGCTGCGAGCGGCGCCGGCGGGCTGCGATGACCTCGCGGCCGATCGCCTCGGCGTCGGACGCCGCGGGGCTCGCGGACGCGGTGCGCGCGCCGTCCGCGAGGCCGGCGACCGGCGGGTCGTTTCGGGTCAGAGACATGTTCGCGAACCTCTCACGTCGGCGAGCCGGAGGCCCGCAACTGCTCCCAGATGCGCTCGCGGAGCGGCGCGTAGGACTCGTGGCGCCGCACCGAGCCGACGGTGCGGGGCCGCGGGATCGGCACGACGATGTCGTCGACGACCCGTCCGGGCTTCGTGCCCATCACGACGACCCTGTCGGCGAGCGTGATCGCCTCGTCGATGCTGTGCGTGATGAACAGCGCCGTCTGGCGATGACGGCTCCACAGCCCGAGGAGCTCCTCCTGGAGGATCTCGCGCGTCTGCGCGTCGACCGCGGCGAACGGCTCGTCGAGCAGGATGACCTCGGGCTGCAAGGCGAGCGTGCGGGCGAGCCCGACGCGCTGCTTCATCCCGCCCGAGAGCTGTGCGGGGTAGCGATCGTCGACGCCCTCGAGCCCGACGAGCGCGATTGCCTCGGCGACTCGCCGGCGCACCTCGGCCTTGTCGAGACCGGCGGCGCGAAGCGGGAGCGCGACGTTGTTGTAGACGGTCTTCCAGGGAAACAGCCCGAAGTGCTGGAACACGACCGCGACCTGCGCGAGCGGGGCCGTGACCTTCTCGCCCCCGATCGTGATCGTGCCGTGGTCGTACTCGGCGAGCCCTGCCATCATCCTGAGCAGCGTCGTCTTCCCGCAGCCCGAGGGGCCGACGACGCAGACGAACTCGCCGTTCGCGACCGTGAGGTCGAGGCCCGAGAGGACTGCGGTCTGCCCGTACCACTTGTACAGTCCGCTGCAGCGGATCTCGCCTCGCCCCGGGCCGGCGGCCGCGGTCGCCTGCGCCCGTTCCGCCGGGGCTCCCCGGTCGGAAGCCGCCCGCATTGCCGTCATGCCGTTCCCCCCGCTTCAGGTCTGACCTCTTTCCACACTGTACCCACCGGTGACTGCACGGAACAAGGCGACTCCGCGCGACTGCCCGGCGCCTGCAAGGGATGACCTCTGACCATTGGGCGTCTATGCTCGGACAGACCGTGAGCTGGGCGTCTCGTGGGGGGCGCCGGCGGACGGCGCGGAAGGACGTCGCGGTGGACCCTCTTTGGAGTCCGATAAAGCAGGCCGGCAACCTCACGGACCGCATCGTCACGCGCATCGAGGAGCTCATCGCGAGCGAGCGGCTCGCCGAGGGCGAGCGGCTGCCCGCCGAGCGCGAGATGGCGAGCATGCTCGGCGTCAGCCGTCCCGCGCTGCGCGAGGCCGTGAAGACCCTGGAGGCGCGCGGCCGGCTCGTCGTGCGACACGGCCAGGGGGTGTTCGTCCGCCAGGATGCCGCGAGCGCGATGCGGGCGCGACTCTCGAACCTCGAGCTCACGCTCGGGGAGCTGTTCGCGATGCGCGAGGTGCTCGAGGTCTCGGCCGCGGGTTGGGCCGCCGACGCCGCGACGGACGAGGAGCTGCAGTCGCTCGCCGAGGTCCTCGCCGTCGAGGACGCCGCGCGGGCCGCGCCGATCGACCTCGAGCGCGTCGGAGCTCTCGACTCGGACTTCCACCTCCGTATCGTCGAGATGGCGAAGAACCGCTTCCTCTCGCAGATGGTCGGCGTCCTGCAGGAGATGCTCGCCGCGGGGATGGAGACGACCCTGTCGGTGCCCGGACGCCTCGAGCGGTCCCGGCACGACCACCACGCGCTCTACGAGGCGATCAGCACCGGCGACGCGGACGCCGCCCGCGACGCCGCGTTCGTGCACATCGACGGCGCGCGGCGGGCCGCGTTCGAGCGCGTCCGGCGCGAGTCGATCGAGCTCGACGGTGCCGGTCCATCCGTCGCACCCGAGATCGGGCGCGGCGGGGACACCGCGCCGACCGTCGCGCTCGGCTGACTGGTGCCGCGACCGGCAACGTTGGCGCCGACCCCGGTGGACTCCGAAGCGCTCCCGAGCCGTCGATCGGCATCGTCGATGGAGCGGCGAGAGCTTGGCGTCGTCGGCACCGGAATGATCGCTCGGGGTGGTCGCTGACTTCGCCCTTGCGTCGTCACCGACGAGTTACGAGCAGGTGATCCCACGGACCCGTAACCTTCATCACGGTGCCGACTCGCCGCAGGGTTCTCATTGACTGGGACCATGCCGCTTCGGGCATTTGGACGGTGCTTTCGGTTGAGGAACTGCGCGCGCCGGCGGGACCCGGTCCGTGGTCCGCAAGTAGCGGTCCGCGCTCCAACCGCCGGCCCTGGGCTGACCAGCTCTCGGAGGACCTGCTCGACTCGTTGTCCGCGTGGAACGAGGACGGCGAGGCTCTGGACCGTCGGGCAAACGCCATCGCAGCCGAGAGGACGGCCTTCTGGGATCGAGCCGCTGACCTCGCCGAGCGTGTCCAGGACCAACTCGGACCCGACTTCGAGGTGCTCCACCGAACATTCGACGGCGCTTGGAAGTGGGCACGCCCGCCCTGGTAGCGAGTGCCGCCGTCATCTCCGCTTCGGGCAGTCGTCGCGTTGGCGACCCGCAGGAACAGTCTGCGTCTCCCTCTGGAGGCGGCGCATCAGCCCCTCTGGCGCACCGAGTCGGCCTCGCGGACCGTCGTGTCTCGTCCGAGCGAGCTCGAGCCGGACCGAACGACATGACCGATCGTCGTCGGACGCCTCGTCGAGTGGGGACGTGGAGACGCGCTCAGCGTACCCAGGACGCTGTCCTGTACAAGTAGGCGTCAAAGTTGTACGATAGGTCGATGGCGACGATCAGCGTGAGCGAAGCTCGCGAGAAGCTCTCCGAGGTCATCGACACCTCGAGATCCGAGGCCGTGATTCTCGAGCGGTACGGCCGCCCTGCGGCGGTTCTACTCAGCCCCGAGCGTTACCAGCAGCTCCTCGAGGTCCTCGAGGAGGCCGAAGACATCGACGCCTTCGACGCCGCCATGGCAGAAGAAGGCGACAACATCCCCTGGGACCAGGTCAAGGCCGACCTCGGCTGGTCGTGAGCCGCTACCGGGTAGAGGTCCGCCCCGCAGCCCTCCGAGCGCTCCGCGAGCTCGATCCCAATGTTCGACCCCGCATCGAGGGTGCCATCGCCCTGCTCGCCGAGGACCCCCGCCCGCCGGCATCCCGTCCGCTCGCCGGCCGTCCCGCCTACCGAGTTCGCGTCGGTGACTACCGGATCGTCTACTCGATCCAAGACGACGTCCTCCTGGTCGTCGTCGTAACCCTGGGCCACCGGCGAGACGTCTACCGGTAGACGCGCAGAACGCGCCGGGCCTGACGCTCAGCCCGCCAGCAGCACCCGCCCGTGGTCGGCGATCGGCGCCCTCCTTTTGCTGCTCGATGGGTGATTGTCGAACAACGCAAACGTTTCCGGTCGCGGCACTAGGCACCGAGCTCCGCGAGCACCTCCGCGACCTCGACCGAGCGTCGCTCGCCGATCGCACGGGCGGCGGCGAGCACCACGGCGACGTTGGACACCGCGACGTCGAGCCCGACCTCGACCTCGTCCTGTCCGCGGATCGCCCGGGCAAACTCCTCGACCTCCTCGCGGAGGTGGTCGCGGGGGGCGAGCGCGAGAACGCTCTCGCGAAGCACGCGGTCGTCGGGATCGGAGCTGTTCGCGCCGATCTCGACCTTCACGAGCCGCGTGTGCGCGTCGGTGTCCGCGGAGTTGCTCCACCAGCTGAAGTCGAGCTCGTAACGCAGTCGCGCCGCCGTGCAGTAGAGGTCCATCGTGAACGCGCCCGGCGTCAGCCAGTCCGCCCCGAGGTAGCCGAGGACCCCGCCCTCGAACTCGAGGAGCGCGGCGGCGACCATCGTGTTGGCGACGGCGACCGCTCCCGGACGCCCGACCGCGCTCACGCGCGCCGGAGTCCCGAACAGGAAGTTCAAGTTGTCGATCTGGTGGATCCCGAGCTGGGTCAGCGGTCCACCCGGGCACTGCGCGGGGTCACCGCGCCAGTCGCCGTCCTTCAGCTCGAGCCCGCGCTCGTTCGAGAACACGGCTTCGACCATCGACGGTGTGCCGATCTCGCCGCTGTCGAGCATGCGGCGCATCTCCCGCACGCCGGCGAGCCGACGGGCGCTGTGCCCGCACGCGAACACGACGCCGGAGCCGCGGACCGCGTCCCCGATGCGCCGGAGGTCCACCGTCGTGACCGCGACCGGCTTCTCCACGTACACGTGCTTTCCGGCCCGCGCGGCCGCCTCGATGACGGGTGCGTGCTGGTCGTTCGGCACGGTGACGACCAGACCCTCGATGTCGTCGCGCGCGCACAGCTCCTCCAGTGAAGACACCTCGTCGCACCCGAAGTCCGCCGCGAACCGGCCGCGGCGCTCGGGGTTCCGGCTGAAGCAGCTGCGCAGCTCGATCACGTCGCTCCGGTGGTAGGCGGCCGCCATGACCCGACCCCACCGGCCGAGCCCGACCGCCGCGAGCCGCACCTTGCCGCCTTCGTCGCCCATCGTCATCTCTCTTTGTCCTCCCCCGTCGGGCCCGTTCCCGGGCGGCACGCGCAGCCGAGCTCTCCCCGGGCGCACGCCCTCACAGGTCGAGCTCGAGCACGAAGCAGTAGTCGCTGCGACGATCGAGCGCGTAGAGCACGCCACGGTCGTCCAGGAACACGTCGTTCAACTGACCGGTTCCCGGCCCGTCGTCCTCGGGACCGGGCGAGAAGTGCGCGACCGCACGCGCCCGCAGGGGATCGCCGACGTCGAAGACCGCGACCCCGAGCCCGAACATCGCGGCCGCCGCGAGCCCGAAGGACCGGAGCGCGCCCTGGCCGGGCGGGTACTCGTGGAGGTTGTGCGCCCCGAACCTCCCGGTCGCGGGCACGTCGGACGGCCACGGGAGCTCGAGGGACCCGACGATCACCGGGCGCGACTCGAGCCGCGCGTCCACGACCCAGACGTTCTGGGGGTAGTCCGCGGCACCCTCCTCGAGAGTCTCGTCCGAGAGCAGGCCGAATCCGCTCGCGCCGAGTGGCACGAACGTGTGCGCGGCTCCGGGAAGCGGCGTCGCGTAGTCGAGGTGGCCAACGGGATGCGGTCGCGAACGGTCCGAGATGTCGAAGATGTACGCACCCGCGGACGTGTGGGCGAGGTAGGCCCGGTCCGGGCGTTCCGGGAGCACCGTGACGTTGTGGACGCGAAAGCCGAAGTCCCACGAGCAGGAGCCGCCGGACTCGAAGCGGCGAGCGGCGCGCTGCTCCGCGGTGATCTCCGCTCCGTGGGCCGCGGCGAGCCGCTCGGAGGGACGTTCGGGTGCCGCCTCGACGTCGGAGACCGCGACGCCGGGCAACCACCAGCGTCCCGCCTCGACGGGGCGCGTCGGCGACGAGACGTCGAGGATCCGGAACATGAAGCGGTCGCGCGCGTCCCGTGGCGTGAAGTCAGACGCGCCGCTCGCGAGGTACGCGTAGCCGTCCCCGCCGAGCCAGACGAAGTGCGTGCCGAGCGACTCGCCGCCCGACGCGTCGAAATGGCCGATCGGGCGCGGCGCGGCCGGCTGCGAGATGTCGAAGAGCTCGACACCGCCCGGCGGCGCGCCCTTCTGCGACACCTGGCGCGTGACCGCGAGCAGGTCGTCGTGGATCGCGAGGTTGTTCGACCGGATCCCCGCGCCCGGGAGGTCCTGACGGAACACGACCGAGGGCGCTCGCGGGTCGCTCACGTCGACCGCCACGAAGTCGCACGGTGCGTGCTCCGACGCGACGAACAAGGTGCGCGAGCCGTCGGCGGCGACGTGCATCGCGAGGCCCTCGCCGCCGCCGACGCCGTCGCCGAGGCGAGCGGTCGCCAGCAGATTCATGTGGTCTATGTGCGACGTCATGGGGCAACCTCCGTGTCGGCCGGCGTCGCGCCCAGCGCGCGGCGCACGTCAGCGCACCCGGTGCGCGGGCTCGCGCCCCTCGCTCACGACGGCGAGGACGTTCGACCACGCACGCACGAACAGCTCGCGCGACGCCTCGGGCGTGACACCCGCGATGTGCGGCGTCAGCACGAGTCGCGTCCCGAGCCGCGACGCGGCGTCGAGCAGCAGCGACGTCGCGGGCAGTGGCTCGGACTCGTAGACGTCGAGCGCGGCACCGCCGAGCCGTCCCGACTCGAGCGCGTCCACGAGGGCCACCTCGTCCACGATCCCGCCCCGGGCGGCGTTGACGACGACCGCGCCGTCCGGGAGGAGCGCGAGCTCGGAGCGACCGACGAGCCCCCTCGTCGCCGGCGTGAGCGGCACGTGGACGGTCAGCACCTCGGCCCATCGCAGCAAGGCGTCGAGGTCCGACCGGGCGAAGCGCTGCGTCTCGGGCCGGTCCGCGGCGACCGGGTCGTACCAGCGAGGCTCCGCGCCGAGGGCGTCGAACGCGAGCGCGGTCTCGACGCCGATCGCGCCGAATCCGACGATCCCGACCCGCAGGCCGCGAAAGCCCCGGACGTGCGCGGGCGCGAGCGCCGCGCGCGCCTCTGCGTAGCGACCAGAGCGCACGAGCGCGTCGCCCGCCCCGATCCGCCGAAGAAGTGCCCCCGAGGTGAGCAGGACGTACGCGGCGACGTCCTTCGCGCTCGCTCCGGGAACGTTGCAGGCCGCGCAGCCGAGCTCGTCGACGATCTCGTCGGCGATCCGGTCGGTGCCGGCGCCCGTGTACTGGACGAGGGTCAGCCCGCGTGCGCCGGCGAACAGCTCGGCGCCGAGCGCGGCGCCGGCCGACGGCAGCACGAGGCAACGCACGTCGGGCTCGATACCGCCGATCGACCGCTCGTCGGCCGCGAACTGCACGTCGAGCGCCGCGGGCACCTCGACGCCGAGCGCAGCGAAGTCCGCCTCCGGGCGCAAGCACAGCACGCGCCCGGGGCGGTCGGTGGGCCCCACCGCTACTCGCGGGTCCGCGACGCGATGTCGCCCGTGGCGAACACGCACATCAGCCGGAGCGGCACCTCGCCCGCAGGGGCGATCTTGTGGTGCTCGCCGGCGGGGACGTAGACGCCTTCGCCCGCCTCGACGGCGAGCGTCCCCGCTCCGGTGTGGAGCGTGCCCGACCCGGCGAGGAGCCAGATAAACTCCCCGACGCCGTCGTGCACGTGCAACGGCCGCGCCTCGGCGCCGGGAGCCTCCGGCGCGACCTCGACGATCCGCACGGTCATGTCCTGCCCTGCGCCGCCACCGAGCAGCTCGAGCGCCGTGCGCCCGCGAAGCTCCAGCCGCCGGGCGTTCTCGACGCGCAGCACGCTCGCCATCGTCAGCGACCGCCGCGCATTCGCGCGAGGCGCTCGAAGCGGGCGTTCAGCTCGGTCGCCACGACCGCGGCGACGGCGTCGACGATCTCGGCGCCCCGATCCGCGCTCAGCGTCTCCGAGGAGCCGTACCACCCGCTGTCGCTGATCTCCCTGATGTCGCGCAGAACCGTCTGGAACGCGCGCCCGCGGCGCGCGTGGTCCGCGGCGCGCTCACCGGGCGAGTGCGCCGACGGGTCGACCCGATCGTAGTGCACGAGCTCCGGGCGCCACCCGAGAACCGCCGCGGCCTCGATCGCGCCGCCGTGAGTCAGGCCGCCGAGCTCGTCTCCGTAGAGCTCCTCGGCGACGTAGCACGCGTGCGCGACCACGACGTTCACGCCATGTTCCTGGGTGAGGCGACTCGCGACCGTGGCGATCGCCGCGATGTTCCCCTCGTGCCAGTTGACGAAGGCGACCTCCTTGACCCCGTGCGAGGCCAAGGAGGTCACCATGTCGAGAAGCACCTGCTGGAACGTGTCCGCCGAGAGCGACACCGTACCGGTGAAGCCCATGTGGATCGGCGTGACGCCGAACTGCATGCCGGGCAGCACGAGCCCACCGAGCTCGCGGGCGACACGGTCGCAGATCGCGAGGCTCGCGAAGTAGTCCGTCCCCGTCGGAAGGTGCGGGCCGTGCTGCTCGGTGCTCCCGCACGGCACGAGAACGAGCGGCCGCTCGGCGAATGCCGCCTGGATGTCCGGGTCGGTCAGCTCGTCGAAGCGGCTACTCGGTCTCGTGGTCACGTGCAGGTTCCTGTCTTTCTCGGTCTGGTCGGCTCAGCCGCTCAGCCGTTGCCGAGCTTCTTGATCACGGCCTTCATGTACGTCGCGTCGACGACCTGCGCGTACGAGGGGATCCGGTCGATCTCCTTCAGCGTCTTCAGCTTCTTCGCCGTGAAGTACTCCGAGCTCTGCGAGAGCCCGAGCCCGTTCGGCCACGTCTTGGCCTGCTGGAGGAAGTGCACCGCGTACGTCACGGCACCCCGGTCCTCCTGGGTCGTCTTCACGCCGAGGTCGATGAGCTTCGCGGTGTTCTTCGTGTTGTTCATCCACCGGTTCGCGAGTGTCAACGCCGTGAGGAAGCGCTCCGTGACCTGGACGTGGTGGCGTGCGTAGCTGTCGAGCACCGTGATCCCGCCGTACCACCAGTTGGGCACCGTCTGGTACTGACGGTCGAGGACCGTCGCGCCCTTCAGGGCGTGCAGGATGACGTAGGCGTCGTCCGCGTGGAAGACCGCGGCCTTAATCCGCCCCGTCTCGAGCGCCGGCACGAACTCCGAGCGCGTCATGGTGATCGGCTTCGTCTGGTTGATCGTCACGCCGGACGGCGAGAGGCAGGCGGCGAGCGTCGTCTCCGAGAACCCGTCCGTCCCGGTCGACCCGACCGGCTGGCCGATGAGCTGCTTCGCGCTCTTGATGCCCGGCGCGGCGACGCAGACCGTGTCGAGCGTCGTCCCGTAGGACGCGACCGCGTGGATCGGCGCGCCCGCTGCGGCGGACTGGATCGCGTCGGTCGCGGAGCTGAGACCGAAGTTGATCGTGCCCGCGGTCGTGCCGAGCTCGGTCTGCAGTCCGTTCGGCATGCTTATGAAGTGGACGTGCAGGTGCTCCTTCGCGAAGTAGCCCTGGGCCTGCGCGACGTACGGCGCCATGAAGATGACCTTCGGCGGCGACAGCGCGATCCCGACGTTCACGTCGGCCCACGAGTACCCGGACGCGTGACGCACGCTTCCGGACGCTCCCCCCGACGCCGCGGTGATCCCGCCGACCGCGACAGAGGCGACGGCGAGCCCGGCTGCCGCCGCGCGCACCCGTGTGAAACGCGCCTTCGATTCCTTTTTGCTGTTCAACTGCGCTCCCCCCTCGTGTAACCCGGACGACGTGTCCGGGCACTTTCAATGCAACATACTATGTCGGTAGATTTACAGTGATTTGACCGCATCCGCGGTACGCGGTCGTCGGGCGCGCCGGATTCCCTATGCGCTCTGGTAGAGCTTCGTGAGGACGTACTCGCGGTGCCCGAGCACCTCGGCCGCGGTGAGCCGCCCGCAAATCGTACGCTCGACGAGCTCCTCGAGCAGGTCGCCTGCGGCCGCGAGCGTCATCTCGCCGGTGAGGATCGCCGAGACATCGAGGTCGATGTGCTCCGACATCGTGGCCGCGGTCACCGGGTTCGCCGTGAGCTTGATCACCGGCTCGATCGGGTTCCCGATGACGTTGCCCTGCCCAGTCGGGAAGATGTGGATCACCGCGCCAGCCGCCGCCATGAGCGTGATGGCCTCCGCGGCAGCGCACGACGTGTCCATGAAGTTGAGCCCCGCCCGGGTCGGCCGCTCGGCGGGCTCCAGCGCGTCGACGACCGGCACCGTGCCGGTCTTCGCGATGTTGCCCATCGCCTTCTCCTCGATGGTCGACAGACCGCCGCGGATGTTGCCCTCGGTGGGCTGCGAGCCGAGCAGGTTGGCCCCGGTCCGCTCGATCATCGCGATGTAGCTGTCGTAGAAGTCCGTGAACCGCTTGCGGACGTGCTCGTCGACGCAACGCTCCGCGATGATGTGCTCGCCACCGGTGAGCTCGCTCGTCTCGCCGAACAGCACGGTGCCCCCGCCGTCGACGTGCCGGTCGACGAGCACCGACGTCGTCGGGCACGAGCCGAGCCCGCTCGTCGTGTCCGACTCGCCGCACTTGATCGAGACCATGACCTCCTCGCGGCGGACCTCGACGCGTTCGATCGCGCTCGCGTCCTGCAGCATGCGGGCCGCCTGGCGGGCGCCCTCGGCGATCGTCGCGAAGTCTCCGTGCCGTTCGATCGACAGCCGTGCGACCGGCTTGCCGCTCGCCTCGATCGCGTCCGCGATGCGGGCGGTCCACGCCGGCTCGATGCCGACGACGATGACCGCGGCGACGTTCGGGTTCGTACCGGTGCCGATGAGCGTCGCGAACGTGAGCTCGAGGTCCGCACCGAACTGCAGCCGGCCGTACGCGTGGGGGAGGGCGAGCACGCCCGGCACGAGGCGGGCGATGCCCTCGGCGGCCGCGTTCGACAGGTCGTCGACCGGGAGGACGACGACGTGGTTGCGGATGCCGACGCGGCCGTCCGCTCGGCGGTAACCGGTCAGGCGCTCTGCTGCCATCTCGCGCTCCTTACGTTGTGGGTGTGGACGTGGTGGCCACGAGCGATCGGCGCCCGCGTGACGGCGATCCGGACCGTGTACTCGTTGACGTCGGCGCCCTCGGCGAGGTCCACGAGCGACACCTTGTGGCCGAGCGGGATGACCTCGCTCACGACGATCGTCTGACGCCTGCCCGAGTCGAGCCATCCGGCGACGACTTCCCCGGGCATGAGGTCGGTGATCGCGACGCCTACGTCGTCGCCTTCGTTGTGGACGAGGACGGCGAGGCCGCCGCCCGATCCCTCGGTCGCTTCGCTCACAGTCGCCTCCGCCTTCGCTCTCACAGACCTCTGACCTCTTTCCAGTGGGAGGCTACCGGGGACCCGTCAGCTCGTCAAGGTCCCGGGCGTGCCCGCGCCCGGCCGGCGCGTCGGTGCGCACGGGACGGCCGCGGGCGCACCCGCGCTCGTCCGCCGCGGCCGAGGCCGCGCGCTCAGCGGTCCGCGAAACTCCCGGGAGGATCGACACCGAGGCTGGCCGCGAGCGCCACGAGACTCGACGCGAGCCGGTCGGGAATCGTGAGCTCGTCGTCGTCCGCGATCTCGGACGTGTGGCGGTGCCGCGCCCCTGGAACGCGCCCGCCCGCCGCGGCGACCGACGCGGCCAGGCGCTCGAGCCGGTCGCCGGAGGCGCCGTCCGCGTCGAGGCACGCCGGGTCGAGCGCCAGCACGAGATGCGCGATCCGTTGTGGCGCCGCGATCGCCGAGCCGTCGAGCGGGTCCGCGATCTCGGTCGCGAGGCTGGGACCGACGATCCCCGCGGTGAGCGACTCGACGACCAGCGCGAGCGCGAAGCCCTTCGCACCGCCGAGCGGGGCGAGCAGGCCCGCGAGGGCCTCGCGCGGGTCGGTCGTCGTGACCCCGTCGGCGTCGAACGCCCAGCCGGCGGGGATCTCCTCGCCGGCCGCCGCACTCGCCGCGATCCTGCCGCGGGCGACCGCGCTCATGGCCATGTCGACGACCGCGGCGTGCGGGCGCATCGGGATACCCGCGGCGATCGGGCTCGTCGAGACGACCGCGCTCGAGCCTCCCGGAGGCGGCATCACCGCGGGTCCCGTGGAGAGCACGATGCCGACCAGCCCCGCGTCGAGCATGGGCTCGACGTACAGGCCGAGCACGCCGCAGTGGCCCGAGTTCGCGACGGCGACCGCTGCGAGACCGTGCTCGCGGGCCATGGCGCTCGCCTTCGTCGACGCCTCGAAGACGTGGTGGTGGCCGAGCCCGTTGCCGCCGTCGAGCACGGCGGTCACCGCCGTCGAGCGGACGAGCCGGAGCACCGCCCGCGGGTCGGAGCCTCCCGCCGAGAAGCGCTCCAGGTAGTAAGGGAGTCGGAGCAATCCGTGCGACGCGCGCCCCCACGACTCGGCGGACGCGAGCGCCCAGGCGGTCCGCGCCGCGGGCTGCGCGTCCATCCCGGCCGCCCGGAGCATCGCCGATGCGAGCGCCCGGGCCGAAGCGACGTCGGTCTTCATCGAGCCTCCTCGGGCAGCACGGGCCCCTCCCGCGCGTCGCGGCGACCGTACCGCGGGCACGCCGCGCGGCGCGGGTGCTCGGGCAGCGCCTACGCTCACCCATATGCTTGCCGGCAAGCAACAATCGTCGGGCACCGCGCGGCGCGCGGAGTCGGACGCCGCGACGGTGCGGGGCGCTGCGGCCGCGGACGACGCCGCGCGGCTCCAGCACGCGATCCGGCGGATCCACCGCCACGCGCGCCCGCCCGGTGCGCGCGAGGGGCTATCCCCCACCCAGGTCGCCGTGCTCTCGGCGCTCGTCCACGCAGGACCGCAGCGATCCACCGACCTCGCCGCCCGCGAAGGCCTGAACGCGACGCTCGTGTCGCGAGTGCTCGCGAAGCTCGAAGGCGCGGGCCTCGCCCGACGCGACGCCGATCCCGACGACCGCCGGGTCGCACGGATCGAAGCGACCGCCCGCGGCCGCCGCCTGCTCGACCAGGAGCGGGCCGAGAGCGCGTCCGCGCTGCGGGAGGAGCTCGAGCGGCTCGATCCGGTGCAGCGACGGACGCTCGCTGCCGCGCTCGACGTGATCGAGCTGCTCGGCGAACGGCTGAGGAACCGGCCGCGGTGACCGGGCGCGGCCCGCGGCGCGCGGCGGAACCGGCGGCCGCCGCGTTCGGCCGCCATGTGTTCGCCGCACTCGCGAACCCGAACTACCGGCGCTTCTTCACCGGTCAAGCCATCTCCCTCATCGGCACGTGGATGCAGGCGACCGCGCAGGCGTGGCTCGTGATCACGACGACGCACTCGCCGACCGACCTCGGTCTCGTCGTCGCTCTCCAGACGCTGCCGGTGCTCGTCCTCGGCCCCTACGCCGGCGTCGTCGCGGACCGCGTCGACAAGCGGCGCCTCATGGTCGTGCTCCAGTCGATGATGGGCCTACAGGCGCTCGCGCTCGGGGTGCTCGTCGTCGCCGGTTCGATCCGCTTCTGGGAGATCTGCGCGCTCGCGGTGATCCTCGGTCTCAACAACTGCTTCGAGAACCCATCGCGACAGGCTTTCGTGCTCGAGATGGTCGGCGCCGAACACCTACGGAACGCGGTGAGCCTGAACTCGACCCTCGTCAACGCGGCACGGGCGATCGGCCCGGCGATCGCCGGGCTCCTCATCGCGACCATCGGCGTCGGCTGGTGCTTCATCGCGAACGCGCTGAGCTTCGTCGCGGTCGTCGGATCGCTCACGACCATGGACCGCGCGCAGCTCCGCCCGAGCCCACCGGTGGCGCGCGGGCGGGGGCAGCTGCGCGAGGGGGTCGCGTACGTCGCGCACAACCCCGAGCTCGCGGTGCCGCTCGTGATGATCGCGGTCGTCGGGACCCTCGCGTACGAGTTCCAGGTCACCCTTCCCGTCCTCGCGCAGCAGACGTTCCACGGCGGGGCGCGCGCGTACGGGTTCATCACGGCAGCGATGGGTGTCGGCGCCGTGATCGGCGGGCTGGTGACCGCGGCGCGCGGCGGCACCGGGCTTCGCGAGCTCACCGTGGCAGCGTCGATCTTCGGCGGCGCGATCCTGCTCTCGGCCGTCGCCCCGGACATCGGCGCGGAGATCGTCGCGCTCGTCGCGGTCGGCTACGGGAGCGTCTCGTTCCTCTCGAGGAGCAACTCCACCCTGCAGCTCGCCGCGGCGCCGGCGATGCGCGGCCGAGTGATGGCCCTGTGGTCGGTCGCGTTCATGGGATCGACCCCGATCGGCGGGCCGATCATCGGGTGGGTGACGGACCTCGCGGGCGCGCGGACCGGCCTCGGCGTCGGTGCGGCGTCGTGCGAGTGCGCGGCGCTCGTCGGGATCGCGATGCTCGCACGGGCGCGCCGCCGCTCGGGGCCTCCGCCGGGCCCGCTCGCCGCGGGTCCGGTCGAAGGCGCGGCCTAGGCCGTCGCGTCCGCCGCGGCGACGTCCCGGGCGATTCCCCGTGCGTCGAGCGCGAGCAACGCCTGCGCAGCGGCGAGGCGCGCGATCGGTATCCGGAACGGCGAGCAGCTCACGTAGTCGAGGCCGATCTCCGCGAAGAAGGCGATCGACTCGGGATCGCCGCCGTGCTCGCCGCAGATGCCGAGCTTGATCGACGGGTTCGCCTCGCGCCCGCGCAGCGCGGCGGTCCGGACGAGCTCGCCGACGCCTTCGGCGTCAATGCGCTCGAACGGGTTCGCCGGGATGAGACCCCGTTCGAGGTAGATCGCCATCATTCGCGCCTCGACGTCGTCGCGCGAGAACCCGAACGTCATCTGGGTGAGGTCGTTCGTGCCGAACGAGAAGAAGTCCGCGGCCTGCGCGAGCTCGCCAGCGCGAAGCGCCGCCCTCGGTGTCTCCACCATCGTGCCGATCCGGATGTCGAGCCCGCGGGCGGCCGCACGCGACTCGGCGATCGCATCCTCGACCCAGCTGCGTGCGAGCGCGAGCTCCTCGCGCGAGACGGTGAGGGGGATCATGACCTCGATGACCGGACGACCGCCGAGCGCGAGCCGCTCCACGGCCGCGTCGACGAGCGCGCTGACCTGCATCGCGTAGAGGCCCGGCTTGACGATCCCGAGCCTGACCCCTCGCGTCCCGAGCATCGGGTTGAGCTCGTGCCAGGAGCGCGCCGCCTCGTAGAGGCGCTCCTCGATCGGGCTGAGCCCCTCCATCGCCGCCTTGAGCGCAAGCGCGGACACGTCCGGCAGGAACTCGTGCAGCGGCGGGTCGAGGAGGCGCACGGTGACCGGCAGGCCGTCCATCGCCTCGAGGATGTGGGCGAAGTCCTCGCGCTGGACCTCGCGGAGCGCCGCGAGCGCCGCGGCCTCCTCGGCGGGGTCCGTCGCGAGGATCATTTGCCGGACGATGGGGAGCCGGTCCTCGGCGAGGAACATGTGCTCGGTCCTGCAAAGGCCGATGCCCTCGGCACCGAGCCGGCGCGCGTTCGCCGCGTCCGGCCCGTTGTCAGCGTTCGCACGCACGCCCAACCGGCCGGCTCGGATCTCGTCGGCCCACGCGAGCACGGTCTCGAGCGTCTCGGGCGGTTCGGCGGAGGCGAGCTCGACGGCCCCGACGACGACCACGCCGGACGATCCGTCGATCGAGATCATGTCGCCCGCGCGCACGACCTGGCCGGCGATCCGCAACTCGTCGCCGGAGATCTCGACGCGCTCGGCGCCCACGACCGCCGGCTTTCCCCAGCCGCGGGCGACGACCGCGGCGTGGCTCACGAGGCCGCCGCGACGGGTCAGGATCCCGGTGGCGGCGAGCATCCCACGGACGTCCTCGGGGGAGGTCTCGTTGGTCACGAGCACGACGCTCTCGCCCCGGGCGGCCGCTTCGACCGCGGCGTCCGCGCTCAGCACGACACGCCCGACCGCCGCGCCGGGCGACGCTCCGAGGCCACGCGTCGCGACGACCACCTCCCCGCCGGCGAACTGCGGGTGGAGCACGCCGTCGATCTGTTCCGGCCGGACACGTGCGACGGCCTCGGCGTGGCTGAGCGCGATCACGGGCTCGTCGACCATGTCGACGGCCATGCGGAGCGCGGCCCGGCCCGTGCGCTTGCCGACCCGCGTCTGGAGCATCCACAGCCGGCCCTGCTCGATCGTGAACTCGATGTCGCACATGTCGCGAAAGTGCGCCTCGAGCCGTTCGAAGATCTCGACGAGCTGGCCGTGGACGTCAGGGAAACGCTCGGCGAGCGCGGCGAGCGGGAGCGTGTTGCGGATGCCGGCGACGACGTCCTCGCCCTGCGCGTTCACGAGGAAGTCGCCGTAGGGACGGCGCTCGCCCGTCGCCGGGTCACGGGTGAACGCCACGCCGGTCCCGGAGTCGTCGTCGCGGTTGCCGAAGACCATGGCCTGCACCGTCACCGCGGTCCCGAGATCGTGGGCGATGTGCTCCCGCTCGCGATACGCGCGCGCCCGCGGTCCGAGCCACGACGAGAACACAGCCTCGATCGCGCCGCGGAGCTGCGCCGCCGGCTCCTCGGGGAAGGCCGCGCCCGTCGCCCGCTCGACCAGGGCCTTCGAGGTCGCGACGACACGGCGCAGCGCGTCGGTCGGCAGCGCGGCGTCGCTCTCGACGCCGGCCGCGACCTTCTCGTCCTCGAAGGCCGCGTCGAACGGCGCCGCGTCGAGGCCGAGCACGATGCGGGCGTACATCGCGACGAACCGCCGGTACGAGTCGTACGCGAACCGCTCGTCGGCCGTCTGCGAAGCGAGGCCCGCGACCGACCGGTCGTTCAGCCCGAGGTCGAGGACCGTGTCCATCATGCCCGGCATCGAGAACTGCGCGCCCGAGCGCACCGAGACGAGGAGCGGGTCCTCGCCGTCGCCGAGGCGCCGGCCGAACGACCGTTCGAGGTTGCCGAGGTGCTCGGCGATCTCCTCGTCGAGCACCTCCGGCCACCCGCGCCCGAGGTACTCGCGGCACGCCTCGGTCGAGATCGTGAATCCCGGTGGCACGGGCAGCCCGAGCACGGAGGTCATCTCGGCGAGGTTCGCCCCCTTGCCGCCGAGCAGCGCCCGCAACCGGCGCGGCGCGACGTCGTGTGGGTGGTCGAAGTCGAACACGTACGGCACGACGGCTGCCCCCTCTCCTCGGCCGGCCAGAGTGTAGGACGACGCACGCGCGCCGTCGAAGGTCCAGCTCAAGGGCGGTCGGAGGCTCCGCTAGACTCCGAGGTGCGTCTCGCGGGCGTAGCTCAATGGTAGAGCTCCAGCCTTCCAAGCTGGTCATGCGGGTTCGATTCCCGTCGCCCGCTCCACCTCGCGTACCTGGTCAGCGCCCCTTCGTGCCGGGTGACCTCTCGCCTTGACTGGCTTCCATCGCGCGTCCATCGCGCGCACGGATCGGCACGACCTCGGAGACCGGAGCCAACTGCGCGAGCGCGGCGGCGAGTGCCTGGTCGCGATCCTCGGTCGCGTGCTGGTACCGGAGCGCCGCGACGGGCGACGCGTGCCCAGCTCGGTGCATCAGCTCTGCGATCGTCGCGCCGGTCGCGGCCGACCACGTGAGCCCGGAGTGGCGCAGATCGTGAAGCCGGAGTTCGGGCCGCCCGACGGCCCTCCGCGCCGTTCGCCATGCGGCGTCCAGGGCCTGGGGCGTGGCACCGAACATGAGTGCCTCAGGGTCGGATCCCACGTTCTCGTCGAGGTGCGTCGTGAGCGCCGCGAGGATGTTCGTCGGGATCGCGACGGTGCGACGTCCAGCGGCAGTCTTTGGCTCCTTCTCGACTGTCCGGTGAGCCATCGTCATCGTTCGCGTGCTGGAGATCGTCAGGGTGCCACGCAACAGGTCGATATCCCGCCTGCGGAGGCCGAGCAACTCGGCACGTCGCAGCTGGCACCACGCGGCTAGCAGCACGGCGGCACGCAGATGGTCAGGCATCGCGGTGCCGAGTGCGTCCACCTCGGCGACACTCGCAGTCGGCCGTTCGGGCGCGTGCTCCGAGGCCGCACCCTTCACCTGGCAGGGATTGCGCACGATCACCTCGTCCGACACTGCCGTGCGCATGATCGACGACAGCAGCCGATACGCCTTCGCAGCGGTCGTCGGATGCTCCGCCGCAATGCTCGAGTGCCAGGTGCGCACGATCGACGGCGAGAGCTCGGCGAGGCTCATGGCGCCGAGCCGCGGCAGCACGTGCTTGTCGAGCAGCCACCGGTAGAGCTCGCGGGTTCGCTCGGCGAGATCCGGACGTTGCTCGAGCCAGCGATCGGAGTACGACTGCACCGTGACGCGTGCTCGCCTCGGATCGACGACGACGCCGCGGAGCTTGTCGGCTTCGGTCGTGCTCGCGTACGCGTCGGCGGCCTTGCGCGTAGCAAACGTCCGGGTGACGACCCGGCCGGCGATCCGGGTGCGCACGTCGTAGCGGACTCCCCGCTTCGATTCCCGCTTCACGATGCTCGCCACGACTTACCTCCGGACGCCATTCAAGCGGACCGCTGCCTCACGTGGCCGCGGGGAGCGCGGCGTGCAGCGCTCCCAGCGATCTTCGGTTCAAAGGTGCTCGTGACGCGATGCTGCGAATTTCCACGACGACCCATAACGAGGATCATGCTCGCCGCCGCGGCACATGATCGGTTCATTCCCAGCGATCGTCGCTCGGCACACGGCATCGGCTGGCTCGCATGATCATGCAGACGACTCGTGCCGTTGCACTTGTCACCAGCACTTTCCCCGGGTTGTACCGCATAGTTATGCACGTATCCACATAGGTAATCAGAGAGACCGCGCGAACGCTTCCCCTGGGCTCCTGGCGTCACGGAACGGAGGAGATCTGCACAGACTCGCGTGTCTGAGCAACTGCTCCATCCGAACCGGTGTAGATCGCGGTGACCGTGACGGAAGCCGCGGTCGCGAAGTACACGGCGCACGTCGCCGCGCCGAGATACAACGGCACGTCGGCACACGTCTCACCCCCGGGCTCGACGCTGAACGTGACTGATCCGGCCGCGCCCGCGGTGCTCGGATCGTTGACAGTCGCCTCAAATGTCGTCGGCAACGCCTGACCTGCATCCGGGTTGAACACCGACAGCGCGATGGATGCCGGAGCAACGGCCGGGCTCGGGCGAGCATGCACCAGGACGACCCGCACGGCCGACCCCGTCCAGTGCGGAGCGCGGAACGTGGCGCGGATGAGGAATCGCCCGGCTGCTGCGTAGTTGAACGCGCACCACGCGACGTGCGACCGGACGATCGCGATGCGACACGGCGGG
>Ga0307374_10002495_pt1 | contig 32614 bp, 35 predicted proteins | sample OX3MG_FD_202532 | JGI IMG/M metagenome (GOLD analysis project Ga0307374, IMG submission 202532) | Soil microbial communities from Risofladan, Vaasa, Finland - OX-3 | ecosystem: Environmental > Terrestrial > Soil > Coastal area > Acid sulfate soil | place: Finland: Risofladan, Vaasa | collected... | reverse complement strand
GAGCTGTCGCACGGCGACCAGCGCGCGGCCGAGATCATGATGTCGCTGGCACTTAAGCCGCGCCTGCTGCTGCTCGATGAGCCGACCGCCGGCATGGGCGACCAGGAGACTTACAACATCACCCGTCTCATCCGCAAGCTGCACAAGGACCAGAAGCTCACGATCGTGCTGATCGAGCACGACATGCGCGTGGTGTTCCATCTTGCCGACCGAATCATGGTGCTTGCCGAGGGCGCGATGCTCGCCGAGGGTACCCCCAAGGAGATCGCGGCGAGCGAGCGTGTGCAGGCGGCGTATCTTGGAAAGGCGGCGGCATGAGAGGCGGAGCTGGGGCCGCATTGGGGATGCGACCCGGTTCATGGCGCCGGAGCCGCCCACGGCCTGACGTGGGAATTGCCCTCATCGGATCGGAGGCGGCATGAACGCCCTCGAAGCGGAAGAGCTGCATACCTTTTACGGCAAGAGCCATATCCTGAACGGGGTCAGCCTCGAGGTCCGCGAGGGCGAGATCGTCACGCTTCTCGGGCGCAACGGCGCCGGCAAGAGCACCACGTTGCGCAGCCTGGTCGGCCTCACCCATGCGCGCGAGGGCGTGGTGCGCATCTTCGGCCACGCCACGACGCATTTCCCGCCCTACCGCATCGCGGGGATGGGCGTCGGCTATGTGCCGGAGGGCCGACGAATCTTCGCCAACCTAACGGTCGAGGAGAATCTCAAGGTGCCGATGGAGCGGCCTGGCCCGTGGACGATCGCGCGCATCTATGAGCTCTTTCCGCGCCTGGCCGAGCGCAAGTCGAACAAGGGCCGCCAACTTTCCGGCGGCGAGCAGGAGATGCTCGCCATCGCGCGCGCGCTGCTGCTCAACCCGAAGCTGCTGATGCTCGACGAGCCTTCGCAGGGCCTCGCTCCGCTCATCGTGCAGGACGTATTCAGGGTCGTCGCCGACATGCGCAAGGAAGGCATCTCGGTGCTGCTGGTCGAGCAGAACGTGCGCGCCGCGGTCGAGATCGCCGACCGCGCCTACGTGCTGGACAACGGCAGCATCGTGTACCAGGGCTCGGCGGCCGAGTTCGCGAAGGACGAGGATCGCGTGCGCGCGCTCGCCGGCGCGAGCGCCGCGACCTGGGAAGAGGTCGACTAGCCGCGGCGGCGCGTCAGCGCGCCGCGGACCGGTACAGGTGTTCGCGTGTCCAGGGCACGTCGTTGTACCCCGAGCGGTTGAATACGACTTGGAACAGCTGCAGCGCGCCGGCGTTGAAGGCGGCGATCGACCCAGCCAGGTACAGGCGCCAGGCGCGCACGAACGGTTCGTCGTACATCGCGAGCACGCGCTCGCGCGCCTCCTCGTAGCGCTCGAGCCAATGCCTGAGCGTGAGCGCGTAATGCAGACGCAGGTTCTCCACGTCGAGTACGGAGAAACCCAGAGGCTCGAAGATGTCCATCATCTCGCGCAGGGTCGGGGGATAGGCGCCCGGGAAGATGCGCTTGACGATCCAGGCGTTGAGCGGCTCGGGGCGGTCGCGGCCTATGCTGTGGATCAGGCCGCGGCCCGCGCCGTCCAGGCACCGGTCGATCACCGCGCCGAGCTCGCGGTAGTGCTCGCGGCCGACGTGCTCGAGCATGCCGATGGACACGAACGCGTCGCAGTGGCCCGAAATGTTGCGGTAATCCTCCTCGACGAACTCGACCCGGTCCTGCAGGCCGAGCGCGCGCGTTCGCTCGCGCGCGAAGGCGATCTGCTCGCGCGAGATGTTGAACGCCGTGACTTTGGCTCCGTAATGCGTCGCGGCGTACATGGCGAACGCGCCCCAGCCGCAACCGGCCTCGTACAACGTGTCGCCGGCCCGTAGCCGGATCTTGCGGCACACGTGCTCGAGCTTCGCCGTCTGCGCTTGCTCGAGCGTTGCCTGCGGCGTCGCAAAGTAGGCGCAGGTGTAGAGCATGTCGCGATCGAGCCACAGCCGGTAAAAATCGTTGCCCAGATCGTAGTGACGGTGGATGTTGCGCCGCGAACCGGCGAGGGTATTGCGGCGCCCGCTGTGCAGCCAGTCCGAAATGCGGTGCCGCAGCCCTGACGAGCGTGCGTGCGGAAGTGCGCGGTACACGTCCTCGAGCAGCTGCACCAGATCGCCTTCCACCTCGAGCGTGCCGTCGGCGTAGGCGTCGCCGAAATGCAGCTCCGGATTGATCAGCAATTTGAACAGTGCCGCGCGGCTGCTGATCCTGATGGTCGCCGCAACCGGCTCCCGCGTGGCGATCGAGTCGCCGTTCCATAGCGTGACGCGCAGCGGCGGATTTCCCAGCGCGTCCAGCAGCCTGCGCAGCAGGCGGCCATCGGGCGATGCCGGCGGGTGCTCCCGTGCCTGGGTTGCCGCGTCGCCGGCCGCCGCGCGCACGGCCTCCAGATGTTCGTCGCTCATGTTGCAAATCCTCTTGGCATTCCGTCGAGCAGTGATTTTCCGCCTATTTATGACAAATCTCTGCCGTTCCGGCAACGCCAGGTGCATCTGGTTCACTCAGGTTGTTTTGGGCAGCCCGCGGGCGGGCCCGGCGCCCTGACCTGCGCCGCCTCAGCCGAGGATGAACCAGCGCGCGGCAAGGATGAGCGGCGGCCGGATGAAGTCGCCCAGGAGGGCGGGCAGCGCCAGCGGCTTGAGCAGCATCCTGGCGGCCATCTCGTAGGGATAGGCGTTGCGCACCAGGGCCCGGATCCGGACCGTCATAGCATGCAGGCGCGTCGGGTCGGGTGCGCCTCCCCGATTGCGTTCGGCGATGGCGTGCCGCAGCCCGCATTCCGCGTCTTCGACCCGCTCGTCGAGCACGCGGCGCACGATCGTGCGCAGCGCGCGCAGGCGTGAATTGCGCTCGGTGCGCTGATAGGTGCGGAAATAGCGGTAGAAATGGCGGTAATGGCCGATCTCGTCGCGGCTGATGCGCGCGGTGAGCGCGCGCAGCACCGGGTCTCGGGCATGCCGGCTGATCGTGTGGTAGAGCGTGGCGGTTCCGGTTTCCACCACGCAGCGCGCCACCAGCTCCAGCCCGCGCACCGGTTGGAGCTCTTCGGGCGTGCACAGCGCGCTGTACTCGCCGAAGAACGCCGCGTAGGCGCGCTCCCAGTCGTAATCGGGCCAGACGCGGGCGACGTAGGCGCGCAGCGCGCGCCCGTGCTGCAGCTCTTCGGGCTCCCAGTGCTGGGCCAGCCATGCCGAGACCTCGGCATCCGCACCGAAGTGCTCGACCAGATTGCCGGCATACAGGTGCGAGGCCGATTCGACGAACGATGACGCGGCCAGCAGCAGCAGCAGAGGCTCGTCGTCGCACACGGCCTTGGCATCCGCGTGACGCAGATCAATGTCCTCCAAATGCCAAGGAAGCGCGGCCTGCGCAAGTGGGCTGACGCTCATGGTCGCTCGCATCATGGAGTTGATATTGCAATGAGACAAGCACGGCCGGCCTAAGTTGCCGCCGCGCCCCGTTGTCGTGCAATGCGGAATTTCCGGTCCGGCGGAATGATCCGCGGCCGGTGCGTGTTTGCCCGTTGGCATCCCGCCCCAACCTGGAGATTGACATGAGACTGACGAATAATCGCCGCCTACCCTCGGTGGCGCTCGCCTTCTGCATCGGCGCGGTGGCCAGCGTCTCGTATGCCGCAGAGCCTGTGGCGAAGGACGGCATGCTGACGGGCGACAACGGTATGACGCTGTATCCCTTCGCCAAGGACAAGGCCCATTCCGGCAAGAGCGAGTGCGTCGCGGGCTGCGCGAAGAACTGGCCGCCGTTCATTGCCAGCGCCTCCGACACCGCCTCGGGCGACTACAGCTTCGTCAAGCGCGCCGGCGGCGAGATGCCGTGGGCGTACAAGGGCGAGCCGCTGTACTTCTGGCACCTGGACAACAAACCCGGCGACATGACCGGCGACGGGTTCAAGAAGGTCTGGCACGTCGCCAGGCCGTGAACGCGTCGCGCTGGGGCGGGCTCCCCCGGTACCGGATCAGCCGCCGAAGCCGTCGGCGACCATCACTTCGAGCATCTGCGGGCCGCCGCTCGCCATCGCGGCGCGCAGCGCGGGCGCGAAGTCCTGCGGCTCGGTGATGCGCCGCGCCGGCACGCCCATCGCGTGCGCCAGGCCGGTGAAGTTGATCGCCGGGTCACGGATGTCCATGCCCACGAAGCGCTCGCTGTGGCGCATCGACACCAGGCGCTCCTTGAGGATGCGATAACTGCGGTTGTTGGCGATCACGTAGGTGACCGGCAGATTCAGGTGCGCCGCGGTCCACAGCGCCTGGATGCCGTACATCGCGGCTCCGTCGCCCACCAGCGCAGCCACCGGCCGGCCGGGCAGCGCGAGGCTCACTCCCAGCGCGCCGGGCATGCCGAAGCCCAGGCCGCCGCTGGCCAGCCCGTAGAAGCACTGCGGGTCGCGCAGCGGTAGAAAGACGGGCAGCGCGCTCGCCGAGGTGAGCGCTTCCTCCACCACCACCGCGTCACCGGGCAGCGTCTCCGAGAGGCGCAGCATCAGGTAGCGCGGGTCGATCGGCTTTTCCGCCGCGGCCTTGAGGGCGGCGGCGCGCGCGGCATCGCGCTGCGCGCTCCAGTTGCGCGGCGCGAGTGCCGCGAGCCGCTGTTGCGCAGCGGCGACGTGCAGGGCGCTGCGGCGCGCGTGCAGCAGCGGCAGCAGCGCGCGCAGCGTCTCCATGACGTTGGCCTGGATCGCGATCTCGGTGGGGTGGTTCTTGCCGAGTTCCCAGTCGCGCTCGCTGATGTGCACCACCGCGGTGTGCGCGGGCAGCGGATCGATCGGGCTGTGCACCGACATGCGCAGCAGGTCCGCGCCCAGGCACACCAGCAGGTCGAATGGCTCGAGCGCCGCGTGTACCGCCTTCTGGCTACGCGTCAGCGCGCCCAGGCAGGCACGGTGCTCGCTCGGAAACTGCGCGCAATAGGGCACGCTCTGCTGGAACACCGCCGCACCGAGCAGCTCGGCCAGCTCGGCCGCCTCGGCGAAGGCGTTGTGGACCGCCAGCTCCTGGCCGGCGACGATCACCGGATTGCGCGCCGCGAGCAGGCGCGCCGCGAGCTGATCGAGCGCTTCGTCGGAGGGGCGCGTGCGGCGCTCGACACGCGTTGGCCGGCCGAGCTCGAGCGCGGCCTCCTGCTCGAGGACGTCGCCCGGCAGCGCGATGAACACCGGTCCGGTGGGCGGGGTGAGCGCGACCTTTGCCGCACGCCGCACGATGAGCGGCAGGTCCTCGACGCGGGTCACCTCGACCGCCCATTTGACGAACGGCTGCGCGACCGCCACCAGCGGAGCGTACAGCAGCGGCTCGCGCAGACCGTGGCCCTGCTCCTGCTGGCCCGCGGTGACGATGAGCGGGGAGCCGGAGAACTTCGCGTTGTAGAGCGCACCCATTGCGTTGCCCAGGCCCGGCGCGACGTGCACGTTGCAGGCGGCGAGCCGGCCGCAAGCGCGCGCGTAGCCGTCGGCCATGCCGAGCACCACCGCCTCCTGTAGGCCGAGCACGTACTTGAGCTGCGGGAAATCGGGGAGCACCTCCATGATCGGCAGCTCGGTGGTGCCCGGGTTGCCAAACAGGTGCGTCACGCCCTCGTCGACGAGTAGCCGCAGGAAAGCGCTGCGCCCGGTGAGCTTGGTGGACATGGTGGCGAAATCTTAGCCGCTTGCGCGCGTCGCCGGCGCGGGATTTCGCTGCACGGGCGCGGCCCTCGCCTGCGGGCCGGGTTGATTCAGATCAAACCCGGCCGCGCGCCGCGGCGGCATAAATACGTAAGCTCTTGCGTATTTTGGACTCCTGCGAGGGGAGATGACGATGGTCGAGGTAGCGGAGACGGTTCGCGACGTGGCGTATCTGGGGCGGGTGGAGCTGCTGACCCCAGAGCCCGCCAAGAGTCTGTGGTATTTCCGCGACGTGCTAGGCATGGAGCTAGTGCACGAGGAGGGCGCATCGGCCTACCTGCGCGGCTACGGCGACTACGCCGCGGCGACTCTCAAGCTCACCGCGGCCAGGCAGGCCGGCCCGGGCCGTATTTCGTGGCGCACGGTGAGCCCACAGGCGCTTGAGCGGCGCGTGCAGGCGATCGAGCTCGCGGGGCTCGGCCAGGGCTGGAGCGAAGGCGAGTTCGGGCGCAGGCGCGTCTACCGGTTCCGCGATCCCGACGGCCACCTGATGGACATCTACTACGACGAGCAACGCTACCGCGCTCCCGACCACCTGCGCTCGACGCTGAAGAACCTGCCGATGAAGTACACCGGGCGCGGCGCGGCGGTGCGCCGCATCGATCACCTGGCGCTGCTTGCGAAGGAAGTCGCGCCGAACCGGCGCTTCCTGCAGCAGGAGCTCGGCTTCGGCCTGCGCGAGCAGGTCCTGTTCGAGCGCGGCACGGTCGAGATCGGCTCCTGGCTGAGCAGCAACCTGCTGCACCACCAGATCGCCTACGTGAAGGACGTGCACGGCGCCAGCGGCCGCCTGCACCACTTTTCTCTGTGGGTGGACAACCGCGAGGACGTGCTGCGCGCGGCCGACATCCTTACCGAGAACGGTGTGTTCATCGAGGCCGGACCGTCCAAACACAACAACTCGCAGGGCTTCTACCTGTATTCCTACGAGCCGGGCGGCAACCGAGTCGAGGTGTATTCGGGTAGCTACCTGGTGCTGGCGCCTGACTGGGAGCCGATCACCTGGAATGAGGAGGAGCGCGGCACCGGCGTGTACTGGGGCGGCGCGCTGCCCGAAAGCTTCCTCAAGTACGGCACTCCCGACGTCGCGGCGAGCATCGTGCCGGCGCAGAGCGTCCCGATTTTCGACCCTTACTGAAGGCGCCGCAGCGCGCCGCGGATGCTACGATTCCGGCTGTCTGCTTCCCGTGACCGGAATTCGCCGATGAAGCTCGCCATCCTGGACGACTACCAGCGCGTGGCGCTCGAGTGCGCCGACTGGGAGCGCCTGCGGCGCCGCGGCGTCGAGCCGACCGTGTTCGACGAGGCGTTCGCTACTCTCGACGAAGCCGCCGGCAAGCTGGCGGCGTTCGAGATCGTCATCCTGATGCGCGAGCGCATGCCCTTTCCGCGCGCTCTGATCGAGCGCCTGCCGAAGCTGAAGCTGGTGGTGCTCACCGGCGTGCGCTCGCCGAGCCTCGACGCGGCGGCGTGCAGCGAGCGCGGTATCCCGGTCAGCCATACGCGTTCCGGCAATTCCGGCGCCTCGACCGCGGAGCTGACCTGGGGCCTGATCATCGCGGCGGCGCGCGACCTGGCCAGGGCCGAGCGCGGCATGCGCGCCGGGCGCTGGCACGAGGGGATCGCGAGCGGCACGATCCTCGAGGGCCGGCGCCTGGGGCTGCTCGGGCTGGGCAAGCTCGGCGCGCGCGTCGCGCGCGCCGGCGCGGCGTTCGGCATGGAGGTCGCGGCCTGGAGCGAGAACCTGACCGGCGAGCGGGCGCTGGCCGCTGGGGCGCTGCACCTGCCGAAGGACGAGCTGCTCGCCACCTCGGATGTGATCAGCGTCCACCTCGTGCTGAGCGAGCGCACCCGCGGACTGATAGGCGCCGCCGAGTTCGCGAGGATGAAGCGTGGCGCGATCCTAGTGAACACCTCGCGCGCGCCGATCGTGGACGAGGCGGCAATGCTCGACGCGCTGAAGAGCGGGCGGCTGGGGCACGCCGCGCTCGACGTGTACGAGCGCGAGCCGCTACCGACGGAGCATCCGCTGCGCAAGCTGGACAACGTCACGCTCTCGCCGCACCTGGGCTACGTGAGCGCTGACACCTACCGCACGTTCTACCAGGACGTGGTCGAGAGCATCGAGGCCTGGCTCGACGGCAAGCCGGTCCGCCTGATCAACCCCGAGGCGTCACGCTAGGCGCCGCCCGAAAATGCAAAGCCCGGCCGCGGCCGGGCTTCGGGCTGATGCTGCGGCCTCGATCAGTGATCGCGTGCGCGCGCGACGCTGTCGCGGTGCACGTCACGGCGATCCGCGTTCCGGTCGCGGCGGTCGTGGCGCAGGTCACGGCGCTGGGCGCGCGCGCCGGCGCGATTGCCCTGACGTATATCCTGGCGTATCGCGTGCCGGTCCTGGCGCATGTCGTGCCGGTCGGCGCGGATGTTGTGCCGGTCGTGGTGGATGTCCGCGGGTTGCGCGAACGACGGGACCGCCAGCGCCAGCATGGCTGCGGCGCCTGCTACGTAAATTAGCTTCTTCAACATAACTGCCTCCTGAAAGGGTTGGAGTTCCATCGCTGCGTGCGAATGATCGCCGCAGGTGGAGACAGTAAACGCGCCCCGCGGCGCGCCGTCTGCAACAGTGTGTAAGCGGTTGTTAGACGGCGCGTGCGACGCTCGCGCGCGGGCCATTTTCCCGTGATTTTTTCGAGGTTCGTGCCGCGGCGGTTGTGACCGACTCGATATCCGGCAGGCCCTGCGCGCGCTCGGAATGCCGGCGCTGGTGTTCTGCCGCGGCCTCGCTTCCGCGGCGCGACCCCGCACGAGTGCGCGACGCTCACGTTCTTCGACCGACCCATGGGGGTCTCGCGCCAGCTGCCGCAGTGGGATGTCGTCGTGTGTCACAGCAGCCAGCAGATGACCGCGCAGGAGCTGCTCGTCGGCAAACCGCTTCTCATGCTGCCCATGCAGCTCGAGTGGTTCCTCATTACGCGGCGCGTGGTGCGCATGGGCGCCGCACTGGGCGTGACGCCGGAGGTGCGCGACGCCGACTTCGCCGCCGCGCTCTCTACGATCGTCGCGCGCTGCGAGGCGGCGATCTCCGGGCGGCAGCCGTAAGCGAAGCCGGTGGCACTTTCCGTTACGTCCTATACTCTCGTCGGCTCAAATTCTTCAAACGCCTCTCCGGAGAACGGAACGATGACGATCACGCGCATCTGCCTGGTGCGCCATGGCGAAACGGCGTGGAACGCCGAGGGCCGCGTGCAGGGGCAGCTCGACGTGCCGTTGAGCGAGGTAGGGCACGCGCAGGCGCGCGCGGCCGCAGCCGCGCTCGCGGGTGAGCGATTCGCCGCGCTGTATTCGAGCGATCTGGCGCGCGCGCGCCAGACTGCGGCACCCGCGGCGCGGCGCCTCGCGCTTCCGGTGCGGCTCGAGCCGGCGCTGCGTGAGCGGCACTACGGCGCGTTCGAATCGCTCACATACGTCGAGGTGCGCGAGCGCTACCCGGCCGAGTACGCGCGCTTCAAGGACAAGGATCCGGAGTTCGACTTCGTGAGCGGCGAGAGCCTGCGGCGCTTCGCCGAGCGCGCGGTGGCCTGCATCACCGAGCTCGCGCGGCGTCACGCCGGGGAAAGCATCCTCGTGGTCACCCACGGCGGGGTGCTCGAGATGGCCTTCCGACACGCCACCCGCCGCGGGCTGTCCTCGCCGCGCGACTTCGAGCTGCCGAACACGGGACTGAACCGCATCGAGGCTGCGCCGGAGGGCTGGCGCGTGCTGCAGTGGGCCGACGTCTCGCACCTGCAGGCGGCGCTCGACGATCTGGCCGGTTGAGCGGCGCGGCCCGGGCGCCCGGGCGCGTTGCCCTCCGATTACGGCTTGACCTGGCCGCGAATCTCGCCGCCGCGGTGCGCTTCGCTGTGCACGTTGACGTACAGGTTCCCCGCCCTGTAGGCGGCGTACTGCGCGTCGCTCAGCATTGCGCCTGCCGGCACCTTCCACGTATTCTCGCTGGTCATGGTGAGCGGAATGATTACTGGCCCGTTCTTGCCGGGTGCGCCCTGATGAATGTGGGCGGCGATTCCGCGTATGCCGGAAGTGGTCACGCCGCCGCTCACCGCATGGTCTGCGGCCACCGTGATGGTGGCGCTGCCGCTGGCGCTGGTCACCACCGGGGGCACCTCCTGGGCGCCGCTCAGCGTGACGTGCGTGCCTCCGCTCCAGGGCATTTCGGCGCACGCCGCCAGCAGCAGCGCTGTCCCGGAGACGCCCGCCCATAGATAGCGCTGCATGGCTCCTTGTGTCGCGTGCATTTGACTCCCTCCGATCGGTGGCTAACGGGAAAATCGTCCGGCGGCATTGGCCGCCGACGCCCTGCCAAACAGCGCCACGGCAGGATTATTCCGTTGCGCGGCGCACAACGCGCGCCGCTCAGGACGCGGCGAGGGGCGGCTCGTCCATCAGCGCGATCTGCTCGCGCAGCTCGAGGATGCGGTCCTGCCAGTAGCGCTGCGTATTGAACCACGTAAAGGCGGCGGGGAACGCCGGGTCGTCCCAGCGCCGCGCAATCCACGCCGAGTAGTGCAGCAGGCGCAGCGTCCGCAGCGCCTCGAGAAGGTGCAGCTCGCGCCGGTCGAACTCGAAGAAGTCCTCGTAGCCCGCGAGCACATAGGACAGCTGCTGCGTCATGGCGGCGCGCTCGCCGGCGAGCAGCATCCACAGGTCCTGAAGCGCGGGCCCCGTGCGCGCATCGTCGAAGTCGACGAAGTGCGGCCCAGCCGGCCCTCCGCCCCGACCTTCGCTCCACAGCACGTTGCCGGCATGGCAGTCGCCGTGCAGGCGGATGAGGCGCACCGTGCCGGCGCGCGCATAGCAATGGCGCACGCCCTGCAGCGCGATCTGCGCGACGCTCGCCCAGGCCTCGCGCAGATCGGGCGGAACGAACTCGTGCGCGAGCAGCCAGTCACGCGGTTCCTCGCCGAAGGTCGCGGCGTTGAGCGTCGGTCGCGCGGCGAACGGATGATTTGCACCCACCGCGTGGATGCGCCCGACGAAGCGGCCCATCCACTCGAGCGTGGCGCGGTCCTCGAGCTCGGGCGCGCGCCCGCTTTGGCGCGGGTAGACCGCGAAGCGAAAGCCGCCGAACGCGTGCAGCGTGCGCTCGGCTGCGGGCGCGAGCGGCGCCACCACCGGGATCTCGCGCTCGGCCAGCTCGCGCACGAACGCGTGCTCCTCCGCGATCTGCGCGTCGCTCCAGCGCCCGGGTCGGTAGAACTTCGCCACGCACGGCGGCCCGTCCTCCATCATCACCTGATAGACGCGGTTTTCGTAGCTATTGAGCGCGAGCAGGCGTCCGTCGGGGCGCAGGCCGACGCTTTGCAGCGCGTCGAGCACCGCGTCCGGGGTGAGCTTCGTGTAGGGATGCGAGTCTGCGTCGGTCATGCGCGTATTGTACGGACGCGTCGGCGCATTTGACGTCAGACGTCAGAAAGCAGGGTACACCCGGTGCGGCGTTTGAACCTCGGCCCGGCGCGGCGCTCCAAATCACGTTGTGGCTTCCCGACGGGGGACAGAGGAGCATGAGCACCGGAGCCGTTCTGCTGGACGTGGCGCTGATCGTGGCGTTCGCGGCGGGCATCCTGTACTGGGTCTTTGTCACTCCGAAGCGGGACAAAGAGCCCTGGCGTTAACAGCTCGAGGTGGGCGGCGCAGCCCCGCCTTGCACCGCGCTCGGCGCTTGGCTGGTGCGAACAGCAGGAAGTGCTGGTAAGGCAGGAAATGGTGCTGCCGTCGCAGCTCGAAGCCGGCCTGCACCAACTCCGGGATCGCTGTCTGCGCCGCGACCCGAGCGGTGCGCCGGCGCGAAAGTCGATGATGGCCAGCCTCCCGCCGGGCCGCAGCGCGGCGCGCGCGCCGCGGAAATATCGCTCACGGTGGCGGATGTATCGGTAGGTATCGACCAGCAACGCGAGATCCACCTTGCGTGACAGCGCGGGCTCCTCCCCACCCCCGGGCTGCGCGCTGAGGTTGAACGGTCCTTCGCGCCGCGCGCGCTGCGCGAGCCAGCGCACCAGTCGGGGGTCCGTGTCCGCGGCGATCACCTGGCCCTGCGGCAGCGCGCGCGAGAGTCGCAGCGAGAAGTAACCGCTTCCTGCGCCGATGTCGGCGACCACCGCGTCGCGCGCCGGCGCCAGCGTTCAGATCACTTCCGCCGGCTGCTGCCAGGCGTCGCGGCCCGGGTCATCGGGCTCGCCGGAACTGCCTTTGGCGTTGCCGTGGCATGCGCTGCGCGCAGGCCACGGCGCCAGAGGCGAACAGGAACATGGCTGCGAGGCGCGTCAGGGCGGGTGCCGGATTCAGAGGAAGCATGGCGGCGGTATCCGCAAATGAGGCTTCGCCATGGGACGGAAGTCGAGATTCGGCGTGCCGCGGGCGCCGTTAGTGGGCCTGCGCTAGACTAGCGCCCGCTGCGAGGAGCGACCGTGAGCGCCGAGACCGAATCCCTGGTGGAGATCGACGATCTCCACTTCGCCTACAACGACAACGCGATCTTCAAGGGGCTGAGCCTGAGGATCCCGCGCGGCAAGGTGGTCGCGATCCTGGGCGGCAGCGGCTGCGGAAAGTCGACGCTGCTCAGGCTGATCGGTGGCCAGCTGCGGCCCGTCCAGGGCCTGGTCCGCGTGGACGGCAAGCTAGTCCACGAGCTCGGCGAGGACGCGCTCTACGCCCTGCGCCGCGACATGGGAATGATGTTCCAGACCAGCGGGCTGTTTAGCGATCTCTCGGTGTACGACAACATCGCCTTTCCGCTGCGCGAAAACACCGATCTGTCCGAAGATCTGATCCGCGCGCTGGTGCTGATGAAGCTGCAGGCCGTGGGTCTGCGCGGCGCGCACGCGCTGATGCCGGGCGACCTGTCGGGCGGGATGACGCGGCGCGTGGCGCTGGCGCGCGCGATCGCGGCCGATCCGATGCTGGTGATGTACGACGAGCCGTTCGCCGGGCTCGATCCGATCACGCTCAACGTGATCGCGCAGCTCATCCGGCAGCTGAACGACGCGCTCGGCGCGACCTCCATCCTGGTCACCTACGATGTGAGCGAATCGCTCAAGCTGGTCGACTACGTCTACGTGGTCTCCGACGGCGTGGTGAAGGGGAAAGGGACCCCGGAAGAGCTGCTCGCCTCGCAGGACCCCTACCTCAATCAGTTCCTGCATGCGCTGCCTGACGGCCCGGTGCGCTTTCACGTCGCGGGCCGGCCGCTGGCCGAGGATCTGCGGCTCACCGCCCCCGCGGCCTAGCTCTTCGCGGCTCGGGCGTAGCCGCCGAACAGGTCCAGCATCCGCTCGCGCCAGGCGTACAGCGGATCGTCGCTTTCGAGCAGCCTGAGCGGGGAGATCGCGCGCGACCACTGGAAGGCGCCGAACAGGGCGTAGTCGGCGAAGCCCGACGCGCGTCCCGAGAAGAAAGGTCGCTCGCCGAGCACGGGGCGCGCCGGATCGAGCGCGGTGCGCAAGGACGCGAGCGTGCCCTGCGGGTCGGCCCCGTACCGCTCGAGCGTCATGCCGAAGCGTTTCTCGCGCGTCTCGCGGAAGTAAGCCTTGTCCTCGTCGTGCAGCCGGTCGTAGAGGTCCATGACGACGGCCTTGAGCAGCAGCGGGTGTACGCTGCGCTCCACCCAGAGCCTGAACAGGAGCGCGAGCGTACGCGCCTCGTCGCTGCCGAACAGAAGCGACCGGTCGGGGTAGGCCTGGTCGAGGTAGGTGGCGATCGTCCAGCTGTCGTGCACCTCATTCCCGCCGTCCATGATCACCGGCACCAGCGCCTGGCCGGAGAACGCGAGCGCGTCCTTCTCGTGGAAGCGCCACGGGACGGTATCGAACGCGAGCCCCTTGTGCATGAGCGCCATCTTGACGCGCCAGCAGTACGGTGAAAAGCGCCGGTCGTCTTCGGCGCCGGCAAGGTCCCAGAGCTTGATCGCCATGCCTTCGTCCTCCGCTGAGGCCATTGTCCGCGCTGGGCGAGCGAGCGCGAGCCCTGTTTCGCTTCGCGCCGCGGCGCCGCTAGCGGCCGCTGGCGAGCCGCTCGCCGGCGTAGGCGCCGAGCACGGAGCCCACCGCGACGTTGGCGACCCTGCCGTTGCCTTGTCCGACCCGGCTGCCGAGCAGCGCGCCGGTCACCACGCCGCCGATCGTGCCCCAGCCCGAGTGCACGTCGGGGCCGTAGGCGACCGGGTAGGCCGGAGGCGGTGGCGCGTATTAGGGCGGGCCGCTGTAGTACACGGGCGGCTCCCGATACACTACCGCGGGCGCCTGCTGGACGACGACTTCGCGCTGCACGACCTAGCGCGGGCGCTGACGGATCACGATCACTTGATGGTGATCGTCGTGGTAGTTAATTGGGCGCGCAATACCCGTAGGTGTGTAAGCGGCGATTTACAAATCCGCCGCCGAGCGGCGAGTCGGCGCAGGAAGCTAGGCCGCGGCGGCGGAGTCGTCGCCCTGGTGCACGACGCGGCCCGCGCTGTCGAGCACCTGCACGCGCACGGGAATGCCGCGGCGGATGCTTTCGGTCACCACGCAGAAATCCTCGAACTGCGTGCTGCAGCGATCCAGATGCTGGATGTCCTCGGCGCGGTCGGACAGCGTGATCGTGACGTCGAGGCCGCCGACGCGAAAGCGGCCGCGCTCGTTGCGCTGCAGCCGTCCGGTCACGCTGGCGCGAACCGGACCGGGCTGCTGCTTGAACTTGCCGCGCATACAGAACACCAGGCTCGCGGACAGGCAGTTCGCAACTGCGGCGGCGAGCAGGCGCGCGGCGTTCGGTCCGTGCCGTGCCCCGAGCGGCTCGGGCTCGTCGAGCAGCAGCTCGGCCACATTCGGCCAGTCGAACTTGACGGTGAACTCGAAGCCCCGTTGCTGCTCGAGCGTGAGGGTAAAGCTGTGTTCGTCGGACATGTCGATTCCGGATGCGGGCGACCATGCGATGCTAGGCGCAGCGCGCGCAGTGCATTTGATCCCGGTCAACCCGCAACGCGGCGCGCCGGCGCGGTGAAGGGGCTGCGGGGGGCGGGCGGTCCTCGTGCCCGCGTCAGCTTTTCTTGCGCGTGGCCTTGCCCGCGAGCGCGCGCGGCTTGCGATACTGCGCCAGGGCTCCGACGCGGCGCTCGAACGGATCGCGGCGCGTGAGCCGCTTCGCCTGCACGCGCGTCAGCAGATCGTAATGGCGCACGTCCTCGAGCGCCTCGGCCACCTGCCAGGCGTCCTTGACGCCGCTCACCCAGATCCCGGGGCTGAAGCGGCGCAGGTCGAAAGGACGCGAGTATTCACGCAGCGTCTTGTGATCGCGCCGGTTGCAGTACTCGTGGAACCAAGACATCGCGAGCTCGCGTAGCGTGCGGTACACCGGGTCGCGCCAGCGCAGGCCGATGCCGTTGGTCTTCGAGATCGCACCCCAGCTTCCGTGGCGGCGGAACAGCGCCACGACGTGGTCGAAGTCGCGCACCGCGCGCATATCCAGGAGCAGCGGCGGCTCGCCGTGCACCCACAGTGCGCACGCCGCGAGCATCGCGCCCTCGATGCAATGCGCGTTGCGCTCGCGCAGGATGACGCGCACCGGGCGGCAGGTGTCGCCGTCGGGCTCGAAGTTCTGCTTCAGGCCGAACAGGAAGCGCTGGATCTTCTCCGGCGTGTCGAGGCGGCGCAGCACGGCGAACTCGGCCGGCGTCAGGCCGAGATCCTCCCGGCGGGCGAAGCGCTTTCTCGTGCCCATGTGCTTGTGCGGTGCGCGGCCGGGCGGCCGCGCGCAAAGTATACTGGCGCCGGGGACGAGGATGAGCGGCGAATTTCAGATCGTCGACGCACACCAGCATTTCTGGGAACCCAAGGTCAACTATCACCCTTGGCTGCGCGACCAGCCGCCGATCGCGTTCCGCTATGGCGATTACGCGGCGCTCAGGCGACGCTACCTGCCGGCGGATTACTTCGCCGACGCGTGCCGCTGGAACGTCGTGAAGACGGTGTACGTCGAGACCGAATGGGACCCGCGCGATCCGGTGGGCGAGATGCGCTACGTCGAACGCCTGCGGCGCGAGACCGGCTGGCCGAGCGTGGCGGTGGCGCAGGCCTGGCTCGAGCGCGAGGACTGCGCGCAGCTGCTCGAGTGCCAGGCGCAGTTCGATTTCGTGCGCGGCATCCGGCACAAGCCCTGCGCAGGGCAGATGAACGACGCGCGCTGGCGTGCGGGGTACGCGCACCTAGGGCGCTTCGGCCTGCGCTTCGAGCTGCAGGCGCCCTGGGCGCAGCTCGACGAGGCGGTGCGTCTGGCGTGCGACTTTCCGGACACGCTGATCATCCTCAACCATACGGGGCTGCCCGCCGATCGCAGCCGCGCCGGAATCGACGGCTGGCGGCGCGCGCTCGCCGGGGTCGCGGCCTGCCCGAACGCCGTGGTGAAGGTCTCGGGGCTGGGGTGTCCGGGCCGGCCGTGGACGGTCGACGCGAATCGCGCGATCGTGTTGACGGCGATCGACCTGTTCGGCATCGAGCGTACGATGTTCGCGAGCAACTTTCCGGTCGACGGTCTGTGCGCGAGCTTCAACGACATCGTGCTCGGTTGCCGCGAGATCGTGCGCGGCCTTGCGCCGCATGAGCAAAGGCAATTCTTCCACGACAACGCGATTCGCCTCTACGCAATGGAGTGAACCATGGACAAACCGAGAATCGGCTACGTCGGCGTGGGCCTGATGGGGTTCCCGATGCTCGAGCGCCTTGTGTCGCTGGGCTACCCGGTAAGCGCCTACGACATCGCCGCGGAGAAGACCGCGGCGGCGCGCGCCGTCGGTGCGCGGGCGGCGGGTTCGCCCGCCGAGGCTGCCGAGGGCGCCGAGTTCGTCCTGCTCAACCTGCCGACGACCGAGGCGGTCGAGGCGGCGGCGCTGGGTGAGAACGGCGTGTGGGGCGCGGTCAAGGCACCGCAGCTGGTGATCGATTTCTCGACCATCAAGCCCGCGAAGGCGAAGGAGCTGGCCGCCAAGCTGCGCGCAGCGACGGGCGCGGGCTGGATCGACGCGCCGGTCTCGGGGGGGCCGCCCGCTTCGGGCAGCGGCACGCTTACCATCATGGCCGGCGGCGAGGCACAGGAGATCGCGCGCGCGCGGACCCTGTTCGCCGACGTCGGCCAGCGCTTCACGCACCTCGGGCCCGTCGGCAGCGGGCTCGCCGCGAAGATGATCAACCAGCTGTTCGTCGGCTGCGGCCACGCGTTGATGGCCGAGGCGATCGTGCTGGCCGAGAGCGCAGGTCTGGATGCGGCGTGCATTCCGGAATGCCTGGGCGGCGGCCTGGCGGACTCGAACCTGCTGCAGCGCTTCTACCCGAGGATGGTCAGGCGCGAGTTCGCGCCGCAAGGCTACGTGCGGCAGCTGCTCAAGGATCTCGAGATGGTGCATGAGTTCGCCGCGTCGTTTAAAACACCCACCCCGATGACCGCGGAGGCCGTGTCGCTCTATCGTATGCTGGCGCACCTCGGGCACACGGAGCTCGACACCGTCGCGTTGGTGAAGCTGTACGACGGTTGAGCGGCGCGCCGCGCGCGAGGCGTCGCGGGCCCTTGCAGGCGCGATGCGCGGGGTACAATGGCACCGCTCTCCCGATCGCGCGCCACCCCCCCCAGATGGCTGCACCCGCTCTCCGAGCTCGTCGTGTCCTCGGGCCTGCCGTACTGGCATGCGCTCTGGCAGGCTGCACCGTCGGGCCGGACTTCCACCGTCCGCCGCCGCCGGCCGCAGCCGGCTACTCAGCGGCGCCGCTGCCTGGGCGTACGGCGTCGGCGCCGGTGGCGGCCGGCGTCGCCCAGCGGTTCGTCTCCGGACGCGACATCCCGGCGCAGTGGTGGCAGCTGTATCACTCGGCCGCCCTCGACCAGCTGATCCGCGCGGCGCTCGCTGACAGTCCGAGCCTCGACGCGGCGCAGGCGGCGCTGCGCATATCGCAGGAAAACCTCCGCGCGGCGACCGCCGTGCTGTATCCGAAGGTCGACGCGCAGCTGGGCGCCTCGCGGCAGCAGATTTCGGGCGCCTCGCAGAACCAGCCGCAGGCGCGGATACCGGTGTTCGACCTGTACAACGCGTCGGTGAGCGTGTCCTACGCGCTCGACCTCGCCGGCGGCGCGCGGCGCGAGCTCGAATCGCTCGAGGCGCAGATCGACTACCAGCGCTACCAGATCGCGGCCACCTACCTGACGCTCACCTCGAACATCGTGACCACTGCGGTGAGCGAAGCGTCGCTGCGCGCGCAGATCGGCGCGACGCGCGACATGCTCGACTCCGAGCAGAGCTCGCTCGCGGTGGTCGAGAAGCAGCTCGAGTTCGGCGCGGTCTCGAGCGCCGAGGTGCTCGCGCAGCGCGCACAGCTCGCGCAGACCCGCGCCACGCTGCCGCCGCTCGAGAAGGCGCTGGCGCAGACGCGCAATGCGCTCGCCACGCTGGTGGGCAAGACGCCGGGCGCCGCCGGGTTGCCGCAATTCGACCTCGCGGCGCTCGAGCTGCCCCGGGAGCTGCCGGTGAGCCTGCCCTCGGCGCTGCTGCGCCAGCGGCCTGACATCCAGGCCGCCGAGGCGCTGCTGCATCAGGCGAGCGCGCAGATCGGAGTTGCCACTGCCGCCGAGTATCCGCAGCTCACGCTGAGCGCGAATTACGGCTCGGTGGCGACGGCGACCGGCAGCCTGTTCGGCGCCAACAGTATGATCTGGAACGTCGGCGGCGGGCTGCTGCAGCCGATCTTCCATGGCGGCGCGCTGAAGGCCCAGGAGCGCGCGGCGGTCGCAGCCTATGACCAGGCGCTCGCGCGCTACCGCCAGACGGTGCTGGGCGCGTTTCAGAACGTCGCCGACGTGCTGCGCGCGCTGGACAGCGATGCGCAGGCGCTCGAGGCGCAGGCCGATGCCGAGGCGGCTGCGCGCGCGAGCCTCGAGCTGGCGCGCGAGCAGCTCGGCCTGGGCGCGGTGAGCAACCTGGTGCTGCTCAACGCCGAGCGCCAGTATCAGCAGGCGCGCCTGGGGCTGGTCCAGGCGCAGGCGGCGCGCTACGCCGACACCGCGGCGCTGTTCCAGGCGCTCGGCGGCGGCTGGTGGCACGCCGGCCCGCGCGCCGCCGGTACGGCCGGGAAGCCGGATTGAGCGTCCTGGACGCCCTGCAATCGACACGGAGTCGCACTCGATGACCAAGCGCATGCTGCTTATGCTGGTGCTCGTCGGCCTGGTTTTCGGCGGCATCTTCGGCTTCCAGGCCTTCAAGGCGCGCATGATCAAGAAATACATCGCGGCCCAGGGCATTCCAGCGCAGACCGTGTCGACGATCAAGGCGGGCTACAGCGAATGGCAGCCGCGCGTCGAGGCTGTCGGCACGCTGCGCGCCGTTCGCGGCGCGGACCTCGCGCCGCAGATCGCGGGAATCGTGACCGCCGTGCGCTTCAAGTCGGGCGACGAGGTCAAGGCGGGGGCGCCGCTCATCGACCTCGACAGCGCGCAGGAAGCCGCGCAGCTGCTGGCGCTCGAGGCGGCGGCGCAGCTCGCCGAGGTCAACTACGCGCGCGATGCGCGCCAACTCAAGGTGAAGGCGGTCAGCCAGGCGGTGGTGGATGCCGATGCCGCGAACCTGAAGGCGGCGCGCGCGCAGGTCGCCCAGCAGCAGGCGCTCATCGACAAGAAACGCATCCGCGCCCCGTTCGGCGGCCGGCTCGGCATCCGCGCGGTCGACCTCGGGCAGTACGTGAGCCCTGGCACCAAGCTGGTGACGCTGCAGTCGCTCGACCCGATCTTCGTCGACTTCAGCGTCCCGCAGAGCATGCTCGGGAGCATCGCGGTCGGCCAGGAGGTGGTGGCCAGGAGCGACGCCTTCCCAGGCGTGCGGTTCGAGGGCAAGGTCACCGCGATCGACGCCGAGGTGGACACCGCTACGCGCAACATCGCCGTGCGCGCGGAGCTCGGCAATCCGAAGCATCGCCTCCTGCCCGGCATGTTTGCGACCGTAGACGTGGAGAGCGGCGTGCCGCAGCGCCATCTCACGCTGCCGCAGACCTCGATTTCCTACAACCCGTACGGCGACACCGTGTTCGTGGTCGACGAACAGGGCAAGGGCGCGGACGGCAAGCCCAGGCTCGTCGCGCAGCAGCGCTTCGTGACGACCGGCGCGACGCGCGGCGACCAGGTGGCCGTGCTCTCCGGAATCAAGGACGGCGAGACCGTGGTGACCGCCGGCCAGATGAAACTGCACAACGGCGTGCCAGTGGTGATCAACAACGCCGTCCAGCCCACCGACAATCCCGCGCCGCACCCGAAGGACGAGTGAGCCGGGGCGCGCGATGAAGTTCACCGATCTGTTCATCCGGCGGCCGGTGCTCGCCACGGTCGTGAGCCTGTTGCTGCTGGTGCTCGGCCTGCGCTCGATCGAGCTCCTCCCGGTGCTGCAGTTCCCGCGCACCGAGAACGCCGTAGTCACCGTGACCACGACCTACACCGGAGCGGACCCGGAACTGGTCGCCGGGTTCATCACGACGCCGCTCGAGAACTCGATCGCGCAGGCGAACGGCATCGACTACATGGCGTCGACGAGCAAGCAGAGCGTCAGCACGATCACCTGCAACCTGCGGCTGAACTACGACACCGACAAGGCGCTGACCGAGATCGCCACCAAGGTGAATGCGGTGCTCAACCAGCTGCCGCCCGGCTCGCAGCAGCCGGTCATCACGGTGCAGGTGGGGCAGACGATCGACGCGATGTACATCGGCTTCTCGAGCGACGTGCTGCCGGCCAACAAGATCACCGACTACTTGATCCGCGTGGTGCAGCCGAAGCTGCAGGCGGTGGACGGCGTGCAGACCGCGGAGATCCTGGGCCAGAAGCTGTTCGCCCTGCGCGCCTGGCTCGACCCGCAGAAGCTCGCGGCGTACAACCTCACCGCCGCGGACGTGCAGACGGCGCTCGCTAACCAGGACTTCTTGGCGGCGATCGGCAGCACCAAGGGGCAGATGGTGCAGGTGAACTTGACCGCCTCGACCGGCCTGCATTCGGTCGACGAGTTCCGGCGGCTGATCGTCAAGCAGCAGAACGGCGCGGTGGTGCGCCTCGGTGACGTCGCCCACGTCACGCTCGGCTCCGAGGACTACGAGTCGGCGGTCAATTTCGACGGCAAGCAGGCGGTGTACGTCGGCATCCAGATCGCGCCGGCGGCGAACCTGCTCGATGTGATCAAGCGGGTGCGCGACGTATTCCCGAGCATCCAGGCCCAGCTGCCTCAGGGGCTGCACGGGCGCATCGTGTACGACTCGACCAAGTTCGTGAACAGCTCGATCAACGAGGTGATCCACACCCTGCTCGAGGCGCTGGTCATCGTTACGCTGGTGGTGTTCGCCTTCCTCGGCTCGCTGCGCTCGGTGCTCATTCCGACGGTGGCGATCCCGCTGTCGCTGATCGGCACTTTCACCGTCATGCTGATGTTCGGCTTCAGCATCAACCTGCTGACGCTGCTCGCGCTCGTGCTGGCGATCGGGCTGGTGGTGGACGATGCGATCATCGTGGTCGAGAACGTGAACCGCCATCTCGAGCAGGGCATGCAGCCGATGCAGGCGGCGTTCGTCGCGGCGCGCGAGCTCGGCGCGCCGATCGTGGCCATGACCGTGGTGCTGATCGCGGTGTACGTGCCGATCGGCTTCCTGAGCGGGCTGACCGGCGCGCTGTTCACCGAGTTCGCCTTTACGCTGGTCGGCACGGTGACGGTCTCGGCGATCGTCGCGCTCACGCTCTCGCCGATGATGTGCTCGCGCATGCTGCATCCGCACGACCCGTCGAAGCGCGACTGGGAGGATCGCATGGTGGTCTTTCTCGACCGCGCGTTCGACGCGCTGCACCGGCGCTACCAGGCGCTGCTGCACCGCACTCTGGACTACCTTCCGGTGACCGCAGTGTTCGCACTGATCGTGCTGGGAAGCATCTATTTCCTGTACTCGGGCGCCAAGTCAGAGCTCGCGCCGCAGGAGGACCAGGGCGTGCTCATTGTCTCGTCCTCGGCGGCCCCCAACGCGACGCTGCAGCAGCGCGAGCTGTACGCGCACCAGGTCTACGAGGCCTTCGCGAAGCGTTCCGAGACCGACCACGTGTTCCAGCTCGACGTGCCCGGGCTGATGATTGGCGGTATGGTGCTCAAGCCCTGGGACGAGCGCAAGGAGACCGCCGGGCAGCTGCAGCCGATCGTGCAGCGCGAGATCAACGGCATCGCGGGGCTGCGCTCGGTGGCCTTCCAGCCGCCGCCGCTTCCGGGCAGCAGCGGCCTGCCGGTCCAGTTCGTGATCCAGACGACCGAGCCCTTCCAGCGCCTCGACGGGGTTGCGCAGAAATTCCTGCAGGAGGCGCAGAAGAGCGGCATGTTCATCTTCGTGGACAGCGACCTGAAGTACGATCTGCCGCAGTCCACCGTGGTGATCGACCGCGACCTCGCCGCGCAGCTCGGCCTGTCGATGCGCGACGTCGGCGGCGCGCTATCGGCGATGCTCGGGGGCGGGTACGTCAACTACTTCAGCTACTACAGCCGCTCGTACAAGGTGATCCCGCAGGTGCAGCAGGTCGACCGGCTGAATACCGATCAGCTGCGCAACTATTACGTTCGCACCGCGAGCGGCGCCTCGATTCCGCTCTCGACCATCGCGCGCATCGAGACCAAGACCGTCCCGGAATCGCTGAACCATTTCCAGCAGCAGAACGCGGCCACCATTTCCGGGGTCCCGTTTCCCGGGGTGACGCAGGGGCAGGCGCTCGGCTACCTGAAGCAGCTCGCCGCGCGCACGCTGCCGCAGGGCTACTCGGTGGACTACGCCGGCCAGTCGCGCCAGTTCGTGCAGGAGTCGAGCGCGCTGGTGGTGACGTTCTTCTTCGCGCTGATCATCATCTTCCTCGCGCTCGCGGCGCTGTTCGAGAGCTTCCGCGACCCGGTGATCATCCTGGTGTCGGTGCCGATGTCGATCTGCGGGGCGCTCATCTTCATCAACCTGGGAGTGGGCGGCGCGAGCCTCAACATCTACACCGAGGTCGGCCTGGTGACGCTGATCGGGCTGATCAGCAAGCACGGCATCCTGATCGTCGAGTTCGCCAACAACCTGCAGAAGGAAGGTCGCAGCAAGCGCGAGGCGATCGAGGCCGCCGCGGCGATCCGGCTGCGCCCGATTCTGATGACCACCGCGGCCATGGTGCTCGGGGTGGTGCCGCTCATCACCGCCAGCGGCGCCGGCGCGGTGAGCCGCTTCAACATGGGCCTGGTGATCGCCTCGGGCGTCGCGATCGGCACCCTGTTCACGCTGTTCGTCGTGCCGGCGATGTACATGCTGCTCGCCACCGCCCACGCCGCCGCCGAGCCGCCGCCGGAGCAGGCGACGGCCTGATGCCGGGTTGGAAGTGCGTCAGTCGAAGCGGTAGGCGTCCATCGCCAGCACGCCGCTCTCGATCGCGCCGTACAGGCGCCGCGGTGTCGCGTTCGCGCCGGCCGCGCCGAGCGCGACGTACAGTGGCAGGAAATGTTCCTCGGTCGGATGCGCGCGCGCCGCGTGCGGCGCCCGCACGCGGTACTCGAGCAGCGCTTCGAGCTCGCGTGCCTCGAGGCGTGCGTGCACCCAGTCCTGAAATTCGCGCACGTAGGACGCGGGCGCGGCGTCGCGCGCGCCGCGCCATTCGCGCAGGTTGTGCGTCATGTGGCCGGAGCCGATGACCAGCACTCCTTCGGCGCGCAGCGGCTCCAGCGCTTGCCCGACCCGGTAGTGATGGCGGGCGCCGAACGCTCTCTGCAGCGAGAGCTGTACCACGGGCACGTCGGCCTCGGGATACATGTACAGCAGCGGCGACCAGGCACCGTGATCGAGTCCGCGCCCGGGATCGATCGCCGCGCTGAAGCCGGCCTGCTCGAGCAGCGCGAGCGCGCGTGCCGCGAGTGCGGGCGCGCCGGGTGCGGCGTAGCGGATGCGGTAGAGTGGTTCCGGAAAGCCGAAGAAATCGTGGATCGTCTCGGGCTTGGCCGTACCGGTGAGCAGCGGCAGATCGGTTTCCCAGTGCGCCGAGGCCACCAGCAGCGCGCGCGGGCGCGGCAGCGTGCGGCCGAGGTCCGCCCAGACCGCGCCCGCCGGGCCCGGCTCGAGCGCGTGCAGCGGTGAGCCATGCGAGAGGAACAGTGTCGGGAGCATCGCGCCGCGCGGGATGCGCGCCCTTCAGAACTGACCGGGGCTCATTTCACCAGACCTTCGGCCTTGAGCGCTTCCTGAACCTTCGGTCGCGCCCCCACCCGCGCCGCGTAGTCCTTCAGCGCGGGCCAGCGGCCGAGGTCGATTCCGGTGAGCGCGCACCAATTGAGCACGGTGAAGAGATACGCGTCCGCCACCGTGAAGCGCTCGCCCATCAGGTAGGGCCTGCCCTGCAGCCGGGTCGCGATCCAGTCGAAGCGGCGCGAAAGGTTGGCGCGCGCGGCCTGCTTCCAGTCTTCCGAGGCGCCCGGGTTGAACAGCGGCGAGAACTGCTTGTGCACTTCCGTGGAGATGAAGTTGAGCCACTCCTGCAGCCGGTAGCGCTCCATGCTGCCGGAATTCGGCGCCAGAGCGCTGTCGGGTTTCTGGTCGGCGAGGTACTGCACGATCGCCGGACCTTCGCTCAGACGCTGGCCGTCGTCCAGTTCGAGCACCGGCACGTAGCCCTTGCCGTTCACCTGCAGGTAATCGCCGCCGTCGGCCATCTTCTTGGTCTTGAGGTCGACCTTGACGAGAGCGTGTGGCAGCCCGGCTTCGCACAGCACGATGTGCGGCGACAGCGAGCACGCACCTGGGGAGTAGTACAGCTTCATGTGCAGTCTCCAGTTGAGGTTGGGTCGATGAGCCGGTGCGACGCATCCGGTTGCCTGGCGACCTAGCGTCCCTTGAAGCGCGGAGCGCGCTTCTCCATGAACGCGGTGCGCCCTTCCTTGTAATCCTCGCTGTCGAAGCAGGCTTCGAGCATGCTCTGCAGGCCTGCCAGGTCGCGCGTCGCGGTGTCGGTAACCGCTTCGCGGATGGCACGCTTGGCCGCGGCGATAGTGAGCGGGGCGTTGTCCGCGACCAGCCGGCAGTAGGCATCGACCTCGCGCTCGAGCTCCGCCGCGGGAATCACGCGCGACACGAAGCCCATGCGCAGGGCGTCGGCGGCATCGAACTTACGCGCCGAGAAAAAGATGTCGGCGACGTTCATTGACCCCATCAGGTCGACGAAGCGCTTGATGCCGACGAAGTTGTAGCCCAGCCCGAGGCGCGCGGCGGGCATGCGGAACAGCGCGTCGTCTGCAGCGATGCGCACGTCGCAGGCCGCGGCCAGCCCCAGCCCGCCGCCGAAGCAGATGCCGCGGATCTTGGCGATCACCGGTTTCGTGCAGCGCACCGGGGCGAGATAGCCCTGCTCGACCGCGGCGTTGTAGCGCGCCTGCGCATCGGCGTTCGAGCGCGCCTGCTCGAATTGCGAGATGTCGGCGCCGGAGATGAACGCGCGCTCGCCGTCGCCGCAGATGACGATCACGCGCACGTCCGCGTCGCGCTCAAGCTCCGCCATGGCGCGCGGCATCGCCTGCCACATGTCGATGCTGACCGCGTTCAGCTTGGCGGGGTTGGAAAACACGATCGTGCCGACGGTGCCGTCGCGGCGCACGAGCAGTTCGGGCATGGCGAAGTCCTCCTCTAGATGACGCGCTCGGCGCGCAGGCGCGCGATCGTGGTCTCGTCGCACCCGAGCTCGGCGAGCACCTCGTCGGTATGTGCACCGCGCTCGGGCGCGGCGCTAGCGAGTGCCGCCGGCGTGCGCGACAGCTTCGCCGCCTGGCTGACCAGCCGCATCGCGCCGAGCCGCGGATGGCTCACGCTTCCCGCCACCTGCAGGTGCTCGACCTGGGGGTCTGCGAACACCTGGTCCATTGCGTAAATGGGTCCGCAGGGCACGCCGGCGCGGTTCAGCATCTCGATCCACTCGGCGCTTGGGCGCGCGCGCAGACTCGCGTTCAGCTCCGCGTTGAGCGCGGCGCGGTTCCTGGAGCGGTTCGCGTCCCCCTTGAACTCGGGCCGCTCGAGCAGGTCCTTGCGCCCGATCGCGTCGCAGAGCCGCGCCCACATGCCCTCGCCCGCCGCGGCGACGTTCATGTGACCGTCGGCGGTGGTGAAGGCGGAGGTCGGAATGCTGGTGGGGTGGTCGTTGCCGACCTGGCCCGGAACTTCACCTTTCACCAGATAACGCGCCGCCTGGAAGTCGAGCAGCGCGATGCCCGCATGCAGCAGCGACGATTGCACCCACTGGCCCTCGCCGGAGACTTCGCGCTCGAGCAGCGCGGTCAACACGCCGAGCGCGGCGAACAGCCCCGCGGTGACGTCGTCCACCGCCGCGCCGGCGCGCACCGGGCCCTGGCCCGGCAGCCCGGTGACCGACATCATGCCGCTCATCCCCTGCGCGATCTGGTCGAAGCCTGGCCGCTCGCGATAGGGGCCGTCCTGACCGAAGCCCGAGATGCTGGCGAGCACGATGCGCCGGTTCGCCGCCTTGAGCGCGTCGTAGTCGATGCCAAGCCGGAATTTCACGTCGGGGCGGAAATTCTCCACCACGACATCGGCCTTCGCCACAAGCTTCATGAAGATCTCGCGACCCTGAGGCGCCTTGAGGTTCAGCGTCAGCGAGCGCTTGTTGCGGTGCAGGTTCTGGAAGTCCGGTCCGTCGCGCGGGCCGCCCATGCCGTCGTTCGGATCGACGCCGGGCGGCGACTCGATCTTGACCACGTCGGCGCCGAAGTCGGCGAGCTGACGCACGCAGGTCGGGCCGGCGCGCACGCGCGACAGGTCGAGGACACGAAAACGCTCGAGCGCCTGCGAGGCGCGCACGCGAGGCATGGTCAGTCAGCTCTGGTCGAGCGCGGGCGGGCGCCAGGTGAACGGCGCGGCCCCCGGTGCGCGCAGCAGGCGCAGCATGCGCAGCGCCGCTTCGCGGCCGCGATAGTAGCCCGGCACGAGTAGCGTCTCGGAAAAGCCGAGCGCGCGGTAGAAGCCGCGCGCGGCCTCGTTGCCGGCGCGCAGCTCGAGGTGCACGCTCTCCATGCCCGCGCTGCGTGCCGACTCGAGCAGCCATTCCAGAAGGCCGCGACCGATGCCGCGCCGCCGGTGCGCGGGACGCACGGCGAGCAGCACCAGGTGGGCACGCTCATCGCCGAACTCCATGACCGCGAAGCCCACGATCAGGCCGCGCTCGCAGGCGACCAGCACCACGGTCTCGCGCTGCCGCATGGCGCGCAGAATGCGCTCGGCATCGTACTTCCAGCCCAGTCCCGACTCGATCAGGTCGCGCGACATGAAGCCTATCGCCTGCGCGTCGCGCAGCTCGGCCAGGCGGATGGTCATGGCGCGGGAAGTCACGTGCGCAATTGTGCCACGATCTCGCGCGCGCTTTTGCGCGCGGTGCGAACTTTCCTGACCCCTGACTGGCGCGCTGCGCCGGCGCCGGCCGAGACTAGAATGCGGCGTATGCGAGCAAGCGCTTGCCGCCGTGCACCGCCGACACCGAGCGCACCAGCGCGGCGCAGTGGGACGGGCGTGCCGGAGAGCGACGCGCTGCTGGCGAGCGATGCCCCGGGCGCGCGGCGCGCGATTGACCTTTACGTGTACCGCATCGGGCGCGAGCTCGGCTCGCTCGCGGCGATGCTCGGCGGCCTGGACGCGCTGGTGTTCACCGCCGGGATCGGCGAGCACGCGGCGGCGATCCGCAAACGGGTGTGCCGCGACGCGGCATGGCTCGGCGTGGAGCTGGACGCCGACGCGAATGAGCGCGGCGGACCCCGGGTTTCGAGCGCTTCGAGCCGGGTCTCGGTCTGGGCCATCCCCACCGACGAGGAAAAGATGACCGCGCTGCACCTGCTGCGGCTGCTGCCGCGCACCGCCGCCTAGTCCAGATAGATCATCTTGCGGGTCATTCCGCCGTCCACGACGTAGTTCTGGGCGGTGATGAAGCCGGCGGCCTCCGACAGAAGGAACCCGATCAGCTCCGCGACGTCTTCCGGGCGCCCGACGCGCCCCACCGGATGCTGGGCGTGGTCCGCCTCGCGCAGCGGATCGGCGCTCGCGCGGGCGCGCTTCTTCCAGGCACGCACGTCGATCCATCCGGGGCTCACGCAATTGACCCGCACGTGCGGAGCGAGGCTCATCGCGAGGGCGTGGCTGAGCGCGAGCACGCCGCCTTTGGAGGCGCTGTAGGCCTCGGTGTTCGGCTCCGATTGCAGTGCGCGCGTGGAGGCGACGTTCACCATCGCACCGCGCACCGCGCGCAGATGGGGTGCGCAGTGCTTGGCCATCAGGAACACGCCGGTGAGGTTGGCGCCGATGCGCCGGTTCCATTCCGCGAGCGCAAGCGTCTCAACCGGTCCGCTCGCCGCCGCCGCGATGCCGGCATTGTTGACCAGCGCATCCAGCCTGCCTCCGCGCTCGAGGACCGCGCGCACGCAGGCCTCGACCGACGGCTCGCTCGCGACGTCGCACTGCACGAACCACGCCTCGCCGCAGGCCGCCAGCTCGGCCTGCGCCTCGCGTCCGGCCTCCGCATTGAGCTCGGCCAGCGCTACCCGATAGCCGCGGCGCACGAGCAGCTGTGCAGTCGCCTTGCCGATTCCCTGCCCCGCGCCGGTCACGAGCGCGGTCTTGTGCGGCGTGGTGGTCATGTTTGCGATCAATGGGCGGACGCTGGGTTTGCAGTCCCATGGCGGTGTCGAGCGCCCGCAGGGGCCGGGGGAGCACCGCGATGCTGAGCCTGGAAGATTGTATCGCTCTGAGCGAGCTCAGCGAGGAGGAGATGCTGGCGATCGCCGAGCACGAGCACATCCCGGAGATCGCGGCGGCGGAGATGGGCAATTATCTGGTGCACGCTCCGGACGGCGAGGTCTACATCCGGGAGATGATCCGGGACGGCATCGCCGCCGCGGCGACCTGCGGCGATTGCGCGCGCGAGCTGGCGCTGAAGCTGGTCCTGCGCAGGTTCATCACCCAGCATCCGCGCTGCGACGAGCGCCGCCGCGCGGCGCTGCGCATTCGCGAGCGGCGCAGTGCCTAGACGCGCGCGCACCGGGCTGCCCGAACCCGCGGCGCGGCACGCCGGCAGCTTTGTGCACCTGGCAGATTGGACTAGGATGCAAGCGGAGGGTCGGACAGGGGAGGGCTGCGCATGCAAGTCAAAGAGATCCTGCGCGTCAAGGGCAACCGGCTGCTGACCATCGATCCCTCCGGCCGCGCGGTGGACGCGGTCACGACCATGGCGCAGGAGAACCTCGGCTCGCTGGTGGTCACCGACCAGGGCCGCATGCTCGGTGTGCTGACGTTCCGCGAGATCCTGCTCGCGCTGGCACAGCGCGGCGGGGCGCTCGGCGAGCTCAAGGTGGGCGACATCCTGGTGCACGACCCCGTGACCGCGACCCCGGACATGGAGGTCAACGACCTGCGCCGCACGATGCTGGAGACCGGTGCCCGCTACCTGCCGGTGCTGCAGGAGGGCAAGCTGCTCGGCGTCATTTCGTTCCGCGACGTCGCCAAGGCCGTGCTCGAGGAGCAGGATTTCGAAAACAGGATGCTCAAGGGCTACATCAAGAGCTGGCCGGCCTGAGCGCGTGCGCTCTCGTGCGAGGCGCTCGCGCGGGCAGGCAGGCGCGTGGGCGCAGATCCCTGTGCTAAGCTTTTCCGCATGTCCGGCAACTCCTTCGGCACGCTGTTTTGCGTGACCTCGTTCGGCGAATCGCACGGCGTGGCGTATGGCGGCGTGGTCGACGGCTGCCCTCCCGGCCTCGAACTGTCGGCGGCCGATTTGCAGCGCGAGCTCGACCGGCGCAAGCCCGGCAGCTCACGACACGTCACGCAGCGGCGCGAGAGCGACTCGGTCGAGATCCTGTCGGGCGTCTATCAGGGCAGGACCACCGGCACCGCGATCGGCTTCCTGGTGCGCAACGAGGACGCGCGCTCCAAGGACTACAGCGAGATCGCGGACAAGTTCCGCCCGGGCCACGCCGACTATACGTATTGGCAGAAGTACGGGCTACGCGACCCGCGCGGCGGTGGGCGCGCCTCGGCGCGCGAGACGCTGGTGCGCGTCGCCGCCGGCGCGATCGCGAAAAAGTGGCTCGCCGAGCGCCACGCCGTGGCGGTCCGGGGCTACCTCGCGCAACTCGGCCCGAAGAAGCTCCGCTTTCGCGGCTGGGAGGCGGTGCACGAGAACGCGTTTTTCGCCCCGGACGCCGACGCGGTGCCCGACCTCGAAGCCTACCTCGACGGGCTGCGCAAGAGCGGCGACTCGTGCGGCGCGCGCGTCGACGTGGTCGCCGAGAACGTTCCGGTGGGCTGGGGCGAGCCGGTGTACGGGCGGCTCGACGCCGACATCGCCTGGGCCATGATGTCGATCAACGCGGTGAAGGCAGTGGAAATCGGCGCGGGGTTCGCTGCGGTGGAGCAAAAGGGCAGCGAGCACGGCGACGAAATGACGCCGGAAGGATTTGTGTCCAACAACAACGGCGGCGTGCTCGGCGGCATCTCGACCGGCCAGCCGGTCACGGTCTCCATCGCCCTCAAGCCGACCTCCAGCATCCGACTGCCGCGCCGCACGATCAACACCCTGGGCGAGCCGGTCAGCGTGGCGACCGCCGGCCGGCATGATCCCTGCGTGGGGATTCGCGCCACGCCCATCGCCGAGGCGATGCTCGCCTGCGTGCTGATGGATCATGCTCTGCGCCATCGCGCCCAGTGTGGCGACGTCGCCCCGCCGACTCGGCCCGTCGGTTCGCGAGAGCGCTGACGCGGTCGCCGCGATGCTAGAAAACCCCAACAGAATCAATTAGAGTAGCGCTTCAACCACTCCCGCGCGAGGCATCACATGAGCAGCAAAGGGCAGCTCCTACAAGACCCGTTCCTGAACACCCTGCGCAAGGAGCACGTACCGGTGTCCATCTACCTCGTGAACGGCATCAAGCTGCAGGGCCAGATCGAGTCGTTCGACCAGTACGTGGTGCTGTTGCGCAACTCGGTGACGCAGATGGTGTACAAGCACGCGATCTCGACCGTGGTCCCGGCGCGCGCGGTCAATCTCAGCCTCGAGCACGAGTCCGAAACCTAGGGCCTCGCGACCCGAACACGCATCGACGCGCTTGCTCGAGCTCCCCGCAGTCGCTCCCGACCCTCGAGCGGCCGTCTTGGTCTGCCTCGATTTCGGTGGCGCCGGCTTCGAAGCCGCTGCACAGGAACTGGCGCGGCTGGCCGAGAGCGCTGGCCTGATCCGCCACAGCCTGGTGAAGGGCAAGCGCGACCGCCCCGACCCGAAGCTGTTTGCGGGCTCCGGCAAGGTCGAGGAGATCGGCCGGGCGGCCTCGGCATTGAACGCCGCCTGCGTCGTGTTCAATCACGACCTGTCGCCCGCCCAGGAGCGCAACCTCGAGCGCGCGCTCGAGCGCCGCGTGCTCGATCGCACCAGCCTGATCCTGGAGATTTTCGCGCAGCGCGCGCAGACCAGCGAGGGCAAGCTGCAGGTCGAGTTGGCCAGCCTGGAGCACCTGGCCACGCGCCTGGTGCGCGGCTGGACGCACCTCGAGCGCCAGCGCGGGGGGCTCGGCAAGACCGGCGGTCCCGGGGAAAAGCAGATCGAGCTCGACCGGCGCATGATCGCGCAACGCACGCGCGTGCTGCGTCGCAAGCTCGAGCAACTGCGCCTGCGGCGCGAGGTGCAGCGTCGCGGGCGAGCGCGCCGGGAGGTGCTCTCGGTGTCGCTGGTCGGCTATACCAACGCCGGCAAGTCCTCGCTGTTCAATGCGCTCACGCACGCCAAGGCGTCCGCGGCCGATCAGCTGTTCGCCACGCTCGACACCACCACGCGGCGCGTGTACCTGGCGCAGGCGGGCACGGTCGTCGTCTCCGACACCGTCGGCTTCATACACGACCTGCCGCACACGCTGGTGGCGGCGTTTCGCGCCACCTTGGAGGAGACCGTGCATGCGGACCTGCTGTTGCACGTGGTCGACAGCGCCGCGGCGGGTCGCGAGCAGCAGATCGAGGACGTGAACAAGGTGCTCGCCGAAATCGGCGCCGTGGGCGCGCCGCAGATCCTGGTCTGGAACAAGATCGACCTGTCGGGTCTCGCGCCCATGGTCGACCGAGACGAGTATGGTAAGATTTGCCGTGTTTGCGTGAGCGCGCGAACCGGCGCGGGACTCGACGCGCTACGTAGTGCGATCGCCGAGGCGGCCCGGGCGCGCTCGCAGGCACGCGAAGCGGCCGCCGTCGAGACCCTTTCCCTGTGACCCTGGATTCTATTGACCGTAACGAGACGGCCGCGGCTTTGCGCCGGGCGCGTCTTCGCGGGCCCTTCACACCATGGCGCTGAACGATCCGAACTGGGGCCGGCCAGGTGGTCCTCGCGGCCCGAACCAGGGCCCTCCCGACCTCGACGAGCTCTGGCGCAGCTTCAACCGCCGCCTCAACGACCTCTTCGGCCGCCGGCGCGGCGGCGGCGTGGAAGAACCGCCGCGTCCGCCTTCGGCGGCGCGCTTCGGCGGCGGGCTTGCACTGCTGATCGTCGTACTCCTCGCGGTGTGGCTGGCGAGCGGCTTTTACATCGTGATCGAAGGACAGCGCGGGGTCGTGCTCACGTTCGGCAAGTACAGCGACACGAGCGGCCCCGGCCTGCACTGGCGGTTCCCCTGGCCGATCGAGTCGACCGAGATCGTGAACCTGGCGCAAGTGCGCACCATCGAGATCGGCTACCGCAGCAACGTCAGCAACAAGGTGCTCAAGGAATCGCTGATGCTGACCGACGACGAGAACATCGTCGATCTGGAGTTCGCGGTGCAGTACATCGTGGATGATCCCAAGGCGTACCTGTTCAACAATC
>Ga0307374_10002494_pt1 | contig 32616 bp, 31 predicted proteins | sample OX3MG_FD_202532 | JGI IMG/M metagenome (GOLD analysis project Ga0307374, IMG submission 202532) | Soil microbial communities from Risofladan, Vaasa, Finland - OX-3 | ecosystem: Environmental > Terrestrial > Soil > Coastal area > Acid sulfate soil | place: Finland: Risofladan, Vaasa | collected... | reverse complement strand
TACTCCTTGGCGCTCAGGTCGCTGGTGAACACGGGCGAGCTTGATGCTGCGATCCGCTTCAGACGCTCCTCGGCACCGAGTGGGATACCGCCGCCAGCAATCCGTTCAAGGTCGACCGCCGCCGCCTGGCGCTCCTCTTCGCTGAGCGTTGCCACCCGTTTGCCGAACAGTCCCACCGTTCGCCATGCTGACATATCTCCGCCACCGGCGCGAAGCTTGGACCAAGTGTTAATCCGGCGTTGGCAATGGCCAGACACGGTGGCAATGGGCAAGGACGCCCTTCGGTGGGCCTACTGATCGGGATCTGGCATCGAGACCGCGAGCGCCTCTGACGGGGGGTGGGTGTCATCCGGGGAGCGGATGTCATCGAGGCTGAACAGGCGTAGGCCGACGGCCTGATCGGTCCCGGCCAGGGATTTGAGCGGTTCGCCGCACACGGGGCAGGCAGGTAGATACGCGGCCAGGTCGGGCGTGAAACGCAGCCGGCAGCCGGGACAGCAGGCGTGGAGTCCGACGGATCTGTCTCGGAGAGGCCGCGCGCCGCTGTTTGAAGGCGTGGCCCTCATCACTGGCCGCGCTTGTGTTGCAGGCCGCGCCCACACTCCGGGCAGGCGCGATTCATAACCGGGTTGTTCAGCCGCGTGTCGCCTGGTTCGTAGTAGAGCCGGTGGCGCCCGAGGCCGAACGCGCGCAGGGTGTGACCGCACTCGCAGTGGTATTCGCCACGAGCAGCGGTCAATGCCGGCACGGCGGGCTGCGACAGCTCAGCGTGGCCCGCAGGGATCCTCTTTGTTGCGGTGGCCATCGCCAACCGCCTTTCTGCCCTTCTGGCTGGAACGCCGCTCGGGAAGCGAGAAGAGCAGGGCTCTCTGAGCGCACTGACAAGTCTAGACGGCGCACTGACAAGTCTAGGCGTTATTCCGACCTTTTCACTCGGATTTAGGGGGCACCTGATACCCTCAAGGGAGTCCGTCGCGTTCCCCCACGGCTCGGCGATCATGCGCTCTCCCGGTCATTCTCGACCTCTCAGCCTTGCGAGCGCCCCTGCCTGAGAGGCACGTCAGGAGCATGGATGGATGTTGTGAGCTCAGCGCCTGCGCGGCGAATACGTCATCAATCGTTGGCACGTGCCCCGTTGACACGTGCCCCGTTGGCACGCGCCCCGTTGGCACGGGCGCAGTTGGGACGAGCACCGTTGCGACCGGCGACTTCGGGCGACACGTCAGCTCCCCCCCCGGAACGGTTGCCTGTTGCGCCGCTGCGTATCGCGATGCTCGCCCCACCTTGGATCTCAGTTCCTGCTGCTGGATACGGTGGGGTGGAGTCGGTTGTCCACTCGCTGACGGAGGCGTTGGTCCGGCGGGGACACGAGGTGACGCTGTTCTGCGCTCCGGGTTCTGTATCGCAGGCGGATGTCGTGACGCTGCTTGACAGGTCCCACCCTGACGAGATCGAGCGCTCACTGTATGAGGTCGACCATGTGTCGCAAGCGTTCGATCGGATCGACGCAGCTGCCGATGGCAGCCGCTTCGATGTCATTCATGATCACTGCGGTTTTGTGGGGCTCGCGATGGCAAACCGCATGGACACGCCACTCGTGCACACGCTGCACGGGCCCTTCACGGCTGACACTGCGGCTTTCTACGCGCGTCACGGACATAAGGCGGCGCTGGTCGGCATCAGCCGCGCGCAGTTGATGTCGGCGCCACGCGAGTTGGGCGTGATCGACTCGATTCCGAATCCGATTGACCTCCAGGCGTGGCCGTTGCAGGAACGCAAGGGCGACTACCTGCTCTGGATCGGGCGCATGACCCCCGAGAAGGGGCCACATCGCGCGATCGCCGCCGCGCGTGCCGTTGACGTGCCACTTGTGCTGGCCGGTGTAATCCAGCCTGGGCAGCAGGCGTTCTTTGACCGAGAGGTCGCTCCCCACCTCGACGGCGACCGCGTTCGCTTCGTCGGCGAGGTCGCCGGATCGGCCAAGCGCTCGTTGTTCGCTCGCGCCCGCGGGCTGCTCATGCCGATCCGCTGGGACGAGCCGTTCGGGATGGTGATGGTCGAAGCGCTCGCGTGCGGAACGCCCGTGATCGCGTTTCGCGAGGGCGCTGCTTGCGAGATCGTGGTCGACGGGAAGACCGGCTTTCTGGTCGACGACGAGCGTGCGATGGTGGATGCGGTCGGCCTGTTGCAGCGCATCGATCCCCGAGCTTGCCGCGCCTGGGTCAGCGAACACTGCGACGTCGAGGTTGTCGCTACTGCCTACGAACAAACGTATCTGTCAGTGGTGGTTCAGAGTGTCGAGAGGGCGCTTGCGGGTGTCTGAGCGCACCCTGAGCGTCCTGCGGGAACTCCAGTGGCCCGATTCCTCGCGACTGCCGTCGCCAGCGGCTACGGTGTGAGCCATGGAAGATCTCGAGATCAAAGCATTGGTGGCAAGACTGTCGCGTCCGCACGCCTCAGGCGGAGTCGTTATCGAGAGTGCCGCGATCCTTGCGGCGGGTGCCGACTCTCCCGCTGTCCTGGACTGGATCATCGACCACTCCGGCACCCCTGACACGACCGAGTATGCGACTCGCAGTGGCGGGCTTCACGGCTCGCGAATAACCGACGGCAACGCGCCTGCGTCCCAAAAGCCCAGGCGCTTCGTGTTGCCGGCCGGCACGTTGCTCTAGCCCGCGCACCCCGTCCTGGAGCGACGGGCGGCCGGTGCCAGCTAGCGGCGCAGCCGGGCCTCCGCGGCGCTTTCTAGACATCTGTTTCATGCTATCGTTATCATGAACTAGAGAGAGGGTCTCGATGATCTTCTCGCCCTGCGCGAAGGACGTGCTCGGATTGGACCCTGGCGCCTCTGACGATCCCGCCGCAACGTCCGCTTCGGGCGACGTTTCGGATCTGGCGATCGCCCAACCTCCGATTCCGGAGACCGCTGGTACGCAGGAAGCTGCCGCGGCAGCAAACGGGACCGAGACACGAGCCGAGCGCTTTCGCCGTCACGCGCGCCAGGGAGGGCTGCATGCTTACGCGATTGGAGTTGTCGTACTTGTCGCCCTCCTGATCGCCCTAGCGGCGTCAAACACAGCCGACGTCAAGGTCAACTGGCTGATCGGCAGTTCGCGCGTCTCGCTGGTGTGGCTGGTGCTGCTCACCGCGGTCATCGCCTGGGTGCTTGGCCTCTTGGCAAGCCTGCGCTTTCAGTGGCTGACACGCGCCCGGCGACGCTGACGGCGGCTGGAAGTGGCAGTCGTACCTGCCGAACCGCTAACACCAAGCTGCGAACCAAACCACAGGAGGGTTTTGATGACTACCAACAACGTCAACGAAGCTGAGGGTCAGATCAAAGAACCAGCGGGCGATGACGGCGCGCAGCACAACGCGCGGCTGGGCGACGCTGTACGCAGGATCAAGGATGCTGCCGACAAGCTCGCTGACCGGATCCGGCTCCCGAGTTCGAGCGCGAAGCAGGGCCAGGCCTAAGTCGAGGGCGCGGTGAGAGAGTCTGCGTGGACCTCGAAGCCGGTCAGGGTGAGCGGCCCAAACGAAGTGATCAATGCGACGTCGACGGCGTCACGGCCGCGTCCGACGATCACGCGCCCGACACGCGGCCTGTTGATGCGAGCGTCGAAAGTGTGCCAACGGCCGCCGAGGTAAGCCTCAAACCACGCCGAGAAGTCCATCGGATCGACCGGCACCGGGATGTCGATGTTCGGGATGTAGCCGAAGACGTAACGGGCCGGTATGTTCAGCGCGCGGCAGAAGGTGATCGCGAGGTGCGCGAAATCACGACACACGCCTTGACGCGCTCGGTAGGCGTCGGCGGCTGTGGTCCACGGATTCGATGCGCCCGGTACGAACTCCAGGTTGTCATGGACGTAGTCGACGATTGTCTGCACCCGTGTCCATCCCGGAGCCAGCTCGCCGAACCGCTCCCATGCCTCATGACCCAACTCGTCCGGGAGGCAGAATCGGCTGGGCATCACAAAGCTGAGGACATCGTCCGGGAGTAGCGCCGCCGGTGTCTCGAGCGCGTCGAGCTCGATCAGGTCCGCCGGGGCCGAGAGGACCACCTCTGCCTCATAGGCGACGCGGGTGGCGCCGGCCGCGAGCTCAAACCGCTCGCAGCGATTCCCGTAGTGGTCCACATAGCAGTGGTGATACGCGCCCGTGTCCCAGCGTTCGTTATGGATCGACAGGCCCGGCTGTGGAGCCGGAGCGACCTGCATGACTGCGGCCGCCGGCTGATTGGACTCGAGACCGAACGTGCATCCCAACGACAGCTCCAGCCTCGCCCCCGCGGCGTCGCCGGGCAGCGCGCGGATCATGGTTTCGTCCATACCACGTCACCCTAGCCCCTTTGCGCGTGACCGCCCAACGGCAGCGAGGCGGACTTCCTTTATCGTGGTGGCGGGTCGGACTCGAGAGGGAGCCGTAGATGCGAGTGTTGTTCGTCGGTGGGACTGGTCTGATCAGCACCGCGTGCTCGGCTGCCGCCGCGCGGGCCGGTCACGAGTTGTGGCTTGTCAACCGCGGGCAGTCGAAGCTGGCGCCGGCGGTGGCCGCGAACCGGATCATCATCGCCGACGCGACCAACGTCACTGAGCTCCGGGCGGCGCTCAAGGGCATGGAGTGGGATGTTGTCGTCCAATGGATCGGCTTTCAGCCCGAGCACATCGCGGACGACATCGAGACATTCGCCGACGCCGGCCAGTACGTCTTCATCTCCTCGGCGTCGGTGTACGAGAAGCCGCCATCAAGCTGGCTGATCACCGAGCGCACGCCGACGATCAACCCGATGTGGGAGTACTCGCAGCAAAAGATTGCCTGCGAGAACGTGCTGCGGCGCGCGCATGCGGAGTCCGCCTTCCCGATGACGATCGTCCGGCCCTCCCACACATACGGGCTCTCCCAGATCCCGGTGTGCGTCGGCAGCTGGGAGCGCCCGTTCACGATCGTTGATCGGATGCGACGCGGGGCGAAGATCCTCGTTCCCGGCGACGGGACCTCGATCTGGACGCTCACGCACAACTCCGATTTCGCGAAGGGGCTGCTCGGCCTGTTCGGGCAGGCTGCGGCGATCGGCGAGGACTTCCACATCACCTCGGATGAGGCGCTGACCTGGAACCAGATCTACGCGCTCGTCGGGGCAGCCGCGGGGGTCCAGCCCGACCTCTTACATGTCCCCAGCGACGCACTCGTCGCCGCCGAGCCTGCGTCGTTCGGCAGCCTCTGGGGCGACAAGTCAAATAGCGCCGTCTTTGACAACTCGAAGCTTCGCTCGGTGGTGCCGGCGTTCGCCGCGACGACACCGTTCGCCGACGGGATTCGCGAGACGGTGGCGTGGTTCGACGCCGAACCGGCACGACAGGCAATCGACGAGCAGGCGAACCTGTTTTGGGACCGGCTCGGGGCGATCTACGGCGACGCGCTTGACCGAGCGCGCGCGCTCGCCTGACCTCGCCGTGCACGCGTCGCCGGCACGCTCAGGATCTCGAGCAGCCGGCCGACGCTTTGTTCGCGGGCGATCGGGTCGTGGACTGAGACCTCCGAGTTGATCGTGTAAAGGTTGCGGCGGCCATTGCGCTGGCGGGTTATGTAGCCGGCCGCACCTAGCTCGACCACTATCCGGTGCGCGGCTCGCTCGGTGATCCCGACGCGTTCTCCGATCTCACGTAGCCGGACGCCGGGATCGTTGGCGACGCACACCAAGACCTGGGCGTGGTTGGTCAGGAATTTCCAACTCGGAGGTTGGCCATCGCTCATAAGAACTGCCATGCGTTTCTAGCGGGCTCCGATTGCAATGCCAGATCTTTATATCATGTATTACAAAGCATGAACTTAGAGTCGTGCTAAGTGAGCCTCGAGCATCACCGGCAAGCGCCCGTTGGCGCTGTGTAGGGCCTCTCATACGAGGGTGCCGAGCACCAGCGGCACGATCCGCGCCGCGCCCGCGCGCCGTAACTGGCCTCCGACCATCGCGAGCGTCCAGCCCGAGATGCGCTCGTCGTCGAGCAGTATCCCGGTGCCGTGTGGCGGGGTGCCGAGCAGCTTGAAGGCGCCGCGGACGTTGGCGGCCTGCTGGACGGCGTTGGCCATCTCCCGCTGCGCCGGACGCTGCTCGCGGCGGGCGAGAAGTACCACATGCGGTATCGACAACTCACCGGCCAGCCGCTCGCCCAGACGTACGAGTGTGTCGCCGAGCCGCACGGATGGGACGCTCGTGATCCAGTCGGCACCCACGTCGGCGCTGCGCAACAGCTGGGCGAGCCCGGTGATGACGAGGGGATCGAACGTGCCATCGCTGAGGCCACGCTCGACCACCGGCCACCAACCGCCATCGCCGAGACGCGAGAGCGACCAGCCGGGGCTGATGCGTACCTCGTCAGGGATCTTTCGCTGCGTGCCGGAGGCGTCCGGAGCCATCTTCTTGACCTCGAGTTCAACGGGGCTCGAGCGGAGATAGCGCTGCGCCTGCTCGATCAGCGATGAATCGAGCGGGGCGGCGTAACGCGGCCCGGTGCAGATCGAGCAGCGGCCGCAGTCCTCGGCGCTGGGGTCGTCGAGCTCCTGTTGCAGGGTGCGCATCAGGCAGCGGCCGTCCGTGCCGAAGGCTGCCATCGCTTCCTGCTCGACGCGGCGCAGGGCCGTGACCTGGGCGTAGCGCTCGGCGTCGTAGGTCCAGTCCGCGTCCGGGACGGCGTACCAACGGCTGCCGCTCCGGCTCACGGCGCCCTCGACATCGAGGATCTTCAGCATCGCCTCGATCCGGCTCATGCCCAGGTTGATCGTGGCCATCAGCTCGCGTGTCGTCAGGCCGTGATCGCCTGCGAACTCGAGCTCCGCGAGCGCGGTCGTGACACGGTCGCGCGCCGGGAAAGCCTGGGCGATGAAGAAGTCCTGGATCCGGCGGTCCTCAGCGCCGCGCAGCAGCACCACATCGGCGTGCTCAACGCCGCGGCCGGCGCGCCCGACCTGTTGGTAGTAGGACACGACCGAGCCGGGCGCCTGATAGTGGACGACGAACGACAGGTCGGCTTTGTCATAGCCCATCCCGAGTGCGCTGGTGGCGACGACGGCTTTGATGTCATTGCGCAGGAGCCGCTCCTCGGTGTCCACGCGCGCGTGGGTCTCGTGCTCGCCGCTGTAGGGCAGTGCCGCGACTCCGTTGGCGGTCAGAAACCCCGCGACCTGCTCAGCGTCGCGCTTGGTGAGCGTGTAGACGATCCCGGAGCCAGGCAGCGTCGGCAGATGCTCGACGAGCCAGGCAAGCCGCTGCGCCGGGCGTGGCAACTCCAGCACCTCCAGCCGCAGGCTCGTCCGCGCCAGCGAGCCGCGGTAGGTGCGCAGCGGCTCGCCGTTGCTCGCGGCAAGTTGCTCAACGACATCTGCGACCACTCGGTCGTTGGCCGTCGCTGTTGTGCCGAGCACGGCGGCGTCCGGCGCCAGGGCGTCCAGCATGTCCTTCACGCGCCTGTAGTCGGGACGGAAGTCATGGCCCCAGTCGGAGATGCAGTGCGCCTCGTCGATCACCAGCAGCCCCACGGAGGCTGCGAACAGCGGCAGCATCGACTCGCGGAACTGTGGGTTGTTCAAGCGCTCCGGGCTGATCAACAGTAGGTCGATCGTGTCCGCTCGCAGCTGCTCGCGGACCGTGTCCCACTCCTCGCGGTTGGTGCTGTTGATCGTGTGAGCCCGCAATCCCAGCCGTTGCGCGGCGTCGATCTGGTTGCGCATCAGTGCGAGCAGTGGGCTGACGATCAGCGTCGGTCCCGCGCCGGCCTCGCGCAGCAATGCTGTCGCGACGAAGTACACGGCCGATTTTCCCCAGCCGGTGCGCTGCACGCAGAGCACCCGTGCGCGACCGACCGCTAGGTCGCGGATCGCCTCCAGTTGCGCATCGCGGAACTCCGCGCTCACGTCGCCGGTCAGCGATCGCAGGCGCGCGAGTGCCGTCTGCTCAAACGTTGTGGTCTTCAGCGGGATCTGCCCATCGTGGCAAGGCGGACGGCGGGTGCGTCCGCTGCGCGAGCCAGTCTTCGAATTCGGCCGCGATGATCCGCTCGTTGTGGACGCCGTCGGCCTGATCCGAGGCGAGCCACACGATCGGAGGCCCCATGACCTCGGGGTTCAGCAGGCGTGCCCGTGTGCTCTCAGGCAGCTCGTCAGGCATCATCCCGGTCGCCGTGGGTCCGCCGGGCAGCAGGATGTTCACGGTCACGGCGCTGCCGGCCAGGTCTGCGGCCATTACGCGCGCGAGCGCCTCGACGCCGGCGCCCGCAGGCCCGTAGGGGACAAATCCACGGCGCGTCATCGTCTGCTCATTCATGGAGATCACCACGATCCTGCCGCCGCCCGCCGCCAGCATCCGTGGCGCGGCCTCGCGGGCAACCAGGAACGAGCCTATGAGTTTGGTCTCGACGACGTCACGAAACCCGTCAGGCGTTACGTCCCAGAACGATTGTGGCTCGGTCATGAACCCCGGGTTCACAGTCCGCATCCCGATCCCGGCATTGGCGACCAGCATGTCCAGCCCGCCGAGATGCCCGTAGGCGGCAGCGACGCCTGCTTGCACAGAAACCCCATCGCGCACATCCATCTCGATGCCGACCGCCTCACCGCCCAGCTCGGCGGCTGTCGTCTGAGCCCGGGCGTGGTCCCGGCTGGTAAGCGCGACGCGGGCTCCGGCGGCGACCAGGGTGGCGGCCATCGCCCTGCCCAGACCGCTGGTGCCGCCGGTCACGAGCACACGTGTGCATCGCAGCTGTCCCGTCTCTATAGCCAGTCGGTTCACGGGCCGCCCGGACTGAGCGCGCCGTCGAGGTCTCGCCAGAGATCCTCGACGTTCTCACAGCCGACGCTGAGCCGGATCAATCCCGGGGGGATGTGCTCCTGACCTGGGTGAACGCTACGTCGTTCCATCGATGTTTCTACACCACCCAGACTGGTGGCGTGTCGGATCAGGTGGGTGGCGCGGCAGGCGCGATCTGCGGCGGCTCCATCGGTCAGCTCGAAGCTGACTATCGTGCCGAAGCCCGGGTAGCGCACGCGCCCGACAGCCTCGTGGCGCCCGAGGCGGGCGGCAAGCTCCTGCGCCGAGCTCTGAGCCTGGCGCAGCCGCAGCGCCAGTGTCCGGGCGCCGCGCAGCGCCAGGAAGCATTCGAGCATTCCCGGCGTGGCTCCGTTGCGGCTGCGCATACCGCGAAGCAGCGCAAGCTGGTCGGCGTCGGCGGTGACCGCCGCCCCCAGAAGCAGGTCCGAGTGCCCGCCGATCAACTTGGTTGCCGAGTGCACGACGATGTCGGCGCCCAGCTCGAGCGGACGCTGCAGCAGGGGCGTGGCGAATGTGTTGTCGACCACCACACGGGTTCGGGCGCGGCGGGGCGCGGCGCAGATCGCCGCGACGTCGGCGACCTCGAGCAGCGGGTTGGACGGCGACTCGATCCACAGAAGGTCGGCCTCCATCGACCGTTGCAGCCACAGCTGGTCGCGCGCGGGCAGCCGCTCGACGCGCCAGCCGTGATCACGTGCGCCGGCGTCAGCGATTGCGGCGACACCCTGGTAACAGTCGTCTACCAGCACCAGGTGGGCGCCCGTGGGTAGCTGGTTCAGCACGGCGGCGCAGGCCGCCATCCCCGACGAGAAGGCCACGGCGTGTCCACCCTCCAGCCCGCCCAGCATCGCTTCGAAGGCCTCCCAGCCCTCGGTGGCCTCGTTGCGGCTGTAGATGCGCTCGGTGCCCAGCTCGTAGGTCGACACCCCGATCACGGGCGTGTTCATCAGTGCACCCGGTATCGCCTCGGGACGACCCGCCACTACCACCCAGGTCTCGGGCTGCAGCCGATCCGGCTCCAGCTGAGCTGGCTTCCCTGTGTGATCCGGCTGCGTCGATGGTTTGCCGCCTTCCATCAGGACGTCAACGCTACCAACGGCGTCCGCGACACCACACCGGCGAGTCAGTCAGTCCATGGGGCGGCGTCGAGCTTGGCGACCAGCTCGTGGACGCGCCGGTCGATCTCGTTGCGGATGTCGCGTACCTCGTCGGGGTCGCGGCCGGCAGGGTCGGCGAGGTCCCAGTCGACGTAGCGCTTGCCGGGGATGAAGGGGCACTCGTCGCCACAGCCCATCGTGATCACGAGGTCGGCCTGTTCGGCGAGCTCGCGGGTGAGCACGTGGGGGGTGCGGTCAGCGAGGTCGATCCCGAGTTCACTCATCACGGCGAGGACCTCTGGGTGGAGATGTTGCGCCGGGGCCGTGCCGGCCGAGAGCGCGTGATGCCGGTCTCCGGCAGCCTGTTGGAAGAGCGCCTGGCTCATCTGGGAACGCCCGGCGTTCTGCCTGCAGACGAACAGGACCGTGCTCATCGCGTGTGTGGAAGCACGACCGCGGGGGCGATTCCGGCGAATGTGTTGGAGAGCATGCGGCCGATCGTGATCGCCGGATTGGCGAAGCTGGTTGAGCTGGTGAACCAGTAGGCGGCACCGATGTAGGCGCCGACGGCCGTCGGCGCTTGCGAGCTGCGTCCAGTACGCGCGAGCGCGAAGATCACAACGATCAGGCCAGCTGTTGCGATCGCCTCTGCGAAGAGGTGCGCCGGGCTTGCGCGATGGTGGGTGGATATGCGGATGGCCGCTCTGGCGGACATGGCGTTTGCCCTTACGGCGCCTAGGGCGCACCCTGTGACCTGGGCGGGGAGGTAGGCAAGCGCGTCCCGCCGGGACAGCCCGCCGAAGGCCGCATCGACGAAGGACACGACCGGGTTGAAATGGCGGCCGGATACCGGACCGAACATCCCAGACCCGACGACCACGGCGGCCAGGAGTGCCGGGCCGAGCAGCTCCGCGAGCAGCCGGCGGGCGAGCGGTCGTGCGGTCTCGGTCATCGGCCTGGCAGTCTAAGCATTGACAGACGTCACTTCAATTGATATTTTTAGATTGATGAGCGTCAATCTTCCCGTGCTCGAACTGACCCCGAAGACCAAGCGGCCCGCGGGCGAGCGCTGCTGCGAGCCGGTCGTCTACCCCGATGTGCAGCGCGAACACGCGACCCGCATGGCGGAGGTCGCAAAGGCTCTGGGGGATCCGATCCGCCTGCAGCTCGTCGATGTGTTGCGCAGGCACGCGGGCAAGGTGTGCGTCTGTGAGCTCGTGCCCTTGTTCGACGTGGCTCAGCCCACGCTCTCGCATCACCTGAAGAAGTTGCGCGATGCCGGAATCGTGGACTCCGAGCGCCAAGGATTGTGGGCCTACTACTACGTGATCCCCGACGCGCTGAAGGAGCTATCCGCGTGGCTGAGCTAGGCGCGACGCAGACAACCCCAACCGAGGCCGCATCCTGTTGCGCACCCGAGCAGCAGCTCGGCTGTTGCGCGCCGGATGCGAAGGCCGAGTGCTGCGATCCGAGTCACGGTGACGGCTGTGGCTGCGCAGTCGGTGCAACCATCGAGACCTCGACAGCCGATATACGTGAGCAGGTCCGTGAGCGCTACGCCGCAGCCGCTCTGGAGGTCACGATCGGTGACCCGGGCTCTGGGTGCTGCGCGCCGAGTGAGACCTTCGACGGCGGCAGCGAAGTCTTCGGGGCGGCGCTGTACGCGCTCGATGACCGCGAGCAGATCCCCGACACCGCTTCGCTTGCGTCATTGGGCTGCGGCAACCCGACTGCGGTCGCCGAGCTGCATGAGGGCGAAACGGTGCTCGACCTCGGCTCGGGCGGCGGGATAGATGTGCTGCTGTCCGCCAAGCGGGTCGGACCGACCGGCCTCGCGTACGGCCTGGACATGACCGATGAGATGCTGGCCCTTGCGCGCGAGAACCAGCAGAAGGCCGGCGTCGAGAACGTGCAGTGGCTGCGCGGCCACATCGAAGCGATCCCGCTTCCCGCCGACACCGTCGATGTTGTGATCTCCAACTGCGTCATCAACCTCTCAGGCGACAAGCCCCGCGTCATCGCTGAAGCCGCTCGTGTGCTGCGCCCGGGCGGCCGCTTCGCCGTCTCCGACGTCATCGCCGACGAGACCATGGACGACGTGACCCGCGCCGACATGCAGGCTTTCACCGGCTGCATTGCCGGCGCTCTGACTCGTGCCGAGTTCGAGCAGATCCTGGCCGACGCCGGATTCGGTGAGATCGAGATCCAAGAGACCCATCGGGTGCACGAGTCCGCAGCCGCGGCGATCATCCGCGCCCGCAAGCCTGCGGTGCCTCCAGCGGTGATTACTGCGAGTTGAGGTAGGTCACCACCGCGAGCACGCGCCGGTGGTCGTCAGCGGACTGCGGAAGGCACAGTGCACCGAAGATGCTCTTGATGTGCTTCTCGACGGTGTGCTCGGTGACGAACAGGCGCTCGGCGATCGCACGGTTGAGCGTCCCTCGGCGATCAGGGCGAGCACTTCGCGCTCGCGCTCGGTCAGGTGCTCGAGCGGGTTGTCACCCTGCCGGGGGCGGCGGACCAACTCGGCGATCTCTAACACAAGGCCAGTCTGAACGCCGCCTGGCTCCAACGCCAGCCGGACAGCCGGAGTCCTATGGGGTGGGGCTGTCCGTACCACGGCCGGCAGGTACACCGCGACGGCGGCCGAGGCCGTCGAGGATCAGGTCGAGCCCCCAAGCGAACTCGCCGGCGTTGTCGTACCCGGACTCGGGAAGCTTGGCGGCGATCTCGGCGAGATATGGGTAGTCGTCGAGCGCGCCGATCGCCCGCGCCCTTCGCTGCGCGGCCGCTCCAGCGTCGCCTGGTGTCTCGAATCCGAGCGTCTGTTCCTGCAGCGCGAAGCCGTATATGTAGGCGTCCTGGACCGAGTAGGCGTGGATCGCCGCCGCGAACGAGAAGCCGACTTCGCGCAGGCAGCCCATTACCGCGTTGTGGTTTCGCAGGTTGGCCGGACCAGGGTTCCGCGTCTCCATCAGCCCGATCGCCCAGCTATGACGATTCAATGCCGCTCGTACCGAGATCGCACGGCGTCGCATTGCCGACTTCCAGTCGTGATCGATCGAGGGCAGCTGGATCTCGCTGAAGACGATGTCGACCATGCCGTCAAGGAGCCCATCCTTGTTCGCCACGTGTTTGTACAGCGCCATCGGCACCACCTCGAGCTCTTGCGCAAGCTGGCGCATGCTGAACCCTTCAAGCCCGTCCCTGTCTGCGAGCGCCACGGCAGCCTGGAGCACGAGCTGTCTGCTCAGGCGTCTGCGGCCGCTGTCTTTCGTCGCTTGCGTCATGGGGCTTGACAAGTGTACGGCGTACACCTACAGTGTGCCCCGAGTGTACGCCGTACACCTGACAGAGAGGGACCACCGATGGAAAGCTCAGGACAGACGCCGGCATCCCCGCTTGGCAACGGGATCCCGCCGGGTGGCGGCCACGACTACCCGCTCACCTTTTCGGTCGACTATCCCGACCGCAGCCTGAACCGGCTCACCACGGCCTTTCGAATCTTCACGATCATTCCGATCGCGATCCTTGCCGCAACGATTGAGGGCGGCAGCTTCGACCACGCCGGAGGCAGCGGTACGCGCTATGTCGGGGGCGGAATCGGGATCCTCGTCATCCCCGTCCTGCTGATGCTGCTGTTCCGCGGGAAGTACCCCCGCTGGTGGTATGACTGGAACCTGCAGCTGACCCGTTTGACGAACCGGATTGCCGTCTACTTCGCGCTGATGGACGATCGCTACCCCTCCACCGACGAGGAGCAGGCCGTCCACCTGGACTTCCCCTATCCTGACGCCGAACACGACCTCAGCCGAGGCCTGCCGCTCGTCAAGTGGCTGCTCGCGATCCCGCACTACATTGCGCTCTTCTTCCTCACGATCGCGGCGTTGTTCGCCGCCGTCCTCGCGTGGTTCGCGATCCTGTTCACCGGACGCTACCCGCGGTCCCTGTTCGACTTCATCGAGAGTGTGTTCCGCTGGCACAACCGTGTCGCTGCCTACGCCTTCCTGCTGATCACCGACCGCTACCCGCCGTTCAGCCTCCAATCCTGAGGGGCCGTGGCGGCAGTCCTGAGGATCCCTGGCGGGGTGGGGTTGCGCTCCGGAAGCGGGTCCAGGTCGCCCTCCAGAATCGTGTCCAGACGCTAGATGAGCCGCCCCTCGAAGGGCGGCTTTTGCGCTGCTGGACAGATGGGTTAGATTGGCTGTGGGGAGTAGCCCAGTTCACAACGAGCTGGAGGGACCGATGTGTATATCCGTACGCCGATCACTGCTCGGCTTTATTGCCGCCAGCGCAGTGGCGCTTGCTTTCGCGACCAGTGCCGAGGCGGTCAGTAGCCCGAGTGCAATCGGGTCCAACACGTCAGGACTGCCGTCGCAGCCGGCGGTGGCAGTGGACCCGGCCGGCACCGCGTACGTCGTCTGGGACGATCAGCCGGCGGACACGGTGCTCAACTTCTGCAGGGTCTCCAAGGCAGCGCCTCACTGCACCCCGGTCGAGTTGCCGATTCCCGACCCCAGCCACGCCAAATTCTTCGACCCGCCGTCGGTACTGGTCAGCGGCACCACCGTGCGGGTGTTCGAGGATGTGGACGGCGCCGGCAACAATCACATGAACGGGACGGACGAGTGGGTCTCCACGGATGGCGGCGCCACGTTCACCCAGTTCCCATACTCGCTCAGCAACACCCAGGTCGGCGATAGTACGGGGACTGGCCCGATGCCGCTGATACCGCTGTTCGGCGACAACATCGGCTTCGGCTCGGTGTCCGCGATCCAGAACCCGCTCTTTCAGGCGAACTCGCTCGTGTCGCCCGAGCAATACTCGGCGGCGACCCATCCGACGCCACCGTCGGCGTCGCTGAACCCCTCACCGAACGACTATGTCGTGGGCAACCTCGGCGGCGAGTTCGCCTCGCAGCTGACGGCAACCACGGGCATCCTTGGGGTCTTCGCGCTGATCGAGACAGGCCCTTGCCTGTCGAGCGAAGGTCTCGTCTACACCTACGCGCCGCTGTCGGCAGCGACGACCAACGGTGAGCTGAACACAACGACTGGGCAGCCGGGAAGCCCATGGGCGCCGCTCGGCGGGGTGACGTGCGACGCGGAATCTCCTGCGGTGACCAGCGGCCCGGATGGGCTGGGCCTGCTGGCGACCAACGTCGCGAGCCTCAGCGCGGAGAAGCTTCAGTTCCGCCGCTTTACTGCGCCGTCGACCTGGGGCGCGCCTGTGACCGTGGCGAACGACGCCGGACTCGACCCGACGGTTTCTCAGGACGCGTACGGCGGGTTGTACGCCACGTTCATCAACAACGACCATGGTCTCCAGTTCGCGTACAGCTCCGACGGGGGCAGCAAGTGGTCAGGTCCGGTGACCCTGTTCGGGATCAAGAGCAATTCGGCGCCCGGCTCGGTTGCCAGCGCGGTCAACTCGGCGGGCCAGGGGTGGGCGGTCTACGCCTTCCAGGGCACCGAGTACGCGCAGCCGTTCGCGGCCGCCGACGCTCTGCCCCCGAAGCTCAGCGGCCTGAAGCTAAAGCCGGGGTCGTTCAAGGGCCTTTCGAGTGGCGGATCGATCGTCAAGAAGGCGATCAAGTACAAGACCTCGAAGGTCAGCTACTCCGACACCCAAGCCGCCAAGACGACCTTCAAGGTGTTCGAGCTCGAGCACGGGTACAAGAAGTCTGCGCACGGCACGTGCAAACCGCTCAGCGGGCCGTTGCCCAAGCACGCGCACCGCTGCACGCGCGGTGTCTTAAAGGGCAGCTTCTCCCATCAGGACAAGGCTGGATCGAACAGCTTCAATTTCAGCGGCCGTGTGGGCGGGCACCGGCTGGCCCTCGGGAGCTACCAGGTTCAGGCAACACCGAAGCTCGGGGCGCTGACCGGCAAGACCGTAAAGGTGAGGTTCAAGATCACCTGACGGCCAGGATCGACTGACGGTCAGGACGACTGACGGTCAGGCCAATAAACGCCGCCAGGCGCTAGGCCGCGGCGACCTGTCCGGCTGGCTTTCGCGCGGCGATCCGCTCGACCAACCCGAGCTTCGAGCGGATCTGCTGCTGGATCTCGAAACCCTCGGCGCGGAGCTGGTCAAGCGGTTCTCGGAGGAGGTGGTCGCCTCCGAAGCGTAGGGCGAGCGGGTCGAGCAGTCGCTCGCAGAGCCGGACCGCAGTGTTTGGGCTGCGGACGTGTTCAAGCAGCAGGAAACGACCACCTGGTCGGAGTACGCGCTTTGCCTCGGAGACGGCGGCGCGGTCGTCGGGGATAGTGCACAGCGCCAGGGTGCAGACGACGGTGTCGAAGCTCTTGTCGGGAAACTCGAGCGCCTGTGCGTCGCCGAGGCGCAGGTCGATCGTGCGGCTGAGACCGGCGGCCGCCTGCCGCGCGACCTCGAGCATCGCCGGGCTGAACTCGATCCCGGTCAGCTTGACCCCGTCGGGGTAGTGGCGCAGGTTGCGTCCGGTGCCGACGGCGATTTCCAGCGCATCGCCCTGGGCCTGCGAGCAGACCCACTCACGCCCGCCTGCGAACAACGCCCGGTCGAAGACGCGCATCTGCCGGTCGTACTTGGACGCCTCCCGGTCGTAGATGCGGCGGATGCGATCGGTTTCTGTGGTCAGGTCTGGCATCTGTTGATCCGCGCCATGTCTGGAATGCGCTTCGCGAGAGGTTACGTGCTGCCTGGACTTTTACCGGGGATCCCACGATTTTCAGAAGGAGCCGCCGGGCGGCGGACGCAGAATTAGGAGGTCTTACCAGGTCGCCCCTAAGCTGGCAGGGCCTTCCCGTACGGCCTGTCACAAGTTGACGGCGGTTGCTCGACCAAGGCGAGTGAACCGGGGCTTGAACCATGCAACCAGACGAGAGGCGCCCTTCATGACCGCAGCTACGGAGTTCAGCATCGGAAGCGAAGTCGTGTGCAGTGACGGCGAATGTGGAGAAATCAGGCGAGTTGTTGTTGACCCGGTCGCACGCGCGCTCACGTACCTCGTAGTCGAGCCGCGGTCTCGGCGAGGCACCGGTCGGCTTGTCCCAATCGATCTTGCCGAGTCGGCTGGGACCGAGCCGGTGTGTCCGCACGCATTACCAGGCGAGTGCGCCGAGATCGAGACGATCGCTCAAGCCGGCTACTGCCTGCGCCGACGACTATTGGGTTGACAGCGACGAGGTCTATGTCTCGCTAAACCGTTGGAAGCTCATGATTCCGAATCGGGCCGCGTCGCGCGTTTGCGGCCCAGGTAATGAGGTAGGCTGTGCCATCGGGGACTGCGCCTCGGGGGCGATGCAGGTAACTCGAGGTTGGGATGACGAAGCGGCTCAGAATCTCGTACGTGAGCGGCTTCGCTGCCGCGCTTTTGCTGGCATTCGTCCCGGGCGCGCTGGCCGCGCAGCCGGCGGCGTTGACCCTCGACTCGCCGGACAACGGCACCGCCCCGCTGGTCGCGTATGCGCCGAGCGACGGCTACGCCTACGTCGCGTGGTCCGCACCGATCAACCAGAACGCCGGCAATGGCATCGACCTCTGCATACTGCCGCCCGGCGGGACGGCGTGCGAGGGTGGAGGGGCGGTCCTTCTCGAGGACACGAACACCGGCGCCCTCGGAGGCGGGGTCATTGGGCTTGCCGGGCTCGTGGTGCTCCCCAGCAGCGGCGAAGTCGTCGTGCTTGGGTCATCCAACGGCCTTAGCACCGGGACCTTCGCCTGGTCCTCGCCGCCAGGCGGAGCCGATTTCCTGGCGGGCGCGAACGGCAGCGCAGCGCTCCAGAACGGAGGCGTCTCCATCAGCCCGGTGTCGCTGTATTACACCCCGAACAACACCGTCGGCCTGAGCGGCGCCGACGTCGGCCTGTTCGACAGCTACGACCATTCGTACAGCTATTTCAGCGACTCGCCGTTCGCTGGTCCCAAGACGCCCGCGTCTCTGCCGTCGGGCACCGGCAACGCCAACAACGGCGGTTCGTTCGACGACCAACACGAGATCGGCTCGACCGGATCCCAGCTCGCCGCCGAGCCGGCTCCGGCTCCAGCGGCGGCCGGCTCAGAGCTCGTCGTCGGCGTCGGAGCGAACGTCAGGTCGAGCCAGCCGACGCCAACGGGCTGCATCAACTATGCGGCGACCGGCTATGGCGTAGCGGTTGGGACGACCGGGAGCTCTGGCACGCTGAACGCCGAAGGGTTGCAGCAGAGTGGCTTCGGGCTGCTCGCCTGCTCGGCGGAGGATCCGGTCGTGGCGTCCGGTGGCACGGACGGGATCGGGGAGTTCGCCCAGGAGGGGTCCGGCGTGTCCGGCGCGGGCTCGACCTACACGCTTGACTACCGCCCGTTTATCGCCACCGCGACCGGCGGATCGTTCGGGTCGCCTGTCCAGTTGCAGGACGACACGAGCGCCTCGCTCGGCGGCGCAATCAACCTCGACCTTGCGGACGATTCGGGCACCGGCGTCTACGCGAGCTGGGAGGACGAAGCGGGCCTCGTGCTTGATTACAGCCCCAACGGCGGCGCCACCTGGGATCCACCGGTGATCGCTCCTGCGCTGGCGAACGGCGCCAATCCGGGCGATCCGACGATCGTCGGGGTCGGAAGCGGGATCGTCGATGTCGCCTACGACGCCAACCCGGGGACAGGTGAGCAGGTCTTCCTGCAGACGGTCGACCTGGTTCAACCGACCCCGGTGACGGTCACGACCTCGCAGACCTCGGGCACCACCACCGGCGCCAATATCTCGATCCCCGCGGGCACGATCGATGAGACCGACCAGGCGACGCTGAGCGGCACCCACGCCGCGACGGCGACCGGGACGGTCGACTACGCGCTTTACACCAAGTCTGACTGCAGCGCGGCGAGCCAGGTGGCCTCGGGCTCGGGAGCGGTCACCGCCGGCAAGCCCGCCGCGTCGGCGCCGATCACGACTGCGCTCTCCCCCGGCACCTACTACTGGAAGGCCGCCTACACCGGAGATGCGGCCAACGACGCTGGCACGAGCGCCTGCGGCAGCGAGAAACTGACGGTCGAACCTGCAGCCACGGGCCCGGGCACCGGGACCACCACCGGGACCACGGTCACGCTCACGATCACCTGCAGCGGGCCGTGCACGGTCACGGTCACGATCACCTACACCACCGGTGGCGCGGCCGACGCCGCAGGCGCCGCCAGGGCGCGAACCGTAACACTCGCCAAGGGCAAGTTCACGCTCAAGCACCGCGGCAAGAAGAAGCTGACGCTGAAGCTGACAAAGCGGGGCAGGAGCCTGGTCAAGAAGTACGTGATCAAGAAGCACCACGGCAAGCTCAAGACGCGGCTGCGGATGTCTGACAAGACGGCCCATGGCACGTTCAAGTCGACCAGGACGCTGAAGATCATCAAGAAGAAGTGACGGGTCAGGCGCGGAGAACTCAAGCTGCGGGCATGCCCGCAGCCGACTCTCCTCCTCGCCGCCAACCTCAAGGCCTGAGGCCCGCTGGCCGCAGGCCAGGCTGGCTCCGATGCTCAAGACGACGAAAGCCCAGGAAATTTCCGGGCTTTCGAGATATGGCGAGACCCGGACTTGAACCGGGGACACCACGATTTTCAGTCGTGTGCTCTACCAGCTGAGCTATCCCGCCGTGGGACGTCGATCCTAGCGAAACCCCTAGTGGAGCTCCGGGCGCGGACGCCGGACCGGTGGGCACAATTGAGCCGTGAGTGAGAGACGCCGCGTCTACCTTCTGCGGCATGCGAAGTCGAGTTGGGATGACCGGGGGCAACCCGACCACGACCGGCCGCTGGCCGAGCGGGGTAGAGAGGCGGTCAGGGTGCTGGCTCGCCACGTGCAGACGAATCGGATCGAACCTGAGCTGGTGCTCTGCTCCAGCGCTCGCCGCACGCGCGAGACGCTCGCGGGAGTGCTGCCGGGTCGCCTGGCGCTGATCGAGCCGGAGCTCTTTCTAGCGGGTCACGAACACCTGCTGACGCGGCTGCGCCAGGTCGAGCCGGAGATCCGCTCTGTGATGGTGGTCGGCCACAACCCGGCGCTACAGATGCTGACCCTGAATCTGGCAGGCGGCGAGAGCGCCAGGCGTGCGGCCGGAGCCGAGGGTCTCGAGGAGCTCAGGCGCAAGCTTCCGACCGGCGCGCTGGTGACGCTCAGCTTCGACTCGCCGTGGTCGGCGCTCGGCCGAAGCTCGGCGGAGTTGGTCGATTACGTCAGGCCGAAGGCGCTGCTGCACCGGAAGCTCTAGACGCGGCGAAGCTCTGGACGCGGCCAAGCTCTAGACGCGGGCGAGAGCCCGCGCGACCGCCGCCGGCGCGCCAAAGCCCTCACGGAACGCGCGCCCGGCATCGAGTCGCTCTGCGCCCGCGGCGCCGCCGACGACGGCGTGCGGTTGCCCACTCGCCCTGAGCTCAGTAGCCAGCTGGGCCTCCGGCTCCTGCCCGGCGGCGATCACGACCGCGTCGGCCGCAATCCGCCGCTCGTCGCCGTCTACCCGGATCACGACCGCGTCGGGCTCGATCCGCTCGTAGTCGACGCCGGTCAGCAGCTCCACACCCGCCTGCTGAAGCTCCTGCACCACGACCCATCGCGTCGAGGGGCCGACCCCGTCCCCGATCCGGCCGGCGCGACGCATCAGCGTGACCTGCCTCGGCGGTTGGTCTTCGACGGGCCAAATGCGCGCCATAGGGTGCATTTGGCCCGTCGAAGTGGGTGGCTCGAGTCCGTAGCGCTCGTAGAACCCTCCACGCTCGGACAGCATGTGCGCGACGTCGGTCCCGATCCCGCCCGCGCCGATGATCGCGACTCGCTGCCCTACCAACGACAGCGGGTCGTCTGCCAACAACAGCTCCGCGTAGCTCAACACATGTGGCAGCTCGGCCCCGGGAAGCGCCACGCTGCGCGGCACCACACCCGTCGCCACGACCACCGCGTCGAACCGCTCCAGATCAGAGCCGTCGACCCGCACCCCCAACTCGATCGCGGCGCCGAGCCTCGCCAGCTCCTGCGCGAAGTACGCACCGGTCTGCCCGAAGTCCTCCTTGCCCGGGATCCGGCGTGCCATCCGGAATTGCCCGCCGAGTTGCGCGGCCGCCTCGAACAACGAGACATCGAACCCGGCAGTCGCCAACGCCCGCGCCGCCTCCATCCCGGCCGGTCCGCCGCCGACGACGGCAACCCGCGCGCCTCCACCAGCCACAGCCGGCTCTTGCTCAAAGCCCGCCCGAGGATTGACGACGCACGACACCCGCCGGTCGAAGATCGACTGGTCGATGCATTGGTTGCACGCGATGCACACGTTCACCCGCCGCTCCGGCTCGTCACGGCTCCTGCGCACGAACAGCGGATCGGCCAGGAACGGCCGCGCCATCGACACGAAGTCGGCGTAGCCGTCACCGATGAGCGCGTCGGCCAACACCGCCGTGTTGACCCGGTTCGACGCGATCACCGGCACGTCCACGGCCTCTCGCACCGCCCGCGCCCACGGCGCCCACGCCCCGTGCGGGACCCCCGACTGCACGCTAGGGACGCGCGACTCGTGCCATCCGATCCCAACGTTCAACGCGTCGGCCGGCCCGCTGGCCAGCCGCCTTGCCAGCCCGATCACGTCGTCGATCCCAGCTCCGCCCGGCACGAGGTCAGCTCCCGACAGCCGGTATACGATGGCGCACTCCGGCCCCGACGCCTCACGTACCGCCGCCGCGACAGCGAGCGGGAACCGCATTCGCCGGTCGGCATCGCCGCCCCAATCGTCCTCGCGCAGGTTCGTGACGGGCGCCATGAACTGGCTGAGCAGATAGCCCTCGGAGCCCATGATCTCGACGCCGTCGAAGCCGAGCTCACGCGCGCGCCTCGTCCCCGACGCGAAGTCGTCGATCGTCGCGAGGATCTCCTCCTCACTCAAGGCCCGCGGCTCGCACCGGCTGTACTTCGAGTAGACGCCCGACGGCGCGACCGGCTGCAGCCCGAACGACTTCTCGAACGCGTAGCGCCCGGCGTGGAAGAGCTGGAGCAGCACCAAGCCGCCCGCGGCGTGGACCGCCTGCGGGATCGCCGCGAGCTTGTCCGCCTCGGCGTCCTCGTTGATGAAGCTGTAGCTGACGCCGCCCGCGCCCACGCGGCTGACCGCAGAGCCGCCGGTGACGATCAGCCCGGCGCCGCCGGCCGCCCGCTCGGCGTAGAAGGCAGCGAGCATGCTGCCGTCGGGATCGACCGACTCGAGCCCGAGGTGCATCGAGCCCATGACCAGCCGATGCGGTAGTTGCAGCGGCCCGATCGCTCCCGGCTGCCAGACGTGTTCGAGCACTTACTGAAGCAGCGAGCGGACGATCGTCTGCTTCTGCACCTCGACCGTGCCCTCCTCGAAGCGCTGGGCGCGGGCGTCGCGGTAGACCCGCTCGATCGGGCTCTTGAAGTAGCCGATGCCACCATGCACCTGGAGCGCGCCGTCGGTCACGCGCTGCAGCATCTCAGACGCGAACAGCTTCGCCATCGATGACTCCGCAGCCGCCTCGCGTGTGCGCTCCCAGGTGTCCGCGGCGTAGAGCGTCAGCTGCCGCGCCGCCTCCAGATCGGTCGCCATCTCCGCGAGCCGGAAGGCGATCGCCTGGCGCGACGCGATCGGCTTGCCGAACGTCACGCGCTTCTGCGAGTACTCAACGGCGAGGTCGAGCGCACGGCCCGCGAGCCCGACGCACGTCATTGCGACCGAGATCCGGCTCGGAACCAGGAACCCACCGAGCGCGACATTGAGCCCCTCGCCCTCTTCGCCCAGGCGGTTGACGACGGGCACCGGGGCGCGGTCGAAGATGAGGTGCGCGTGATCGGTCCCGAGCACGCCCATCGACTCCGGCATCAGGTTGTTCTCGATGCCCTCACCGTGGGAGGGGACCATCAGCGCGACCGTGCCGTCGGCGCCGTGCGTGCCCTCGAGCCGCGCGAACAGCAGCAGGTAATCGGAGATGCAGCCGAACGTGATCAGGTGTTTCTGGCCGCTGAGGTAGTAGGTGTCGCCCTCGCGCGTGACCGAGGACTTGATGTCGGCGCCGGTGCCGGCGTCCGGTTCGGTCAGCGTGAACGCGACCTTGATCTCGGTGGCGATCTGCGGCTTGACGAACCGTTCGATCTGCTCCTCGTTGGCGTAGGGGAGCATCGCCCGCCACAGGCCGTTCATCACGTGCACGACCATCCGCAGGGAGGCGTGCGGACGCGAGAAGAGCTCGATCAGCTCGAGGTAGCGCGCGAACGGCAGCCCGCGACCGCCGAGTGACACCGGCGCCGCCAGACGCAGGTAGCCGCGCTCGCGGAGTTCGTCCCACAATTCGGGCGGGACCTGGCGCTCGGCCTCGATCAGCTCGGTCCAGCGCTCGCCCTCGTTGTTGACGTAGTCGCGGATCTCCGCCTTCAGTGCGGCGAACTCGGCCTCGTCGACCGGCGAGGGTTCGGCGTCGACCAGGGGCGCTGTCGTCATCGGGATACCGCCTTTCTCTCCTGCAGGCCGCTGATGCGGTCGCGCAGCACGAACTTCTGAATCTTGCCGGACGGCGTGAGCGGGAGCTCATCGACGATCTCGAGCCGCTCTGGCCAGTACGGCTTCGACAGTCTGCCCGCGTCGAGGTGGCGCTGCATCTCTGCGAAGTCGAACTCCGCGTTGGGCTCGAGCACCACGAACGCGCAGGCCCGCTCGCCGAGCCGGTCGTCGGGCATCGCGACGATCGCGACCTCGCGTATCGCCGCGTGGGCGTAGAGCAGCTGCTCGACCTCGACGACGGGCACCTTCTCGCCGCCGCGATTGATCACGTCCCTGACGCGCCCGGTGATCCGCAGGTACCCGTCGGCGTCGATCCGGGCGAGGTCGCCGGTCCGGTAGAAGCCGTCTGCGGTGATTGCGTCGGCGGTCAACTCGCGACGGTTGAGGTAACCCTCGAACAGCGTCGGCGTGAGCACCTCGAAGTTGCCCTCCTCGCCGGCCGGCAGCTCACGGCTCTCATCATCTACGACGCGCAGCGTGATCCCGTCGAGCGCCCGGCCGTCGGCGTTCCACGCGCGCTCGGGATCCTGGCCGGGAACGAACGCCGCGCCCAGGCAGCTCTCGGTCGTGCCGAAGGCGCCTCCGACCTCTGCACCGAGCACCTCTCGTGCCTCCCGCGCGAGCTCGCGCGGGATCGCCGCGCCGGTCGCGACGAATGTGCGCAGAGCCTCCAACGTCTCGCCGCGCTCGGCCGCGACCCGGACGAGGTCTGCCAGGAACGGTGTGGCCGCCTGCACGAAGGTCACGCCGGTCCGCTGCATCGCCTCGAACCCGACATCGGCATCCCACACGGTCTGCACGACCTGCGGCGCACCGAGCAGCAGCGCGATCCACATGCCGTAGAGGAAGCCGGTCTGGTGCGCGAGCGGTGAGGGTATGTAGATCACGTCACCCGCGCCGAGGCCGAAGTGGCGGATGTGCATTTCCGCCGCCAGGTTCAGCGAAGCGTGCGTCTGGAGCACGCCCTTAGGCTCGCCGGTCGAGCCGGACGTGAACAGCAGCTGGGCAGTCGCGCCCGGGCCCGGCGGCGATGTCTCGAGCGCCGACACGGGCAGCTCGACCTGCTCGAGCAACACCACGTGCTCCAGTAACGGCACAAGATTTTCGAGTCCCAGCGCCATCGTCGCGTGGTCATGCCCCCGGAAGGAACTCGGCACGATCAACACGCGCGCGCCGCTCTCGTGCAGCATGAACTCGAGCTCGTGCTCGCGGAAGATCGGCATCAGCGGCTCGCAGACCGCCCCGATCCGCAGTGCCCCGAGTGAGATCGCGACGAACTCGAGCACGTTCGGCAGCTGGTAGGCGACAGGCTCGCCCGGTCCGACGCCGAGCTCGAGCAGCAGCGCCGCCCAGCGGTCAGCCGTATCGGCCAGCTCGCCGAAGCTCCAGATGCGCAACGCTCCGCTCTCGCCGACCTCGACCACGGCCCGATCGTGCCGCCGCTCGCGGGCGTGCCGCCCCACGAGCTCGGTGATCAGCGGCACCGCTATTTGAGGTCTCCGGGAGAGCTCGGCACCCCAGATGAGACGGCGATCGGGATCCCGATCGCGTTCATGTGATCGGCGAACTCTGGATACGAGATCTTGTAGGCGTGCGGGTAGGACAACTCGGTCACGCCGCTCGCGGCCGAGCCGGCGACGGCCAGCGCCATCAGCACGCGGTGGTCGTTGTAGGAGGACAGCTCGGCGCCGTGGAGGCGGTCGACGCCCTCGAACTCCAGGTCGTTGCCGTCGAACTCGACGTGTGCCCCCATCTTGCGCAGCTGCAGCATCGAGGTGACGCGATCCGACTCCTTGAGCCGCACGTGCGAGACGTGCGAGAGCACCGTGCGCCCGCGCGCCCGGCTGGCGAGCGTCGCGAGGATCGGCACCATATCCGGGATGTCGCGGCAGTCGAGGCGGCCCGCGACCGGCGGCGTACCGTCGTGCTCGATTGAGATCGACATCCCATCGTCCGCGAACCGCATCGGCACGCCGACACCCTGCAACTCGGTGAGAACCGATTGCTCCGGGTGCCCATGGATCGGGACGTGGCTGCGGAACACGACCTTCGAGGGGTGCAGCGCGCAGGCGGCCAGCCCGAACGCCGCCGAGCCGATGTCCGGTGGCAGCAGCACGTCGCGCGCGACCGGGGTCTGGTTCGGCGCGATCGTGAAGTGCCGCCAGTCCTCACCGACCTCGACCTCCAGGCCGAAGTCGCGCATCATGTCCACTGTCAGCTCGAGGTAGGGGCGCTCGTTGAGCTCGCCGACGACCTCGATCACGGTCGGCTCCGCGGTCGCGAATGGGGCCAGCATCAACAGCCCCGAGATCCACTGCGAGAGCGTGCCATCGATCCGCACGTGCCCGCCGCGCGGCGCCCCCGGGTGGACCTTCACGGGGAGGCTCTGTCCCTCGTATTCGAGCTGCACCCCGAGCCGCTGCAGCGCGCGCAGCAGCGGCCCGATCGGGCGCCGGCGGAAGTACCGCTGGCCGACGATCGTGACCGGTCGGTCGCCGAGCGCGGCCAGGCCAAGCAGGAAGTACAGGGTCGAGCCGGAGCTGCCGACCGACACCACGTCCTGACGCGGTGAGAACCCAGCCGCGCCGTTCACCTTCCAGTAGCGCCCGCTCGACGTGATGTCGGTGCCGAGTCCGCGCAGCGCCTGAACCGTGAAGCTGACATGGCGGGCGTCGGTGCGGTCGGCGATCGTGCTGACACCGGGCGCGAGCGCGGCCAGCATCAGCGCGCGGTGCGCGTGGTACTTCGACGGAGGGATGATGATCTCGCCCTCCAGCGGCGCCTGCACGCCGGCTACTAGGAGGCGCATCCTGAGTTCCGCCGCGACGTCATGTGCGCGAGATTATCTCTCGAACCTCGGCAAGGCGCTCGATCTGCTCCAACGGCTCACCCGTCAGGGGGGTCAGCACGAACTCTTCGACGCCGGCCTCGCGGTAGGCCGCGACCCGCTCGGCGACGCTCGCGACGCACCCGAACGCCGTGTAGCGCTCGACGCGCTCGAACGGCATCCCATATTGCGCCTCCGTGTACTCGCCCGCCCGCTGGCGGGCGAGTTCTTGGTCCGCGTCCACGTGCACGCTCAGGGCGAGCCCCAGCGTCGGGCGCGGACGGCCGGCGGCCGCCGCCAGCGCGGCGAGAGCATCGCCCCGCTCACGCATCCGATCGGGGCTCATCCAGGTCGAGAGCCAGCCGTCGCCGACGCGCGCCGCGCGCTCGAGGGCAGCGTCGCTGCGCCCGCCGACGATCAGCGGCGGTAGCGCGCTGATGGTCGGCTCGAGTGCCGGTGTCGATCGTCCCTGAAGCCAGTCCGGCAGTGTTGCGAGCGCCTCGTCGAGCAGGCGCCCGCGCCGCTTGACGCTGAGCCCGACCGCCTCGAACTCCTGCGGGAACTCGCCGCCGACGCCGACGCCGAGCAGCAGCCGTCCGGGTGCGAGCGCGTCGATCGTCGTCAGCTGCTTTGCGACCCAGGCGGGCTGGCGCAGGCCGAGCAGCATCACCCCGAAGCCGAGCTTGACCCGCTCGGTGACGGCGGCCGCGGCGGCCAGCGCCACGGTCGAGTCGTAGACGGGCGCGGGCATGTGCAGGTGGTCGCCAACCCATACGGCGTCAAAGCCGATCTCCTCGGCCAGCCGGGCCGCCTCCACGAACTGCGGTCGCCCGCCGATCCGCAGCGGGTCAAATGTCGGCATGTTGATCCCGAGACGCAGCACGGCGGCCGAATCTAGCGCTGCGGGGGACGCGGGGAAGGAAAGTTGCCCTCAGGGCACCTTTCCTTCCCTGCGCGCGTCCTACTAGCGCTGCATCCGGGCCAGCAGTTCCAACGCGCCGCGCTTCGACAGCGGCTCGTTGAGGTTGCCGCACTTGGGCGACTGCACGCACGAGGGGCAGCCGTCCGTGCACGGGCACTCGCCGATCAGGCGCTGCGCGTCGTCGACGAGTTGGTCGAAGGCGTCGAAGCCGCGGCGGGTGATGCCGATTCCGCCGGGATGGCCGTCGTAGATGAAGATCGTCGGGCCGCCTGTCTGCGGGTGGGCATTGGTGGAGAGGCCGCCGATGTCCCAGCGGTCACACATCGCGATCAGCGGCAACACAGCGATCTGGGCGTGCTCGAGGGCGTGGAGCGAGCCGAGCAGGAGGTCGGCCGGGAACGCTTCAGCGGGTCTGCGGGAATTCTGTCCCGCCCGCCCGGCAGACCCGGGACCACCGACGACATCGTCGAGCTCGTACCAGAGCGCACGCGTCGAGAACTCGGTGGTTGGCATGTCGAGCCCCTGGAAGTCGATCACGGTGTGGTCCTGCAGGTGCTTGCGCTGGTAGCCGAGGACCGTCTCGGAGTAGACGACCTCGCCGTAGGACAGGCGCACGCCGTGGGTCTCGCGGGTCTCGAGCAGGCGCTCGATGTAGGTCATGCTCTCGCTCTTGGCTTGAGTGAAGTAGTTGCCGGTGAAGGGCTCGAGGATCGTGCGGCGGGCGGCGAGGTCGAGCTCCAGCACCAGGTAGGAGCGCCCCATGTGCAGGTAGATCGCGCCCTCGTGGACGGTCGAGTAGGCGCGGACCGCCTCGATCGTGCCGAGGATCTCGCCTGAGGAGGAGTCGATCAGGGCGAAGTTGTCGAAGGCGGCGGAGCGCAGCGCGACGCGGGCGGCGGGGTAGTCCTCGGCGCGGGCCGGCACGTAACCGGCGGCGCGCTCGCGCAGGAAGCCGGCGTCGGTGAGCGCCTGCGCGCGCTGCATCACGTCAGCGCCGAAGTACTCGGCGTCGTCTTCGGTGAGCGGCGCCTCGTGGGCGGCGCACAGCAGGTGCTCGCCGAGGATCTCGGGGCTCGAGGGATCGATGATCGCCGCCTCGACGGGGCGATCGAGGAACTCCTGGGGGTGGCGGGCAAAGAACTGGTCGAGCGCGTCCTCGCCGGCGACGTAGACGGCGAGGCCGCGGCCGCGGCGGCCGGCGCGTCCCCACATCTGGCGCAGGCTCGCGACGGTGCCTGGGAAGGTGACGCAGATCGCGGCGTCGAGCTCGCCGATGTCGATGCCGAGCTCGAGCGCGTCGGTCGCGACCACGCCGAGCAGCTCGCCCGAGACCAGCCGCGCCTCGATCTCGTGGCGCTGCTGCGGGGTGTAGCCGGCGCGGTAGGGGGCGACGCGCTCGGCCAGCTCGGGTGCGAGGCGGTCAGAGGCCATGCGCAGGATCAGCTCGACGCCCTTGCGCGACTTCATGAAGCAGATAGTGCGGGCGCCGGCGGTGATGAGTTCGGCCAGCAGCTCTGCTGCCTCGGCGAGCGCAGAGGCACGGGTCCCGAGCTTCTCGTCGAGCAGCGGTGGGTTCCAGACGGCGACGCGGCGGGCCGGCAGCGGCGCGGTGTCGTTGTCGACCAGGTGGACGTCGGCCAGGCCGGTGAGGTTCTCGGCCAGCTGGACGGGGTTGGCGATCGTCGCGCTGGCGAGCAGGAAGCGGGGCTGCGAGCCGTAGATCGCCGCCGCCCGGCGCAGCCTGCGCAGGACGTTGGCGACATGCGAGCCGAAGACGCCGCGGTATACGTGGGCCTCGTCGATGACGACGAACGCGAGGTTCGCGAACAGGTCGCCCCAGTTGGCGTGGTGGGGCAGGATCCCGACGTGGAGCATGTCGGGGTTGGTGATCACGAGGTTCGAGCGGCGCCGGATCGCGGGGCGCTCCTGTGAGGGCGTGTCGCCGTCGTAGATCGCGGGTCTGATCTGTTTGGTGAGCCCGAAGTTGTGCAGGGCGCGGGCCTGGTCCTGGGCGAGCGCCTTGGTCGGGTAGAGGTAGAGGGCACGCGCTGCCGGATCGGTGACGAGCACCTCGAGCGTCGGTAGCTGGAAGCAGAGCGACTTGCCCGAGGCGGTGCCGGTGGTGACGATCGTCGGCGCCTCGAAGGCGCTCATCAGCGCGTCGCGCTGGTGCACGTAGAGGGCATCGATGCCGGCGCGTTGGAGCGCGTCGTGGACGCGCGGGTCGAGCTCGTCAGGGATCGGGACGAGGAACGGCGCCTGTGAGAGGGTGGTGTGTTCGTGGACCAGGCGCTCGTCCGCACGGCCCTGCCGCAGGAGCGCCTCCCAGGGTTCTGTCTTGGTGTTCGTGGCCACGAGGTCTTCAGTATGGCGGCGTCTGGCGGTCTCTCGTTGCTACCGTCGCCGGCATGCTTCGCGCCCTGTATGTCGACCTCGACGGGACCCTGCTCGGGCCCCGTGGCTCGCTGTTTCGCGCCTCCGACGGCGGCTTCAGCATGGACGGCGCGCGGGTGCTTCAGGCCTGTGACCGCGCCGGGTTGGAGGTCGTGATCTACACCGGCCGCCAGGAGCACGGGGTGGATGAGCTGATGCGAGTGATCGGGCAGCGTTCCTACATCTTCGAGCTCGGCTGTGGCCTGGTCGTGGACGGTGAGCGCGAGTGGTTGACCGGCGACCTTGTTCCCTCAGACGAGCACGGGACGATCTTCGAGCAGATCACCGCCTCGGGAGCGCCGGAGCTGCTGCTCAAGACCTTCGCCGGCCGGCTCGAGTACCACACGCCGTGGTCCATCGGCCGTGAGGTTTCACACGTGTTGCGCGGCCTGGTTTCGGCCGACGAGGCGAGCGCGGTGCTGAAGCAGGCCGGGCTCGACTGGCTGAGGCTCGTTGACAACGGCGTCATCTCCGGGCACGGCGATCAGCTCTTCGCCCCCGACTGGACGATCGACGTCGAGCGCGTCCACTGTTACCACCTCATCCCCAGCCCGGCCTCGAAGGCCCGTGGGGTGGCGCGCCACATGCAGATCCGCGGTTACCTCCCCGAGGAGTGCATCGCCTGCGGCGACTCCCGTGAGGACATGGAGGCCGCCGCGGTCGTCGGCACCTTCTGGCTGATGGCCAACGCGCTCGAGCAGGACCCGACCCTGGCAGCCGACATCACCGGCTACGCGAACGTGCGGGTCAGCTCACAGGGCCACGGCGCCGGCGTCTACGAGGCTGTTGTGAGCACGCTGGCGGAGTCGCGCTGAGTCTTAGCCGCGCGCCGGTCTAGCGGCCTACCTCACGTGGGGCTCGTCCTCCGTTGGACGCAGGCACCCCGAACCCCGAACGAGGCTCCCTGCGTCGGGTTCGATGTGCCGTAGGTACGCATATCCGCACCTACGGCACAACAAACTCGACGCTGAGTCTCAGGCCGCGTGGCGCGGGCGTGCCAGCTCCCTGGCGTCGCGCGTGATCATGTCCTCCTCCGCGATCGCGTGGGCGAGCTCGGTCGCCCACTCGGAGATCGCTCCGAAGGCGTTGGCCACCTCGAGCCCGTTGGAGCCGCCGATCGCACGGTTCATCTCCATGACGGCGCTGTCGAAGTTGATCCAGAGGTCCTCCGGTCCACGCCGGCCTGTGCCGGCCCGTAGCTCGTACGGCGGGGCCGCCTTCGCCGCGCCGGGCACGGGCCGCCAGTGCATCCCGGCGGCGTGTGCCTGCTGCCACGCGAGCTGCTCGCCGGCGGCCGCCTCCGACAGCTTCTGGAGCCTGCTGGCGAACCCCTCATCCGGTGGCGCGAGCTTGTGCGCGCGCATCGCCTCGGCCCAGCCGACGCTGGCGTGGCGGACGAGGCGCACGACGCGGTCGCGCTCGCGCTCGAGGTCGTCACCGAAGCTCACGGCGTCTCCACGGTCCCGTGGCCACCCACGTCACTGCCGAGAGTCGCCTCGGCGTCTCCGGCGGGCTCGGCGCTCGCCGGTTCGACGCCACCGACGGGCTCGCCTCCCCAGAAATCGTCGGCGCTGGGGCCGGAGGTGTCGGTAGCGAGCGGCGGCGTGCCGCGGTACCCGTCCTCCAAGATCCGATCGAGGTCAGATCGCTTGATTCGCACACGCCTGCCGACGCGCAATGCGGGCAGGGAGCCAGCATCGATCCAGTTACGGACCGTTTGTTGGTTCAATCGCAGCAGTTCCGCGACTTCCGCAACGGTCAGAAATGATTCCTCATGCTCGCCCACGATCATTGAGAGAAGATTCTACTCTTTGGGTAGGATGTCCAACTGAGCCTAATTAGCTCCAACATTTCGGTAAGGATACTGTAAGGTCTGGATAGCTGGCTTAGGACCAATTGGAGGATTAGTCATGACGGGCCACGGCCGGGGGAATGCCGGCGGATCGGCGAGGGGTACCGCGACCGGCAAAAGGGGCGGGAGCGACGATGGACAGGGTGCCGGAGCAGATGCACGTAAGGTCGTGCCGTTCCCCCGCGAGTGGTACGGGTCGCCGGACGAGCTCATGCCGATCGATCTCGGGTCGCCGGAAGCCGACGTGGCTGATGCGGCCGGCTTCGACGCCACCGAGGCCGCCGCGTTCTGGGAGGGCGGCGTCGGGGCCGACCACCGGCTCGCCGACCCGTCCGACCAGCGGCGGCGCGATCCTGCAAGAACCAGGCCGGCAGTACACACGGAGCCTGGCCCCACCAGCGATCGTCCTACTCGACCTCAGGCAGCTTCACGACGCGTCGCGGTACGACCACTTGCCGTGGCTGCGCTGCTCGCCGTCGCCCTCGCGGGCGTCGCGGCCGTGCTCGTCTCGGGACTCGGCGCTGCTGGGCACGGCACTGATCCAGGTGCGCGAAGTCAGCGGCATGATGCGTCGCGTGCGGTGACGAAGACCGTGACAACACCCGTGACCGTGACAACCAAGGTGCCCGACCACGGCGGCCGCGGAAAGCGGACTTCAACGCGAACGCACGCTGGCCGTCCGGCCGGCGACAGCGCCCAGTCCGGCACAACGGCCGTGAAGCAGCCCGCGGCGACGCACCCGACGTCTGACCAGGACTCGGTTCCGAGCAGTCAGACATCGCCGCCCGCGACGGCCGGCGGCAGCTTGCACAGCGCCGGCACGGGTTGCGCTCAGAGTCCTGACAGCGGCTGCCTGCCGTGAGCCGGACTCCAGGAACTTCAACCACCACGATACGAGGACCGGATGACGCTCCATATCAAGCTCAGACACCTGACCGTCGGCATCGTCGTTGTCGCGCTGCTCGCGGGGGGCGGCTACGCGTTCGCCACGACACACGATCGCGTGATCCGCGTGTGTGTCAACGGCAGGACGCGCGCTTTGACAATGCCGGCCAACGGCAGATGCGGCAAGGGCTACGCCGCACTGACCTGGAATCAGCGGGGCCCGAAGGGTGCGGCCGGTGCGAAGGGCGAAAGGGGCGCAAGGGGGGCGTCCGGT
>Ga0307374_10002492_pt1 | contig 32625 bp, 32 predicted proteins | sample OX3MG_FD_202532 | JGI IMG/M metagenome (GOLD analysis project Ga0307374, IMG submission 202532) | Soil microbial communities from Risofladan, Vaasa, Finland - OX-3 | ecosystem: Environmental > Terrestrial > Soil > Coastal area > Acid sulfate soil | place: Finland: Risofladan, Vaasa | collected... | reverse complement strand
GGCGTAAGGTCATCGGGCGGCCGGTCATCGGCCTGGGTACAGCGAGCGCAGAGCCGGCGGCGGACGGAACTCGCGCTGCTCGCCGGCGGGAACCGCCAGCCGGTCGGCGATCAGCCACAACGTCGCGGGGTCGACGCCGAATCCGAGGTGGGCGCACCGGACCTCGACGTTCTCGTGCAGCGGCGTCTCCGGCCCGATGCAGGCCTGCCAGGCAACGATGCCGTCCCGCCGGGAGTAGACGGCCGTCGACGGCACGCCGATCGGCGCGGCGACCTGCTCCCTCGTCGGCACCCGCCCGGCCGCGTGCAGGTGGCCGTGGCGCTGGTAGGCGCCGTCGGCGTGGCTCTGCCGCCGGTCGGTCAGGGCGAACGGGCTGGCCAGGGTTAGCACCTGCCGGACCTGGCCGGGATGCTGGCGGGCCAGTTCCCTGGCATAGATGCCGCCCAGGCTCCAGCCGATCACCGACACCGGACCTGCGCTGCGCTCGGCCAGGGCCGACAGCTCCCGCGGCAGCTGATCAAGCACCTGGTCGGTCGGGCCCAGATTGCGGCCGAGATTCCACCCCTGCACCTGGTAGCCCAGCCGACGCAGGAACCGCCGCAGCACCGCGGTGCTGGAATCTGAGGCCAGCAGCCCTGGCAGCACGAGCACGCCATGATGGTCGCCGCGCGGCGCGAACGCCAGCCAGGGCGCGGCCAGTGGCATCTTGCCGAGCCCGGCCAGGCCCCTGACCGGCTCGGAAAGATAAAGCCCGGCCGACGGGCCCCACACCCGGTCAGCGCGACCCGGTGCTGACGTCGGTTCCCTGACGGGATTCATCTCAGCCAGCTCCAGCCAGATCGGTCGCCGCGACCTCGGCAAGGCCGCGATACACCCCTCAGCGTAAGTCGGGACAGCGCCACCGTAAGGGGGTGACTGCTGCGATCATCACGGCGAGGCGGCTGTCACCGCGGACCGGACCGCGTCCGCGAGACCCTCCAGCGGGAATTTGCCGTCGATGCGCTCACCATCGACGTAGAACTTCGGCGTGGCGTTCACGCCGTTCCTGATCCCTTCCCGCACGTCGCGCTCGATCCTCGCGGCATAGACGTTGCCGATGACCTCGTTGCGGAACCGGCCGACGTCCAGGCCCACGTGCTCGGCGTATCCCAGCAGGGAATCGATATCGAGATGGGAAGAGGGCAGCAGCAAGAGCTCGTACATCTCCCAGAACTTCCCCTGGCCGGCGGCAGCCTCCGCGCCCTCGGCGGCCTGCTCGGCATGCGGGTGAAGCTGCGGGATGGGGAAGTTCCGGAACACGAACCGGATCACGCCGGGGTGCACGTCGAGCAGCCGGTGCACGTCCCGTGCCGCCCCCCGGCAGTACGGGCACTCGTAATCGCCGTACTCGATGACCGTCACCGGCGCGTCGACGGGACCGAGCACATGGTCATCGGCGGTGACGTCCGGTGAAGCAAAACTCTCCACCGCACCTCCCTGTCCTTGGCCTTAGCTAGCACGCTGGGTCGTCAGGATCTGCCCCGCCGATCTGAGCCGGCCGGCGAGCGCGTCACCCATCGCTGTCGCCGGCGTGAGGACTCCGGCGCGGTCGGGCAGACAGTCACGGTCCAGCGCGAGGCAGAGCGCGCTTTCGCCGAGCATCACCGACGTGGCGGCATAACCCGGGTCGCCGCTGGCTTCGACCCTGCCGACGTACCGCGCGCCGGCGGAGGTACGGGCATGTATCTCCATCCGGAAGAAACCGTTGCGGCGGGCCTTCTCGCTCGGGCCCTCGCCGAGCACCGGCAAGAGCCGGCTCGCCAGCGCCCGGGACAGCCCGAACGCCATGCCCGCCGTCAGCGACTTCAGCCCGGCCGCGAGCGCGGCGGCCGGGACTACCGCGGCCGGGCTGGCGCCGAAGCCGGTGACCTCCCGGTAACGGAACCGGCGGCCATACGCCCAGTTCTGCAGCGCATTGCTGCGGCGCACGACGCGCGTGTTCAGGCCCGCCATGACGAACGGGCTGGTCCAGATGCCCAGGTCGCCGTCGTACCTGGCCCATTCCAGGTCACGCTGGTCGCCAAGGTCAGGCTCGGCCGGGCGGTCAGGACTGAGCGCATACGCGTCCTGCACGGCCCGGCGGCTCGCTGCACTGGTGGCCATTTCCTTCCACTGGCCCATCCCTGATGCCAGCGTCCCGCCGCTGACACCGCCTTTCATGGCGGTCAGTACCAGCGTCGTGTCCTCCAGATCACCGGCGTCATCGGCGCGGGCGGCCTCATGCAGCGCCAGCACTCCGAGGTCGGACGGGATCGAGTCGAACCCGCAGCAGTGCACGATCCGCGTCCCCGTGCTTGCGGCCAGGTCATGGCAGCGGTCGATGCTCTCGCGCAGGAAGAGCACTTCGCCGGACAGGTCCGCGTAGTCCGTGCCAGCCCGCGAGCAGGCCTCGACCAGCGTCAGACCCAGGCGACGGTAGGGCCCCACCGTGGTCGCGACCACGCGGGCCGCCCGCGCCAGCGCGGCGACTGACTCCGGATCCGCCGAATCGGCTACCAGCAATGGCCACTGCGACGCGGCCGGGCCGAGCCGCGAGCGGATGTCCGCCAGCCGCTCCGCGGACCGTCCGGCCAGCCCGATGCGGACGCTGCCCGGCGCATGTGCGGCCAGGTAGCCGGCTACCAGCCGCCCGACGAATCCGGTCGCCCCGAACACCACCACGTCAAGCTCACGGTCTCCGGCTTCGCTCACCACCTCATCCTAGAGACGCCGGCCCAGACCGGCAGATGCGGCGCGGGTCGCAGATTGCACGATGAGGGCGGTGACAGCGGCCGGGTTGTCGGCCATGGGCACGTGGCCGCCGGCCGGCCGCGGCTCGGCGCGGGTGCCCGGCGGCAGCTGGTCGAGGTGGCGCGACTGGTGGCGCAGCAGCAACAGATCGCGCGAGCGTCTTCGGCGTCATCGAGGGTGCCGAGCATCCGGTAAGCGACACCGGTCAGGAGGGCACGGTGCCGTTCGAACTCGGCTGTCGCGGCTGCGGGGTTTACGGTGCACTCCCAGGTTCGCGCGGCCCGCCTCGGGCTGGCGGACTGCGCCTCAGATTCCGGACGACCGCGGCAGTGAACGCCGCGATCACAGGTAAGACGGCGCGACCTGCCGGCCTGTGACATGCGGCTCACGAACCGGCTAGAGGGCGGGACCCTCAAGCTCAGCAGCTCCGACGGCAACGGCACCCGGCTGACCTGGACCGCGCGGCTTCATCCGTAACCGAGGACGGACGACCCGTCACGTCTGCGCAGGTACGAGTCGCATGATCGTGGACGTTAGTCAGAACGCGGACGTTTCTCAGTCGAAGGCGCCGACAGGCGACCACGTTCTGAGATTCGTCCACGATCATGATGGAGCTGCCCGGCAGCGGGCTTGACTGCCAGCAGGCGGCGGATAGCTACGGGGGCGAGCCGGTCTGCCGCCGGGCTTCAGCCGAGCCGGGCGGCTGCGGCCCGCCATCGGCCGGCCGGGCCGGACGAGCCGGCCGGGCCGAATCGGCGCACCTGCTGGGTGCGGCGCACCAGGGCCCGCATCCCCGCGAGATCGCCGGGGACCGCGCCGAGCGTCCTGGCCTGAACCAGCGCGTTGCCGATGGCCGTGGCCTCAGCTGGCCCGGCGAGTACGGGCAGGCCGCAGGCCTCCGCGGTCAGCTGGCAGAGCAGCGAGTTCCGGGCGCCGCCGCCGACGATGTGCACGACGCCGACAGCGTGGCCGGACAGGTCCTGCGCGTTCGCGATGGCGCGGCGGTAGGCCAGGGCGAGGCTGTCGAGGATGCACCTGACGGTCTCGGCCCGGCTGCCGGGCGCGGGCTGGCCGGTCCGCAGGCAAGCGGCGGCGATCCGGGCGGGCATGTCACCCGGTCGCAGGAACTCGAGATCGTCGGGGTCGACGACGCAGCGCAGCGGCTCGGCGCGCGCGGCCTGATCGAGCAGCGCGGGCAGGTCGGCCGGACGGCCGGCGGCAGCCCACGCGGCGAGAGATTCCTGCAGCAGCCACAGGCCCATGACATTGCGCAGGTAACGGACGGTCCCGTCGATCCCGGCTTCGTTGCTGAAGCTGGCCAGGCGGCCCTCTTCCGTCAGGACCGGCCTGTCCAGCTCCACCCCCACCAGTGACCAGGTTCCGCAGGAGATGTAGGCGAAGCCGGGACCGGCGGCCGGCGTCGCGACCACCGCGGAGGCGGTGTCGTGGGAGGCCACCGCGATCACCGGGACCGCCGGGACCGCCGGGCTGAGGCCGGGCACCGGTCCGGATTCCGCGGCTATCGCCTCAGGCGCCAGCCGGCGGGCGTGCCGCCGATCCTGGCGGCGATGATCTGCTCGGCGTAGCCGCTGCGCGCGTAGGCGGCCATCGGGTCCGGGTCCAGGCCCGCCTCCGTGCGGACCTCGGCGAGCAGCGGCCGGACATCGGTGTTGCAGGCGTCCACGAACACCGCGTTCGCGCCCAGCACGTCACCGGCCAGCTGCGCAGCGGCCAGAGCGTCCTCGTCGACGAGCAGTGCCTTGGCGGTCGCCTCCTGCACGTTCATCACCGAGCGGATCTGGCCGGGGATCTTCGGCTCGATGTTGTGGCACTGATCGAGCATGAACGTCACCCCGGAATCCGCCGCCAGCGCGCCGGCGGCGACCACCTCCCGCAGGATCCGGAACAGCTGGAACGGATCGGCCGCCCCCACCATCAGGTCATCGTCGGCGTAGAACCGGCTGTTGAAGTCGAAGCCGCCCAGCCGCCCCGCGCGCAGCAGCACGGCCACGATGAACTCGATGTTGGTCCCGGCGCGTGATGCCCGGTGTCCACGATCACCGCGGCCTGCGGGCCGAGCGCCAGGCAGTGCAGCAGGGAGGTACCCCAGTCGGGCACGTCCATCGTGTAGAACGACGGCTCGAACAGCTTGTACTCCAGCACCAGCCGCTGATCCGCCCCCAGCCGCCCGTACACCGCCGCGAGCGCATCGGCCAGCCGGTCCTGCCGCGCCCGGATGTCGTCCTGCCCCGGGTAGTTGGTGCCGTCAGCGAACCACAGCTTCAGGTCGCGTGAGCCGGTCGCGTCCATGATGTCGACGCATTCCAGCAGATGATCCAGTGCCTTGCGGCGGACTCCCGGATCGGGGTTGGCGACGCTTCCCAGCCGGTAGTCGTCGTCCTGGAAGACGTTGGCGTTGACGGTCCCGATCCTGATCCCCAGACCGGCCGCGTGCGCGGCCAGCGCCGCGTAGTCGTCGACCTTGTCCCACGGGATGTGCACGGCCGCGCTCGGCGCGGCCGCCGTGAACCGGTGCACCTGCGCGGCGTCTTCCACCTTCTCCTGCGGGGTCCGCGGCACCCCCGGCTGACCGAACACCTTGAACCACGTCCCGCTGTTACCAAAGGCCCATGACGCCGTCTCGATCTGCTGCGCCGCAAGAACGGCTTTCACGGCGGCCACACTGCGCATCTGCTTAATCTCCCTTACGGCGGTAAGGCCGTCGCACCCGGACTGGCTGACACGAGGTACTGCCGACCCGCCTCACTCGAGGTGGAAGATCTCGGCGACCCGGCCGAACCCCTCATCCGGCCGCCGCTCGCCGATCCCCTCGAAGAAGCCCTTCATCTCGGCCTGCCATCGCTCGTTAACGTCGGTCTGGGCCATCTGCCGCTGTGCGGCGTCGAAGTCGTCGGTCTCCAGGTAGCCGATCAGGAAACCGTCGCCGGCCAGGAAGAGGCTGTAGTTGCCCCGGCCGGCGGCGCTGAGCGCCGCGGTCATCCCGGGCCAGACCGCGCGATGCCGTACGGCGTATTCCTCGAGCCGGTCCGGCCGGACCCGGGCGGTGAAGCAGACGCGCTCCATGCATGGTCGGCCTTCCTGGTCGGAGCTGGCGGGCAGGCCCGCCGGGCCTGGTCGGAGCTGGCGGGCGGGCGGGCGCGCCCGGCCTGGTCGGAGCTGGCGGGCAGGCGCGCCGGGCCCGCCCGCCCGCTCGGTGCTAGAAGTTGAACTTGTTGATATTGGCCTTGTTGAGCACGTAGCGGCGGGCCGAGCAGGATGGTCTTGTCCGGGCCGATCGTGAACGAGCCCAGCTTGCCCGCGGTGAAGCTCTGGCCCGAGGAGCCGTTGAGCTTGCCCGATGCGTACATGACGGCGGCGTAGGCGGCCAGGTTGCCGAGACTGGCCGGGTTCCACAGCTCGAAGGCCTGGATGGCGCCGTCGGCGACGAACTTCTTCAGCGAGTTCGGCGTACCCAGCCCGGTCAGCGCGATCTTCCCGCAGTACTTCGGCGTGTCAAGCACCTGAGCGGCTGCGAGGATCCCGACGGTCGTCGGCGAGATGATGCCCTTGAGGTTCGGGTACTGCTGGAGCAGTCCCTGCGTCACCTGCGTGGCCGTGGTCGGGTCGTCGTTGCCGTAGACGATGCTGACCAGCTTCATCTTCGGGTACTTCTTGAGCTCCGTCTTCATGTACCCGATCCAGGCGTTCTGGTTCGTCGCCGAGGCGGCGGAGACGATCGCGATCTCGCCGCTGCTGTGGATCTCCTTGGCGAGCAGGTCGACCTCGCTCGTCCCGATCTGAGCGGTGGACGCCTGGTTCACGAACAGGTTCCGGCATGCGGGGGCGTCCGAGTCGTGACGACGGTGATGCCCTTGGCCATCGCCGAGTTCAGCGTGGGGCAGAGCGCGGCCGGGTCGGTCGCCGACACGATCAGCGCGTTGGCACCCTTGGTGATCGCCGCCTGGATCGCGGGGATCTGCGAGGCGGGGGTCGCTGCCGTCCCGCTCGTCTCGGTGCCCGTCTCGCCGAGCGCCTTGAGGGCGGCGAGCGCACCGCCGGACTGGACACTGTCCGCGGTGGTGAAGTACGGGTTGCCGAGGTTCTTCGGGATGACGAAGACCTTCAGGCCCGTCTTGATCCCGCCCGCGTTGGCCTTGCCGGACGGCGCGGACGACGGTGACGACGAGCTGCGGACCAGCGGGCCGGCGTTCGGCACGAATACGCTCACCAGGAGCAGGGCGCCGACGACGATCCCGTAGGCCTCGGGTTGAAATTGGTCAGCAGGAGAGCGTTCTGCAGGAACCCGAAGGCGATCACAGCCAGCACCGCGCCGGGGATGGATCCCTGGCCGCCGAAGATCGACACGCCGGCCAGCAAGACGATCGCGACGACGTTCAGCTCGGCGCCGACACCATTGTTCTGCACCGCGGTGGACAGGCGGAATGTCCACAAGACCCCGGCCATCGCGCAGATGACCCCGGACGTCACGAACAGGCTGGTCTTGATGCGCTTGACCCTGATCCCGGAGAACAGCGCCGTCTCCGCGTTGTTGCCCATCGCGAAGATCGAGCTCGGCGGTGACCCGGCCCTCCCGCATGACAAGGATCCGGTCGCCGATCTGGAGCACCTCAGGCAGCTCGGACCAGATCATCAGGACCGCGACCCCGCTCCTGGCGAGCTGGGTGAGCAGCCGGTGCACCTCGGCCTTGGTGGCGATGTCGATGCCCAGGGTCGGCTCGTCCACGATCAGCAGCCTCGGCTGCCGGCTCAGCCATTTCGCGCGGACGAGCTTCTGCTGGTTGCTGCCCGAGAGCCTGGACACCGGATCGGTCAGCCGGCCGTACTTCAGGCTCAGCCGCTGAGCCCAGTCGGTGGCGAAGTCGCGTTCGGCGCCGGAGCGGATCAGGCCGGCCCGCTGCAGCCTGCCGAGCGATGCGAGCCCGACGTTCTGCTGAACGGACATCTCCATGACCAGGCCCTGCTGCCGCCGGTCCTCGGGAACGAAGCCGATCCCGGCGGCCATCGCCGCGGCGGCCGAGGCCTTCCTGAGCGGCTCGCCCTGGATCTGCACCGAGCCCGCGTCATGCCGGTCGATGCCGAAAACCGCCCGGGCTACCTCGGTGCGGCCGGACCCGACCAACCCGGCCAGGGCCACGATCTCGCCCGCGCAGACGTCGAAGGAGATATCGGTGAAGACTCCCTCGCGGGTCAGCCGGTGCACGCGCGGCACCAGCTGTCCGGCGGCCCCGTGCTCGGCCGCCTCTTGGCCCGGCATCTGCCTGCCGACCATGGACCGGACCAGGTCATCAGCGCTGACCTCAGCGACCATGGCGGTGAGCACGTGCTCTCCGTCTCGCATCACGGTCGCGCGCTGGCAGATCTCGAAGACCTCCTCGAGCCGGTGCGTAATGAACAGCACCGCCGCTCCTGCCGACCGGAGCGCGCGCACCACGTCGAACAGCCGGGCGACCTCCGCTGCCGAGAGCGCGGCCGTCGGCTCGTCCATCACGATCACGCGCGCATTCAGCGACAGCGCCTTGGCGATCTCGACCAGCTGCTGATCGGCGATCGACAGCCCGCGGCAGATCCGGTCCGGATCCAGCGGCACCCCCAGCCGGCCGAACAGCACGGTGGCCTGCTCCCGCATCAGCCAGCGGTCGATACGCCGGCCAGCCAGGAGCGGCTGGCGGCCCATGAAGATGTTCTCCGACACGGTCAGGTCCGGGAACAGCGTCGGCTCCTGGTAGATGACCGCGACGCCGGCGGACTGGGCGGCGGCCGGGTTGCCCAGCACCACCGGCTGGCCGTCGATCAGCAGCTGGCCGGTATCGGGCTGGTGCACTCCGGCCAGCATCCTGACCATCGTGGACTTGCCGGCCCCGTTCTCGCCGAGCAGGGCATGGGCCCCGCCGCCATACAGGTCGATCGAGCCGTCAATCACGGCGCGCACCGCGCCGAACGACTTGCTGGCGTGCTGAACTGACAGCACAGGCCCGGTGCCAGCCTCTAGCCTGGCGGAATCATCGCTGGCGGCCTCGTGGCCGCCGCCAGGAAGGCCGGCCGAAGGGGAGGCGCCACTGAGTGGCTGCAACGGGTTCAGCCTCCCTTCCGGGGCTCCATTGATGGAACGTTTCAACGAATGAAAGCAGCTTCCGCTGGGAGGATGAACGTGTCAAGAGCGCTGCCGACTGGGCCAAATCGTTATGTTCTCGAGGACATCGCGCGCCCACCGCGATGCTGCCAGCGGTTAAGTGCGTGACCTGGTTTGACACGTTCCAACGATCCGGTGACACTGGGACGGCAAGGGAGGGCCTCGTGGCGGACATGCCAGTCAGCATCAGGGACGTCGCAGCGCGGGCCGGCGTGTCCGTGGGCACGGTCTCCAACGTGCTGAACCGGCCGCATATCGTCGCCGAGCCCACCCGCAGGCGGGTCCAGGCCGCGATCAGGCAGCTCGGATTCGTCCGGAACGAGTCGGCGAGGCAGCTGCGGGCCGGCCGGAGCCGCACCATCGGGCTGCTCGTCCTCGACGTCGCGAACCCGTTCTTCACCGACGTCGCGCGCGGTGTCGAGGACGAGGCCAGCGAGTCGGGGCTGGCCGTCATCTTGTGCAACACAGACGACCAGCGGGCCAAGGAGCTGCGCTACCTGGAGCTACTCGAGGAGCACCGGGTGCAGGGCATCCTGATCACCCCGGTCTCGGCCGCCGACGAGCATGTCACGAGACTGCAGCGCCGGGGAACGCCGGTGGTGCTCGTCGACAGCCGGTCACCGTCCCGTGGCCAGTGCTCGGTCTCGGTCGACGATGTCCTTGGCGGCGACCTCGCCGTGACTCACCTGCTGGAGGAAGGGCACCGCCGGATCGCGTTCGTCGGCGGCCCGATGAGCCTCCGGCAGGTCGCCGACCGGCGGGACGGCGCGATCCGGGCACTGGAGCGGGCCGGCCGTTCCGATGCAGACCTGCACGTCGTCGAGACGAGTGCGCTGCATGTGGCGGCCGGGCGGTCGGCGGGCGCGGCGGTGGCCGAGCTTCCGGCCGCGTGCCGGCCTACCGCCGTCTTCTGCGCGAACGACCTGCTGGCCCTCGGCGCCCTGCAGGAGATGACGTCGCGCCAGATCCGGGTCCCGGACACCATCGCCATCATCGGCTACGACGACATCGACTTCGCGGCCGCGGCCGCCGTGCCCCTGACCTCGGTCCGCCAGCCCCGGCACCAGCTAGGCCGGGCCGCTGCGCAGCTGCTGCTGGAGGAGGCCCTCGACGACGGCACGCACCAGCACCGTCAGGTCATCTTCCAGCCCGAGCTCGTGGTCCGGCAGTCCAGCCGGGCCCGCCAGCCCGTCGTCGCGGCAGAGGCGGTGACGTAGCGTGCGGGTCGCGTTGTTCGTGACGTGCCTGGCCGACACGCTGTTTCCGCAGGCGGGCCGGGCGACGGTGGCACTGCTCGAGCGGCTCGGGCACCGGGTGGAGTTCCCGCCGGACCAGACGTGCTGCGGGCAGATGCACGTGAACACGGGGTATCAGCGGGAGGCTCTGCCGCTGATCCGCCGGTTCGCTGAGACGTTCGACGGCTACGAGGCGATCGTGATCCCGTCGGGATCCTGCACGGGCTCGGTACGGCATCAGCACGCGATGGTAGCCAGGCGGCTGGGCGATGACGACCTGGCCCGGCGGGCAGAAGAGGTGGCGGCGCGGACATTCGAGCTGACTCAGTTCCTGACCGATGTCCTGGGACTCGATGACGTGGGCGCCTATTACCCGCACCGGGTCACGTACCACCCGACCTGCCACTCGCTGCGGCTGCTGCAGGTCGGCGACCGGCCGCTGCGGCTGCTGCGGAACGTGGCCGGCATCGACCTGGTCGAGCTGCCGGATGCGCAGGCGTGCTGCGGGTTCGGCGGAACGTTCGCGGTCAAGAACGCCGATGTGTCAACGGCGATGCTGGCCGACAAGATGCGCAACGTGCTGTCAACCGGCGCCGAGGTGTGCACGGCCGGGGACAGCTCGTGCCTGATGCATATCGGCGGCGGGCTGTCCCGGCTCAGCGCGGGAACTCAGACGGTCCACCTGGCCGAGATCCTCGCCTCGACCCGGGCGGGCCGGTGAACGCCCGCGAGGCAGCAGGCGGCAGCACGTTCCTTGGGCTGCCGACATCGCCGCGCGGGGTGGGTCACCTGCGCGGCGATGAGCCGTTCCCGGTCGCGGCGCGGCGGGCGCTGGCCGATGCGCAGCTGCGCCGCAACCTCGGCCGGGCCACGACGACGATCAGGGCCAAGCGGGCCAGGGTCGTGGCCGAGCTCCCCGACTGGGAAGAGCTGCGGGAGGCAGGCAGCGCGATCAAGGCGCAGACCATGGCGAACCTGGATGGATACCTGACCCAGCTGGAGGCCGAGTTCACCGCGCGCGGCGGGACGGTGCACTGGGCGCGGGACGCGGTGGAGGCGAACCAGATCGTGACCGGCCTGGTCAGGGACACCGGCGCCACCGAGGTGGTCAAGGTCAAGTCCATCCTCACCGACGAGATCGGCCTGAACGACGCCCTCGCCGCCGCCGGGATCGATGCCGTCGAGACGGACCTGGCCGAGCTGATCGTGCAGCTCGGCCACGACCGGCCGTCGCACATCCTGGTCCCGGCGATCCACAAGAACCGAGCCGAGATCCGGGACATCTTCCTGCGCGAGATGGCCGGTGTCGATCCGGGCCTGACCGACGAGCCCGCGGCGCTGGCCGAGGCGGCCCGGCTGTTCCTGCGCCGCAAGTTCCTGTCGGCCACGGTCGGCATCAGCGGCGCCAACTTCGCCGTCGCCGAGACCGGCACGCTGTGCGTGGTCGAGTCCGAGGGCAACGGCCGGATGTGCCTGACCCTGCCGCGGACGCTGATCACGGTGATGGGGATCGAGAAGGTCGTGCCCGCCTGGGCGGACCTCGGCGTCTTCCTGCAGCTGCTGCCCCGGTCATCGACGGGCGAGCGGATGAACCCGTATACCTCGATGTGGACCGGCGTCACCCCCGGCGACGGCCCGCAGGACGTCCACCTGGTGCTGCTCGACAACGGCAGGACCGCGGCGCTGGCCGACCCGGCCGGGCGGGCGGCGCTGCACTGCATCAGGTGCTCAGCCTGCCTGAACGTGTGCCCGGTCTACGAGCGCACCGGCGGGCACGCCTACGGCTCGGTGTACCCGGGCCCGATCGGCGCCATCTTGTCGCCGATGCTCACCGGCATCGAGGACAACGCGAGCCTGCCGTACGCCTCCACGCTCTGCGGCGCCTGCTACGAGGTCTGCCCCGTCAAGATCGACATCCCGTCGATCCTGGTCCACCTGCGCGCCCGGCACGTCGAGGAAGCCAGGCACGCCGCGCGGGCTCCTGACCCCGAGGCGGCCGTCATGGCAGCGGCCGCATGGACCATGTCCAGCCCGGCCCGATACGCCGCCGCCCAGGCCGGCGGCAGGATCGGCCGCCTGTTCGTCCGCCACGGCACGATCCGCCGGCTCCCGCCGCCGCTGTCGCGCTGGACCCGGGCCAGGGATGCGCCGGTACCGCCCGCCCAGACGTTCCGGCAGTGGTGGCGCCGCGAGCACCAGGATCCCCGATGACCGCGCGCGAGGACGTCCTCGCCAGGATCCGCACCGCCCTCGGCGACCGGCAGTCCCCGCCCGGCCAGGCCGATCCTGCCCCCGGCCAGGCCGATCCTGCCCCCGGCCGCTACCGGACGAGCAGCGGCCTGTCAGCCGGCGACCTGCTCAGCCTGCTCACCGACCGGCTGTCCGACTACGGCGCCGCGGTGCGGTCCTGCACGCCAGCCGGGCTGGCGGCGACGGTCGAAGCGGCGCTGGCCGAGCGCGGCGCGCGGCGCGCGGTCGTGCCGCCAGGGCTCGACCTGCCCGGCATCGACTTGTCAGGCCCTGATCTGCCCGGTGCCGGCCTGCCCGGCATCGAGTACACCACCGACGATGGCCTGACCGCCCGCGAGCTCGACACCTTCGACGCCGTGATCACGACCGCCGCCCTGGCCATCGCCGAGACCGGAACCATCGTCCTGGACGGAACCCCGGGACAGGGCCGCCGCGCCCTGTCCCTCATCCCCGACTATCACCTGTGTATCCTGCGCGACAGCCAGGTGGTCGGCCTGGTCACCGAAGCGCTGCCGCTGCTCGGTGCGCGCCGCCCGCTGACCTGGATCAGCGGCCCCTCCGCGACCAGCGATATCGAGCTCAGCCGCGTCCAGGGCGTCCACGGCCCGCGCACGCTCGAGGTCATCCTGGTCGCCGCTGGCGGCTAGAGACCGCGGACCGGCGGAGCGCCCGGTGCCTCACGGGTGGCCTGAACGGCCCGGTACACCATGCGCGCGTAGACCGAGGTCCCTGCCAGCTGAGGATGCACGTCGTCCGGCCAGAGCAGATCGGTTCGGTGCCTGATCGTGTCGAACCAGTCCGCCAGAACGATGGCCGGGTGCCGCCGGATATAGGCCGCCTCCGTGGCGTTGACCTCCTTGCTCCACTCGTCCGGCACGAAGGTATTGACCAGAATCAGCTTGCGGTGCGGTCCGATCAGCCGTACCAGCTCGCTGAGCTCGCGGGTGGTGACGATGTAGTTCGTGCCCAGGCCCATGACCACCACCGGGCGCAGCCGGCCGCTGGCGGCGAGGCGGCGCACGACGTCCAGGCCGGCCGGCATCTGCCGGCTGGGCACGGCGTCGATGTAGATACCGGGCAGGACCGACTCGAGCGCCATGGCGCTCGCGGCCATGACCGAATCGCCGATGGCGGTGACCTGCCCGCCTGGCACTTTGCGCTGGGCAGCGGCAGGAGCGGGCGTCGGCACCGGGTTATGCAGCTGCCGCGCCGCGTGCGCCCTGCTGGCCGCGCTGATGCGCTCGCCCCTGGCGACCTGCCTTTCCAGGCCCGAAGGCGCCGAAGGCGCGCTGAGGACACCACACCCCGCAGTGCAGGCAAGGGCCAGGACCGCGGCGGCACGCAGCGCGGATCCGACCCGTGCCGACATCTCCCGCGCCTGCCCAGGCCAGCCGATCCCGCCTGCCGATCTTGCTGCCCGTTCTCTTAGCAATTCCTGTCCTTCCCCCGTCAGTGCCGTCTTTCTCGCCGCATGGCGATAAACGCAAACGGTCAGCCTGGTCAATACAAGGGAAGGTGCGGTTATGGTTCCTGCCGCCAGGTCAGATTGGCAGGCCGGCCCTTAGACTCCCCGGGTGAGCGACGCCTCGCCTAGTCCAGTGCCAGCGGGGGGCACGCGCGGACCGGCCACGGTCCCCCGGCCTCGGGTGACAGCGCTGCTTGCTGCCGCCCGCCAGCGCCGGGCGACGCTCGTCGTCGCGGGCGCCGGTTACGGCAAGACCACGGCGCTGGCGGAGGTCGCGGCTACTGGCGCGTCCCGCTGGGTCCGGGTCCGGCCCGCTGATGCCCAGGCTGAATCGCTGGCGGCTCGGATCGCCGCCGCGCTCGGCGAGTCGCCTGCACCCGGACGCTCCGCGATCGCCGCCGCCACTGGTTCTGACGACCGTCAGGTCCTCGCCGAACGGCGTGCCGCCTTGCTGTGCGAACTCGCCGAGACGCTCGAAAACGACCTGCTCCTGGTCATCGACGGCCTGGAGTACATCGGTGATGACGAGGCAGCGAGCCACCTGCTCAGGGTGCTGTCGCTGGAGGCACCACCCCAGCTGCACCTCGTGCTGTCGGGCCGGAACCTGCCCGACCTGGGGCTTGGCGGAGCGCAGGGGCGGGGTGAACTGCTGGAGGTCACGGCCAGGGACCTGAGCTTCACGGCAGGCGAAACGACGGAGCTGGTCGAGCTGCGGCTCGGCGGCATGTCTTCGGCCCTGGCGCAGGAGTGCTGGTCGCTGACGGGGGGCTGGCCCGCCGCGCTCCAGCTGCTCCTGGACCGGCTCGAACGGCTGGATCCCGCCGATCACGGCCGTGAGCTCGGGCGTCTGCGGCATGGCCGGGGCCAGCCCTGGAAAGCCTTCGCCCAGGAACTGGTGGCCGGCGAGGATCCATTGGCTCGGCGGGTTCTCTCGGTCGCATCGCTGGCACCTCGCGTCGATGTCAGGCTGCTCGAGGGCGTGGCGGTCAGGGCCGCGACCGATGATCTCGAGAGCCTGCAGGAGCGTGGCCTGCTTGTCGAAGCGGGAGCGCCTGGCTACTGCCGGCTGTCGCCGGTGCTGGCCGGCGCGGTCGCCGGGCACGAAGGCTCCGGCGAACTCGACGCGCTCAGAGAGCAGGCCGCCCGCTGGCTCGAGGACCACTCCCGGCTCGGCGAAGCCCTTGAGTGCCACGCGGAGGCCGCTCCGGATCTGGCGCGCCCGTTCCTCGCCCGCTGCGGGCCGGCCTTGGTGCGGACCGGCGCGGCCACCCGCCTGATCGAGGTGCTGCGGCGCCACGGCACCGGCGGCGACCCCCGCCTCGACGCTGTCCTGGCCGAAGCCTTGCAGTCGGTAGGAGACTGGGACGCGGCCATAGATCTCTTCTCCCGGGTTGAGCGCTCGACGGGAGCGCGAGGGCTGCCAGCCGGCGTGGCCTGGCGGTACGGGTGGCTCCTGTACCTGCGCGGCCAGTCGGGGGCCTCCGCCGCGACGCTCACGGCTGCCCACGACCCCGCCCTGCCGGGCGCCGATGACGCCATGGTGTCGGCGTCGCTGAGCACCATCTTGTGGAGCCAGGGGCAGGCCGACGCCGCCGACGATCTCGGCAGAACGGCACTGCGCCAGGCCGGGGCGAGCGGCGACTCGTGCGCCCTGGCCGCGGCGCACGTCTCGCTCGCGCTGGCCGCGGCCAGCCGCGGTGAACGGGAGCGCAACGAACAGGAATACCGCCTTGCGCTGGCAGCGGCGCGCGACGGCGGCGACCGAGTCCAGCTGGCCAGAATCCACGCCAACCTGAGCTCCCGCGCGCTGGAGAGCGGCGCCTACGCCCGCGCCATCACGGAGGCGGAACTGGCGCTGGAGACCGGTGCCGGTCACCGCTTCTTCTCGGCCCTCGCGCTCACCAACAAGGCGGAGGCCCACCTGCGCCTTGGTCAGCTCGATGATGCCCGCACCGCCGTCGCCGACGCCGCGGCCATCTACGACGCTCTCGGGTCACTTCATGCGTCGGTCCCGCACGTCATCTACGGCGAGCTGTACCGCCAGCGCGGGGATATGGTGCGGGCCCGCGGCTCGTTCGAGCGAGCCCGGGCGCTCGCCGAGGAATGCGACGACGCCCACACTGTCGTGTTTGCGCTGGCCGGGCTGGCCAGGGTCCTCGCCGAGGAGGACATCGCCGCGGCTCGCAGGACGGCTGCCGAAGGGGTGGCCAGGGCGAGCGGCCTCGAGCGCGCGGCCGCCTTGTGCGCGGCGGCCGAGGTCGAGCTGCGGGCCGGAGACGGCGCAGCGGCCGAACGGCTCGCCCAGCAGGCGGAGGCCCACGCCCGCGCGACTGATGACCGCGCCGCCCTGGCCGAGTCGCTCGAGCTGCAAGGCGCGGCGCGCGTCCCCGGAGACGACGGGCGCGTTCGCTCGGCTATCGATCTCTGGGAGGACGTCGGCAACCCGGTCGGCGCCGCGCGTGCCCGGCTGGCACTCGCCATCCTCACCGACGATCCGCAGGCGGCTGAGGTCGCTCACCGGGAGCTAGGGAAAATGGGAGTAGCGCCCGCTGTCGGGGTGCCCGGCCTGCTGGCGGCGAGCCGGGGAAGCGCGCGCGAGGTGGCGATCGTCGCCCTCGGGCGCTTCGCCGTCCTGCAAGCCGGTGAGCCCGTCCCGATGGCCGCATGGCAGTCCCGCAAGGCACGAGACCTGCTGAAGGTGCTGGTCGCCCGAAGGGGGCATCCGATCACGCGCGAGGCTGCCGCCGAGGCGATGTGGCCCGGCGAGAACCCCGAGCCGCTGGGTAACCGGTTGTCGGTCGCCCTGAGCACCATCCGCAAGGTTCTGGATCCTGCGCGCCGTCACCCACCGGACCACTATCTCGTCGCCGACGCCCGGACTATCGCTCTCCGGCTCGACCATGTCGACGTCGATCTGACCGAGTTTCTCGAGGTCGCCGACGAGGCGATTGACCTCATGGCCAAGGGAGAGCGCGCCGCGGCGGCCGCGCCGTTGCGGCGTGCCCGGCAGATCTACGCCGGTGACTTCCTCGAGGAAGACCTGTACGAGGAGTGGGCGGTCGAAGCAAGGGAGGAAGCTCGCTCCCGGCTGCTGACGGTCCTGCGGCTACTGGCGCGCCTGGCCGCCGACCAGGGAGACGACGAGGCAGCCGGCCAGTACCTCGGCCAGCTGCTGGAACGGGAGCCCTACGACGAGGACGCCTGGCTGGCGCTGATCGCCGGGCAGCTCCGGTTGCGCCGCCACGGAGAGGCGCGGCGGCGCTACGCCGCCTACGCCCGGCGCATGGGCGAGCTCGACGTCGTTCCCGTCGCCCTTGCGGACGCCGCGAGCTGGCGGCCTTAAGGCCACCTTCAGGCAAGCCAAAGCCCCGGCTCCGATAGTCGGCGATGTGAGGACCTTCATCGTCCGTCTTCTCCAGGACGCGAGCGGCAGCGGCCGGGCGGGCGCGGCCGGCCCCCGGCTGCGCGGAGTCGTCGACGAGGTGGCCACCGGGATGCGGACGACGTTCCGTGATGACCAGGAGCTCGTGAAGGCGCTGATGACCGCCGTGAGCTCCGGGCCACCAGGTCCGTCGCCAGGCGCCGGCGACCGCGAGGCGCGTGAACCCTCATCGGACAAACCAGATTCGATCTTTGGAGAGAAATAGCATGTCGCGGATTAGGTACGCACTTATCGCCGCGGCGGCCGTCCTGCTGGTCGCCGCGTGCAGTTCCCACAAGAGCCCGGCGCATCCGGCCTCGACAGGTCACGCAGTTGCGGCGCCGGCGACCAGCGCGCCAGATTCACCGACGGCGACGGCCACTGCCGGGCTATCGGGGACCTGGTCGGGCCAGTACAGCGGTTCCTACCAGGGCAACTTCACCCTCCGCTGGCACCAGACCGGGTCGAAGCTGCATGGCACCATCAAGCTCTCGGCTCCACCTGACACCCTCAAGATCAACGGGACCGTCAAGGGCGGCGCGATCCGTTTCGGCACTGTCGGCTCGGCGGCCATCACCTATTCGGGCACGGTCTCCGGCAACTCGATGTCGGGCAACTACCAGGTCCACAACGGCAGTGGTGCGGGCGGCCCCTGGAGCGCATCCAAGACCTCCTGACCGGATCGCCAGCGCCGGCTCGCTGGGTCCGAGCATTCCCGGGCAGCAGGGCATAACCTGGCTACCGGGAGGTGCGGACCGATGAGATTTCAGAAGACTCCGGGCGGAACCCGCGGCTCCAGGGCCGAATGCTTCAGTACGCGAACCGCCCCATCCTCATAGACGGTGACCCGCTCCCGGTACGTCTGCGCAGGTCACGCACCCCGAAGGCCGCGCGATGAATTGCCCGCCACCGTCTTGTCCGCGGTGCCTATCGCGCTGGGATGGGCTCGATGGAGCGGTGGATCGGCCTGGGCTCGTTAGCTGTCAGGTTGTGGCGGAACGGGGACCGCTATGACGGCGAGGCCATCGATCTTGGCGAAGTCGGCTGGGTTACAGGTGTACACCGGCAGGTTCCTCGAGATCGCGGTGGCGGCGATCATCGCGTCGTAGGCGCGGGCTGAAGGCTTGCGGCCGGCTTGGCGGAGGGAGGCTGCCACGCGCCCGAATGCACGCGCGGCCGGAGCGTCGAAGGGCAGCGGGTCGAAGTCCGCCTCAGCCTGCTGGACATGCGCCTGACGCGCGGCACGTTCCTCATCAGTGGCCGCCACCAGGGGCCCGACGGTCAGTTCCGCGAGCGTCACCGTCGTGATAAGCGGCTCGGCGGGCAGTGCAGCCGGGTCGGTGATGCGGGGCAGCATGATCACCGTACTGGTGTCGAGCACGCCACGCAGATAGCGCGGAGCGCCCTCTGTCACAGCGTCGGATCCAGCAACTCGTCGATATCCGCCCGCAGCCGTGCCGGGTCAACGGCAGGCAAGCTCCTCCACCGCTGAAGCAGCAAAATCGCCTGCAATGGACGGCGAGGCAGCGGCCGCAGCTCAGCGATCGCATGGCCATCGCGGGTGACCGTCATCGCCTCCCCGCCTGCGACGCGATCAAGGATCTCACCGCCATGGTTGCGAAGATCTCGTATCGCGACTTCCGTCATGATCGCACCGTATCACGCGTGAGACTGCGATGCCTGTCGAAGCGCCATGGGAGCAGGACAAGGGCAAGGAGGCGGCGCCTGCGGCCAAGCGACAATGGCACGACCAGCGGGTTCGCGTGATGGTTATTTGGCTCTCGCATAGCCGCAGGTCAGACAGTGGTGGGCCGAACGCTTCAGGACGCGAACCGCCCAATCCTCATCGAAGATGACCCGCTCCCGGTTCGTCTGACCAGGTCACGAACCACCAAGGCCAGGCAATGAAGCGGCCAGGCATCGCTTCCACCGGCCCGGTGGCAGGCCAGGCATGCCGTGCCAGCCACCGCTATTCAGGCTGCGACCGTGACAGCCAGCAGTTGCGCTTCGCCGACTTCTTCCGGGACCGGCTCACCATCGAACCGCAGTCCTGCGATGTGTGTCCCGATGGCCTCCACTGCCCGCGCCCGGCACTTGACCGCAGCGAGCCCGGCCCGATCGTCTCCCCGGCATGCAACGGCACCGTCACCCGGCCACCGCGAACTGGATGCTTGAGCTGGGCATGCGACCCTCTCTGGGTGCGACCGTCGGCGCCAAGAGCGGCCAGAAGCGGCAGTCGGCCGTGAGCCGGTTCCCGGACGGCGATGACGCCTGGCTGGTGGTTGCTTCGGCGGGCGGATCCGCCCAGAACCCCGCCTGGTATCACAACATCGCCGCGCATCCCGACCAGGTCTGGATCGAGTTCCGCGGCGAGGCGAGGCCACCCGGCGGCCGGAAGGACGGCGAAGCCGACATGGACGTGCGCGCTCGCGGTGGTGAACTGGCCTGGCCCGACCGTCGTCGCGGGGCCCTGATAGCTGCCGTCCAGGCTGTTGAGGTTGGCGCCAACGGTCACCTGGCCGGCCACGCCGGGACGGTGCGAGGTGACGGTCACGGTGACCTCGTCGGGGTTGTAGCTCGGCAGCGGCAGCGCTACCTGGCACTGCTGGGTGGCGCTCAATCGTGATGCCCTCCGCTGCCATCTGCTGGTGTGCGCCGGGGCGGGGGGTCGGTGGGATCGGCGCGCCTGCTACGCCACATGGCAGCTAGGTCCATGTCGTTCACCTGCCCTTGCCGTCTCCCAGCCACGCCCCACTGGGCCCGCTCACCTATCATCGCCATAGGCCATCGGAGGCCGCTAGCCGTTGATCCGGCTGAGGAGGAGATCGTGGCTGATAGCCGGTTCGGGATGACGGAGCTGGAGGACCTCCCCGATGGCCTCCGCGAGCGTGTCGGCGCGATCGCGGAGAAGTCGGGATTCGTCCCCAACATCTTCCGTGCGCTCGGCCACCGGCCTGCCGAGCTCAGGGCCTTCCTCGACTATCACGACGCGCTGATGGACCGGTCTGACGGGCTGAGCAAGGCCGAGCGGGAACTGGTGGTCGTGGCCACCTCGGGGGCGAACCACTGCACCTACTGCGTCGTGGCACATGGCGCCATTCTGCGGATCCGGTCCAAGGACCCGCAGCTGGCCGACCAGGTGGCCACCAACCCCTGGCAGGCCGAGCTGGACGAACGTGGCCGGGCCATCGTCGACCTGGCGCTCGCGCTGGCCCGCAAGCCGGAGCTCTTCGGCGAGGCCGACCTCGCGAGGGCACGGGCGGCCGGCCTGACCGAGGACGAGATCTGGGACGTCGGCTCAATCACGGCGTTGTTCGCCGCGTCGAACCGGCTCGCCCATCTCGCGGCCCTGCGGCCCAACCCAGAGTTCTACGACATGGGCCGGAACCGCCAGTAGGCCCGGCAACCAGCCGTGGTGCGCAGCTGCCGCCATGAAGGAGGCGGCGCGGCGGCGGTCGACGTACGTGATCGTGCCCGATGACCCGCTGACCGAGGTGGCAGCCCGGTGGCGAGCGATGTGGGACGTGCCGGCCGGGGCGGCGACGGACCGTACCTGGCCCGTTGGGCGCCGCACGCCCGCGCCGGGCTGCCGTCGCCGGCATCGCGGGCAGCCCGTCCCGCCGCTTCTACGCGGGGGGACCCCGCCGCGACGCAGCCGCCACGGGCGCTGACCTGGGGTGCAAGGCAGGCGTCAAGGCGGGTGCAATACCGACGTCCGGGCTGGCGGCGCACGCTTATGCAGCGGTTCCCGCAAGGGGACGCCGACCGGGAAAGGGCAGGCAATGACAGTGCTAGATACAGCGGCCCGCGCTTTCATGCCGACGCGGAGACGCAACGATCACCGGCGCCAGCCGGGCTCCGCGGGCGAACGTATCCTCCAGGAAAAGTACGGTACGACGCAGCGAGCCCAGCAGTTCTACGGTAGCCAGGTCACCGGCTGGCTCACTCCGGTGATGCAGCAGTTCATCCAGCGGATGGAGATGGCGTTCATCGCGACGAGCGACAGCTCGGGAGAGTGCGACTGCAGCTTCCGCGCTGGTCCGGCCGGGTTCATCAGGGTCCTGGACGACCACACCATCGCCTACCCCGAGTACCGCGGCAACGGCGTGCTGGCCAGCCTCGGCAATGTGCTGCAGAATCCGCACATCGGCATCTTCCTCGCGGACTTCACGCACGATCTCATCGGCCTGCACGTCAACGGCGACGCCAGAATTGTCACTCCCGCGCGCATGCAGGAACTTGACCTGGACCTCCCGGAGGCCGGGCCGTCAGGCCGCCGGCCGGTGCAGTGGGTCCTCGTGCATGTCACGGAGGCTTATGTGCACTGCTCCAAGCACATTCCCAAGATGATCCCGCAGTCGCGGGTACGGCACTGGGGAACAGATAAGCCGCGCCATAAGGGCAGCGACTACTTCGGCACCGCGGCCGGCAAGGCTGCGGCAGCTCGATCTGCCCGTCAGGAGGCCGCTGAGGATGGTCGTGAGCGACCCGACAGATAGCGGCTTCTTGCCAAGCTGCTCCTGGAGACCATGGCGCCGACTGGTCCTTAGCCGACAGCCTCGGGTGTCCGGTAGTTCTGGTCGCGTCTTCTGGCGGTTACTCGATCCGGGCCGGGGGGCGATCTGCCGGCCACGGGACGGGTGACTCCTGGAAGGCCGCATCACGCGGCGGAGCCCCGGTATCGGGCTGCTGCGAAGCTCCGCCGCGCGTGATCGGCTAGTGCCCGCGAATGGTGATGAGCTCCTGCGCGGTGCGGGCTGTGGCTGGGTCTGGCCGGAGGCCGGACCCGTCTGTGTCATCGGCGAGGCCGGGTTCGGGTCGGCTGGGTGTGCGGCCGTCCGGGGAGCGGTGCCGGCCAGGCGTGCTCCCGGCCCGCTCGAGCCGGGCTGCTAGCTGCTCTTCTAGCTGGCGCAGTTCGCGGTGGACGGCCGGGTGCTCCAGCGTGCTCTGGCGTCGGAGCCGCCAGCGGAGCCCGGCAATGGCGATGCTGGCGGCGGCTGCCTCGGCGTCGGTGCCGGCCTTCGGGTCATCCTGGTCGTCCTGGGCGCCGCGCACGGACCGGCGGCTCACCGGGCACCCTCGCTTGTGCCGCACTCTGGCGATGGCGCGGCGGGCGTGATGGGCATCGCGGGCGCCGCCGCTGCTAACCGGGTCAGCGATGTGAACGCGGTCCCGGGCTGCGGTCGTGGCGGCACCGGGGTCATGCACAATACGGGCATGCCATCCTCCGTTTAGTTTGCTGTTGTCGGGAGAGTCCCGGCTCGGGCTCCCTGTGGCGTGGGCAGTCTGGAGCCGCAGGTGTGACGAGAGGTGTGACTCGCGGATCAGATCGCGAAATTGCTCCAGCGGCCCGCCCGGCTCAGCGCGGCGTTCATAGGCAGACCATCTCGCCGGCTCCGGCTCCGGCAGCGCACCGCGGCCAGCGTGAGCCCGCCCGGAGCGAGGGAGCGTCTGCCCGCCGTTGGCGAAACCTAGCGCTTAGCTGGTGTCGTAGTAGTCGAGGACTTCTTCCTCGCTGTCGGCCAGCCCGTCACCCGGACCGCGCCGTCCCCGAGAGACGCGAGCCGTGCTGGTCTCACCGGTGACCATGAAGTAGTAGCCCGCGTGCTCCAGGCGCCAGCCGAGCTTCTCTATCTCGCCCGGGGTGGCGGCAGAAATCGACGTGGTGCGGCGCCCATCAGCGCTGCCGATTCCGGTGCGACCACCGGTGTGACCGCCAACTTCGAGCTGGACCTCGAAGCACGGCTGGCCCGCTTCCTTCGCGGCTCATTAGCGCTCTTAACGCCGCCCGTCGATCGACGCGCTGTAAGCGAAGAATGCGGAGGCTAATCCCTCACTCGCCCGTCTGGCCGTCGATCGACTCGCGGATCAGGTCCGCGTGGCCGTTGTGGCGGGAGTACTCCTCGACCATGTGCACGAGGACCCACCGGAGCGAGACGCGTCCCTGGCCGCCCCACGCCGGGTGCGCCTCTGCGAGCGCCTCGGCCCCGCCCTTGCCGGGCCGCGTCTCGACGACGGTCCGGGACCGGCTGACCCGCTCGGACCACAGGGCTCGCAATTTGTCGCCGGGGTCGTCGGCTGCGCTGCGCCAGTCCCAGTCGGGGTCGGCGTCGAAGTCCGCACTGGCCCACGGTTCCGGAGTTGGCTCGCGGGCGACCACCTCAGTGAACCAGTAGTCCTCGACCTTGGCCAGGTGCTTGAGCATCCCGCCCAGCGTCATCGACGTCGGCGGCAGTGCCACCCGCAACTGCTCGTCGCTCAGTCCCCGGCACTTCCACTGCAGCGTCGCGCGCTGGTAGTCCAGGAAGCCGAGCAGCGTCGCGGCCTCGTCACCGTCCAGCGGCGGCTCGGGCCGCCCGTGCTCATCTGTCTGTACCGTGTTCATTGCGTCATGCTAACCGCAGCTCCCGGCCGGAACCGCACTATGCTGCCGCCGCAGCGGGCGAACGCGGTGGTCGGCGCCCGGCAGCGGATCGCCGAGGGAGCGGCAGGCAAACCCGAGACCAGCCCGCCAGCCCGCGGCGACGACCAGGCGGGGTGACGGCTGGGTGCGCCGCTCCGGCTGGGCTGCTGTACTGCCCAGGTGGTCGTACCGCTGATCTTCCGCCATGACGCCGCCGAGACGGCGTTCATCGCAGCACTGGCGGTCTGGGTGGTCTTCGAGTTCGTGATGAGGGTGCGCCGCGGCTGCGGGCAACGGCCCGGCGCCCCGTGATGCCAGCGCGCTCGTGCTCACCGGGATCGCGCTCGCCTGTGATGACGAGCGGAGCCTGGTAGCCGTCGCGGTGCTGGCGTCAGCCGGGCGCAGAAGAATCTCGCCATGTGGGTGAACCAGCCGGCGCCAGAACGCAATAGAGAAGCGATGGACGACGACGAGCTGATCGCCGCGGTGGCGGGCGGTGACGACGCGGCGCTGCGGGAGCTGTTCTCGCGGCACGCGCCGTGGCTGGCTGCCCGCCTGCGAGCAGTGCTGCCCGCCGCCGAGGTAGAAGACGCGCTGCAGGAGACCTTCCTGGCGGTGTGGCAGGGAGCCCGTGGCTACGCGCCGGCCAGGCCAGCAGGCCCGGCCGGGGCCTGGCTGTGGGGGATCGCGCGCCGGCAGGCCGCGCTGCTGCTGCGCCGCCGCGGGCCCGCCGCCGTTGAGCTGCCTGCCGTGCTCGCCGCCAACGGGCAGCAGGCCTGCGACCCGGCGGAAGCCGCCCTGGCACGGGCTGATCTGGACCGGGCCGTCGCGGCCATGGGCCCGGCCGGAGGCCCGGAGCGCGAGGTCTGGCGGCTGCTCTACCTGGAGGACCGGCCGGTGGCCGAGGTTGCGCAGCTGACGGGAGTGCCGCCAGGCACAGTGAAAAGCCGCGCCCACCGGGCGCGGCGGCTGCTGCGGGGGGCGTTGCGCGGCGGCCCAGCGGCGGAAGGAGACACGAGATGAGCAGCACCGATGCGGGCCCGCCCGACGTCGACCTGGGGCGCGTCTGGCTCGGGGTGGCGGCGCAGGTGTGGCGCCGGGAGCCGGGGTGGGCGGAGCGGGCGGCCGGGCGGCTGCTGCGCTCGCCGGGCCTGGCCCGGGCGCTGATGACCACGCCGTCGCTGCTGCTGGGGTGGCTGATCGCGACCGCCGCGGTACTGGCTGCCGGGGTACTCGCGACGCTGGGGACCGGGACGCCGTACGTGCCGCTGCTTGCGCCAGCGGTCGCGGCGGCCGGCATCGCATACGCCTACGGGCCGGGCATCGACCCGGCCTGGGAGCTGTCGCTGAGCATGGCGGTGAGCGACCGGATGGTGCTGCTCGTGCGGGCACTGGTGGTGTTCGGGCTGAACGCGGCGCTTGGGCTGGCCGCATCGGCCGCCTCGGGGGCGGCGGCCGCGGTCACCTTCGGCTGGCTGGTGCCGATGACCGCGGCCTGCGGCCTGGCGCTGGCCGCCGCGACGCTGGCCCGGTCGGCGAACGTGGGCGTGGCGGCGGGCGCAGCGGGCTGGGTGATCACCGTTCTGGCCGGACGGGCGGCCGCTGGCAGGCTCACCGCCGTGATCACCGATTCCGCCCTGATCCTGCCCTACCTGGCCTTCGCCGCCTGCTGCGGCCTGATCGTGCTGTACGCGACCCGGATCCCGAGAGGAACCTCATGAACGTAGAGCTCACCGACCTGACCAGGCGGTTCGGCCGCACTACGGCCGTCGCGGGGGTGAGCCTGCACACGGGCCCCGGGGTGTTCGGGCTGCTGGGTCCCAACGGCGCGGGCAAGACCACGCTGCTGCGGATGACGGCCACCGTGATCCCCCCGACCTCGGGCAGGCTTCGGCTGCTCGGCCGGGATCCCGGTGGCTACGAGCCCCGCCGTGAGATCCGGCGCCGGCTCGGCTATCTGCCGCAGAACCTCGGCTACTACCCCGGCTTCACGGTCGCGGAATTCGTGGAGTACTTCGCGCTGCTCAAGGACATGCCGCCGGGCCGGGTGCCGCAGGCGGTAGCTGCCGCCATCGAGCACGTAGGACTGGGTGACCGGGCGCGCGCCAGACTGCGGACCCTGTCCGGCGGGATGCTGCGCCGGGCGGGGATCGCACAGGCGATCGTGAACGAGCCGGAGCTTCTGCTGCTGGACGAGCCGACCGCCGGGCTCGACCCCGAGCAGCGGGTGGCGTTCCGCGGCCTGCTGCGCGAGCTCGGCCAGCGGGCCACGGTGATCGTCTCCACCCACCTGGTCGAGGACGTGGGCGCCGCCTGCAGCGAGGTGGCGCTGATGGAGCAGGGGAGAATCGTCTTCCACGGCACGCCGGCGGAGCTGACCGCCCGGGGTGAGGGCAGCGGCGCGGCGGGCGACGCCCCGCTGGAGCGCGGCTACAGCGCGGTGCTCGCGGCGGCGCGATCCACCACGGCGGCACGGGCATGACCGCCGCGACCGACGCCCCCGTGCGCCACCTGCCGCCGCGGACCGCGTGGGCGGCCCCGCTGAGCGCGGCCCGGCTGCTGCGGCTCGAACTGCGCCGCAACGCGATGCCGTGGATCCTGCTGCCGATCGCCGCGCTGTTCTGGTTCGACTCCTACCGGCCCGGCGCGGCCACGCCGCCGATCTGGGTCCTGCGCACGTTCTGGAACATGGGCCAAGGTCACACCATCATCGACTTCGGTCCGTTCGTCGCCGGCGTGGCGGCGTGGATGGGGTCGCGGGACGGCCGGCGGCGCACCGCCGACCTGGTCACCGCCACCTCCCGGCCTCGCTATGCGGCTCAGCTGGCCACCTGGGCCGCGACCGCGGGCTGGGCAGCAGGGGCCTACCTGGCCTTCGTGGGGGTGCTGTTCGGCGTCTACGCGCACCAGGGCCTGCAGGGCTCGCCGCCGTGGTGGTGGGTCGCGGTCGGCGCGGCGGCCGTGACAGCGTTCAGCGCCGCCGGGTTCACGATCGGCGCCTTGTACCCCAGCCGGTTCGCCGCGCCGGTTGCGGCATTCGGCGGGTTCCTGGCCATGACGATGTCGTCGCAGACCGGGTTCAGCCACGCCAGCGGATGGGCGCTGATCCTGCCGACCAATTCGAACGGCAACTACCAGCCCGTCTCCGGGATCTTCTACCCTTACCTGCCCGACCTGCCGATCGCCCGGGTGATGTTCCTGGCCGGGATCGCCGTGGTGGCGCTCGGCCTGCTCGGGCTGCCTGCCAGCGCCGGCGGCCCGCTGCTGCGGCGGGCCGCCGCGGTGGTCACGCTCGCCGGAGTGGCAGTGGCCGGGACCGCGGTCGGGCTGGCCGCTACCGCCCGGCTCGAGCCGCACGGCATGGTCATTCCCGCCCTCCACGACACGGCCAATGACCGGCCGATCTCCTATACCCCGGTCTGCGGCCGCGCCACCGGGGTTCCGGTGTGCCTGAACAGGGCTTACCGCAGCCTCATGCCGGACGTGACGGCCGCGCTGCGTCCGATGCTCGGTGAGGTAGCCGGACTGCCCGGTGCGCCAGCCCGCGCCACCCAGGTGGGTGGGGCTTACTCGAGCACCGAGGGTGAGGCTGGCCAGGCGATGACGATCAGCGGCCACCCGCCGGTGCTCAGCATGGCGCTCGACGCGGAGAACCTTCCTGGCGTGTTCGGCGGGACCCCGGCGCTGTTCGCTGCCCAGCTACGGCTGCTGTTCGCGCATGCGTTCGTGGGCGCTGGCGACGGCGCGGGCACGCCCGCCCAGCAGGCTGTGCAGGCGGCCCTGCTGCAGGGCGCCGGAGTACCGTTCGCCCGGCAGCCCAGAATGCTCGCCTCGCTCGGGCTGCCGTCCTGGGCGCTGGCCACGGTCCACTCGGCAGGCGGGCACGGGCCAGGCCGGGCTACCGGGCCGGTCTATGCCGCGGCCCGGCGGCTCGCCGCGCTATCGCCCGCGGCCCGGCATGCCTGGCTCGCCTCCCACCTTCCCGCGCTCCAGGCAGGTCTCCTCCCCCTGGCGCAGCTGCCATGACCGCAGCAGGAGTCCGCACGCCGCCACCGGGACCCGCCGCGGCCAGCGTCGCAAGCCGACGCGCCGTCGCCTCGCTGCGCCTGACGTCGCTGTACCTGGAAAGCCGCCGGGCCGCGGCCGCCCTCGGCCTGCTGGCCGGTCCCGCCGTGCTGCTGTGGGCCGCGCTGTACTGGCACTGGTCGGTGGCCGGCGGCCCGGCGGCTCAGGATCTGGTGCCGCTGGTGGCCGAGACCGGGGCGGCCGCGGCTATCGCGGTCACCACCCACGGCCCGTTCGGCGAGCCGGAACGGGCCACCGGCCGCTGGCTGCCCTACCTTCGGCTGGCCGGGGCGCTGCTGCTCACCGCTGCCGCCGTTGGCGCGCTGGCGGCCGGGGCCGCCGGCGGGCTCCTTCCGGGCGGCACCCTGGCGCTGCTCCGCAACCTCGCCGGGATGACCGGCACCGGCCTGCTGGCCGCGGCCGTGCTCGGCGGCGCGTTCGCCTGGATCGGCCCGATGGCCTACCTGCTGGTCACCGAGGGTGCGCTCGCCGGGGGCTGGACCACCCCGTGGATCTGGCCAGCCCGGCCGCCGCACGACGTCGGCGGTGCGCTCTGCGCGTACGGCCTGTTCGCCGCCGGCCTCGCGGCGGTCACGCTCCTCGGAGCCCGCGACCCTAGCCGCCCGTCCGTCCTCGAGTGAGCCGGCCGGGGCGGCATCGGACTGCCGCTCGGCCTCGGAGATGGCGCTCGGCCTCGGAGATGGCCCAGGCCGCGTTGACCAGCCCGATGTGGCTGAATGCCGGGGGGAAGTTGCCGAGCAGCTCACCTGTGGCCGGGTCGACCTCCTCAGCCAGGAGGCCGACGTCGCTGACGTAGCTGAGCGCCCGCTCGAAGACCTGCCGTGCCCTCGTCGGCTGGTGCGCCAGGGCCAGGGCGTGGGCCAGCCATAAGGTGCAGAGCACGAAGGTGCCCTCCCGGCCTTCCAGCCCGTCGGTGCTGTTGCGAGTGTCGCCGGGCTGGCCGTAGTGCAGCCCGAAGGCAATCCGTCCGCACTCCATGGCCAGCTCTACCAGGCCGGTGACGCCCTGCACTTGCCGTAGCAGCAGGCTAAGGACAGCAGCGCATGATCGGCGATCGGAGTTGAGCTCATGGCGATCCTCCTCGTGCACCGTGGTGCCCCGAACCAGACGCCCCTACGCGGCGGAGCCCGCTGTTCTCCGTGAGCTGGGATTGCGTGAGGCGGAGCTGGGATTACGGGAGGCTGCTGCCGTGTGCCAGCAGGATCCCGATGACGACGACCAGCAGGAGTACTGCGACGAGAATCATGGCGTGGCGAAGCAGCCGGAAGGCCCGGGCACGGCGGGACGGAGGGCCAGGCTGGTAATACGGTGCCCCCTGGTAGGCGCGTGGCAGGTCAGACGCGCGAAAGTCCCCTTCGGCCCGGGCCTGCCGCAGTGAGGCCGCTGCCCGGTTCGCTGGTCCGGCCGCCGGATCGTCGTCGGCGCGATGCCGGATCGCCTGCTCGGCTCGGATTAGCGGAACAGCGAAGTCTTCCGGCCGCCAGTGAACATGCCAGGGCCGCAGTTCGGTGATGAGATCAGGCGGGGGCACGGCCAGTACCGGGCAGCGCGCGTGAGCCAGGCAGTACCGCGTGACGGAGCCATGAGCAGCACGGCCCAGCTGGCTCCGGCCTCCGTAGCCGACCACCAGCAGGTCATCGGGCTGATCGGCCAGCTCCACCAGCAGCGGGCCGGGCCGCGCGCGCACCATCAGGGCGTGCACCGCCACACCGTCCGGCATGCCGCCGAAAGCCGCGTCGAAAGCCTCGCGCATGCGCTCCTGAGCGGCGCGTTCCCATAGCCTGAGCAGGAGGGGGCAGGGAGCTCGCAGGTAGGCGACCTCACCGCCCGCGGGGGCCCAGGCCAGCACCGCCAGTAATGCCGCTCCGCTCGAGCGGGCCTCGGCCACGCCAGCCCGCAGCGCCCCCAGGCTCCGCAACGAACCGCTTACTCCGGCGATGACACGCCTGCTGCCGACCGCCACCGATAATCCCTCTCGCTCGCAGCCTGCCATCCATCCAACTCTGATGGCCGTGCGCCTGCAAGAGGCTGCTCAGCTCGCAGACTCTGGTCAGCGCCCGGAATGGGGGTGCTGATCGGTCCCGGTGTCCGGCGCGCCGCCCATCATCCTGAGCATGCCGATGCCGCCCGTCCGGACGAACCGGTAGCACAGCGCCGCGGCGAGGATCAGGAAGATGATGTTGAGGACGGTGGTGTAGTTCCACTGGACGGAAGCCTCCGCCACCGTGGCGTGGCGACCGGCCGGGATCAGGCCGAGGCCGCCGAAGAGCACCTCGACCAGGTACCCGGCGGCGACCATGGTGACGTAGAACGTGGCCAGGATGAACAGCATCATCCGCGCGCCGTAGTACTTCCGGTAGATGACCAGGATCGGCACGATGATCAGGTCGGCGAAAATGAAGGCCACCACGCCGCCGAAGCTGATTCCGCCGTTCCACAGCACCGCCGCGAGCGGGACGTTGCCGATCGAGCACACGAAACTCAGCAGGCTGACGACCGGCCCGATCAGCGGGCCCCAGATCTTCGACACCAGCGGATGTCCGGTGAGGAAAAGGTGTCCCCAGAAGGTGTCCGGCACCCAGGCGGCGATCGCGCCGGCAATGAGCAGGCCGATCACGATGTCGCGGATGACAGCCGCCCATTCCATCACGAAGACGTGCGATACGGCGGTGAACGCCTGCCGTGACCGCAGCCGGTGCAGCAGGCTGCCCTCGCCCGGGATGGTCATGTCCATCGCGGCGTGCCCTTCCATCGACCCGGCAAGGCCCCGGTCTGCCTGAGCCCTCGCGGCGTCAAGCAGTCGCTGCCGCAGGAAGAGCCGGAACACCAGGGCCAGCAAGATGATCATGAGCGGGCCGCCGACGAACTCGGCCAGGGTGAACTGCCAGCCGATCAGCAGCGCCAGGATGATGCCGAGTTCGATGACCAGGTTGGTGGACGCGATCTCGAAAGCCATCGCCGTGGTGAAGCTGGCCCCCTTGCAGAACAGGGATCTGGCCAGGGCCACGGCGGCGTAGGAGCACGATGACGAGGCGGCGCCGAATCCGGTCGCCAGGGCCAGCGTTTTCGGCCGGTCGTCGCCGAGCCGGCGGATGATGGTCGAACGGCGCACCGCCGCCTGCACCACAGCGGAGAGCGCGAAGCCGAGGATCAGCGCCCACAAGATCTCCCAGGTCATGGACCCGCTGATCGCCAGCGCATGACCCAGCGCATGTAGCAACCGCATGACCTGCCCCTCATCCGCGGTCAATCCCGTCGCGAGCTGGTCCGGACGTCAGGCCCCGGTGGCCGGACAGGTGACCACCGTACCTTCGCGAGCTGCTGGCCGAGGGCCCCGCATCGGCATGCGGCAACTTCAGGCCGCTTAGAGGCAATGTCCAGGATTCACTCAGCGACCCCTCGGTGCATTTGCAGTCGCAGTCCAGCCGGTCTCGAGGCTGACTTCCGACGATAGGAGCGAAGACAACAGCGAAAGAAGACAACAGGGAGAACAGTGAGCAGGCGACAAGCAATGAGCGTCATCTTTAACCAGCCGCCCGCCGCGGGCCAGCCGCCGCGCCGCTGGCGCCGGGCGCTGGCCATCGCGACCGGCTCGGCCGTCGCCGCGTCGGCGGCAGTCGGCATCGCCTGGACGGCGGCCGGTGCGTCCACGCAGAGGGTGCTAACGACCTCCGAGATCACCGCCAGGACCAACCCCGCCGTAGTCGATGTGGTCTCCACGCTCGGCTACCAGCACGCAAGCGCGGCCGGAACCGGAGTGGTTCTGACGTCGAACGGCGAGGTGCTGACCAACAATCACGTGGTCGACGGCGCCACCTCCATCAAGGTCACCGATGTGGGCAACGGCCGCACTTACCGGGCGATGGTCGTCGGCTATGACCGCAAGGACGACATCGCCGTGCTGCGGCTGCGAGGGGCATCCGGGCTCACGACCGCGACCATCGGCGACTCGTCGGCTGTCAGGACCGGCGAGAAGGTTGTCGGCATCGGAAACGCTGGCGGCCGGGGCGGCCGCCCATCCGTCGCGACCGGCAAGGTCACGGGTCTCGGGCAGACGATCACGGCCAGCGACCAGGCGGCAGGCACCAGCGAGCAGCTGACCGGAGTCATCCGCACCAATGCGGGCATCGAGGCGGGCGACTCCGGCGGGCCGCTCGTGAACAGCTACGGGCAGGTGATCGGCATCGACACCGCCGCCTCGTCGTCGTTCCACGTTCAGTCAGGCACCAGCCAGACACAGTCCTTCGCGATCCCCGTCAGTAAGGCCCTGTCGGTCGCCAGCGAGATCGAGGCCAGCAAATCCTCCGCCACCGTGCACATCGGTGCCACTGCCTTCCTGGGAGTGGAACTCTCCCCGAGCCCCGGCTTCCAAGGCAGGCCAGCCAGCGCAGGCGTGACCCTCGCCGGCGTGGTTCCCGGGTCACCCGCCGCTAGCGCCGGCCTGGCGGCCGGCGACCAGATCGCGTCGGTCGGCGGCCGGCCGGTCGCCTCGTCGTCAGACATCCAGAGCGCGCTGGAGGCCCACCACCCGGGCGACGCGATCAGCATCAGCTGGCTGGACCCATCGGGCCAGAGCCACACCGCCAGCGTGGTTCTCGCCACCGGCCCGGCCGGGTGAGCGCACGCGATCGCCGGCGAGGCGGTCAACCGCGGCGGACCCCGTGGTTGGTCAGGCACGGTCACGGGCGTCCGGCGGGACCTCCACGAACGAGGCCGCATAGCACCAGTGCATGTCATGGGTTCGGGCCGAGATGACCTTCGCGTACAGCTCGTCCCGGTTAGTATCCGGGGGAACTGGTGCGTGCGGCCGACCATGCGCTGCGCGCCACCCGGTCCCTGACCAGG
>Ga0307374_10002491_pt1 | contig 32627 bp, 28 predicted proteins | sample OX3MG_FD_202532 | JGI IMG/M metagenome (GOLD analysis project Ga0307374, IMG submission 202532) | Soil microbial communities from Risofladan, Vaasa, Finland - OX-3 | ecosystem: Environmental > Terrestrial > Soil > Coastal area > Acid sulfate soil | place: Finland: Risofladan, Vaasa | collected... | reverse complement strand
TGCGCGACATGCAGATCGTAGAATTTCCTGCGCACGTGGGCCCAGCACGCGGCCTCTCGAATGCACCCGCTCTCGTAAAGGGCGTCGAACCCCGCGTACCCATCGGCCTGCAGCGTGCCGGTGAAGCTGCGCAAGTGCGCTTGCGGATGCTCGCCTTTGCGATCCGGCGAGTAGGCGAACCACACCGCCGGAGGAGTGGCATCTCCGGCAGGCCGGTCGTCACGCACGTAAGTCCACAGCCGCCCCAGTTTCGTTTTTCCCAGACCCGGTGCCAGCACGGGCACCGGCGTGTCATCGGCATGCAGCTTCGTCGCGTTCATCGCGTGACGCCGTAGCGCTTCCACCAGCGGCTGAAGCAGTTCGCTCGCGCCGCCCACCCAATCGGCCAGCGTCGCGCGATCCAGTTCCACGCCTTGGCGCTCGTAAATCTCTTCCTGCCGATACAACGGCAAATGATCGCAATACTTCGACACCAGCACGTGTGCCAACAGCCCCGGTCCCGCTATTCCCCGCGCAATCGGACGGCTCGGCGCTTCCGCCTGCACGATCTTGTCGCAGCGGCAACAGGCTAGCTTCTCGCGCACCTGCCGAAGGACTTTGAAACTCGCCGGAACCCATTCCAGCATCTCCGAAACATCTTCACCGAGATGCTTCAACACGCCACCGCAGTCCGGACACGCCGTGTGCTTTGGCGGAATCTTCCGCGTCTCGCGCGGCAAGTGTTCCGGCAGCGGCTTCCGCGCTGGTTTGGCTCGATGCACGACGGCCGCCGGCGCTGGCGCAGAGGCCGCGTTTTCCGCCTGGCCTGTTTCGAGTTCATCTAGCCGCAACTGCAACTGTTCGATCTGCCGCTCCACTCTCTCCGATTTACGCCCGAACTGCATCCGCCGCAGCTTGGCGATCAGCAGCTTCAACTGCTCGATCTCTGCCTCGCGCGAAGCGAGCTGTTCCTCTTTCGATTGAAGTTGCACACGCTGGAAAAGAATCTGCTCGTGCTGGGAGCGAATGAGGGTTCTCAGGGCGGCGGCATCGAGCGTGTCCAGATCAGGAAGAGCCGCGCGCAGTGTCATCGTGCGCGCAGTATGCCAGAACTTTTTTCGCGTGCAAGAAAAATGCGCACGGAAATTAAAAATCAGCAAAGAAAATTGCGCAAGGGAAAACGGTCCTCGTTCACACCGCCATCTGCGGCGCGTAGCTGCGCACCGGATGACGCCAGTCGATCCCTTCCAACAACATCGAGAGTTGCGCCGGTGTGAGCGAAACCGTTCCGCTCGTCGCTTGCGGCCAGGTGAATCTTCCGCGCTCCAGCCGCTTGGCGAACAAGCACAGCCCGTCGCCATCCCACCAGAGCACTTTGACCAAATCGCCGCGCCGCCCGCGAAATAGAAAGACCTGTCCCGAAAACGGGTTTTCCGCCAGCGCCGTCTGCACCATGCCCGCCAGCCCTACAAAACCGCGCCGCATATCCGTCACGCCCGCCACGATCCAGATGCGCGTTCCTGCGGGCAGCCCGATCATGCCAGCAGCTTCTCCAGCACCACGCGTAGCGCCTCCGCGTCGACGCGACCGGCAATTCGTAGTTGCCCTTTCGGGAGTTCCACGTGAAGCATGCCGCAGGGTGTTCGGCGGTTGGCCGTGCGGGTGCATCGCGCAGCTTGCTTTACCACCGCGCCCGTTACACGAACCGGGAGCAGACTCGGCGTTTGGCTCTCCTTCCGCTCCAGCCGTCCTTGCCGATAGAGCTGACGCCAGCCAAACACTTGGTTCGCGTTCACTCCATGCGCTCGCGCCACGCGCGCGACCGACGCGCCCGGCTGAAGCGTCTCCTCGACGATCCGCCGCTTCTCCTCCACTGTGCGGAATCGCCGCTTCGACTCTTTACCTCTTACTTGAATGGCTTGCTGCGAAGTGTCCACGATTCACCTTCGTGGACACGATCATCGCATCCACAAAGGTCATCATCTCCACTCACCCCGCTCGTGTCCACACGGCCCAAACCGGACGCTTACCGTCAGGCTCCGTTGGAGAATGGAGCAAAATATCGACATCTCCCTCAGTTCCAAGGCCGCGTAACGACACTTGCGGAAAAGCAACCACATCTTCTGGAATTCCGTAAATCGTAACAAGATCAGAGTGCCACAGAGGACTTCTGAGCAATTTGGCAACTAGCGAAGGTTCGTCGATTTCAGTGACGGATGCGTGCAGCATATTGACCAAGTCTAACAGGTGCGTCACGACTCACGAACAACAAATGCGGTGCGGGCGCCGAAATTCCGAGTTACGACCGAGTATCCGGGACGGGCGGTCTTCACCAATGCAAAAACTGCAAAAAATTAGGAGATAGGGCCTAACAAGAAAACCCACGCACAGGAGACGGCGATCACGGAACGCCGTGAGTTCAAAATGAGTCCAAAATCCCCTGTTGCTGGACTAAAATTGAGCGTGCGGGAGAAGTAAGGGCAACCGAATCAGCGAGACTTAGCGAATGGTAGAACAATTCGATTCCCATCGCCCGCTCGGTCCACAAACCTGCCACTCATCGAGTAACCGTAATGAGGCGTGGATTCGAGAAAAGCTAGAATCGTTCCGGGCGCTGCGTAGGGTACTAGTTTCCGCGTTTCCTTTTCTCGGCGTGCTCAAGCCTCATGGTAGCTTCTGCGTAGCCCGTGCGCTGATTTTCGGATTCGCAAAACTCGAAACTTGGGCGCATCTAGGGCGCAGAACATGGCCTGTTTATGGCCTAAATCGGCCTAGCGCGAATGTAAGGGCAACCGAATCAATGAGACTTAGGTAATGGGCGACAACTTCAAATCCCGTCGCTCACCCCAATTCCTCTGAATCAAATCGCCGCCTGGGTTACAAAGTATTCTCGTAAAACGCCGGCCTCACGATATTGCCGGCCCTGAAGCCGTCTGCCGGAAACTTTCTCCTCAGAAAATCGCGCCGCTCCATGTAACATTCCGGTGCTTCCCGCGTATGCAAGCTAGCAGAGGCGCCCGATGATTGAAGCGGTCAAGCTGTGCAAGAACTTCAAGGACAAAAAGCGCGGCGACATCCACGCCGTCGACAACGTCACGTTTTCGTGCAAACCCGGCGAGATTTACGGCTTGCTCGGCGCGAATGGTGCAGGCAAAACAACCACGCTACGCATTCTCGCCACGATTCTCGCGCCGTCGTCCGGCACGGCCAACGTTGCGGGCTTCGACGTTGTTCGCGAGCCGCAAAAAGTCCGCGCACACGTCGGCTTCCTTTCAACGGCCACTGCTCTCTACGACCGCCTCACCGCCGCGGAAACCGTCGAATATTTCGGTCAGCTCTTTGGTCTCGACTCGGCCACCATCGAGCGCCGCACCAATGAATTGTTCAAAGCCCTCGACATGGACGAGTTTCGCGACCGCCGCTGCGCCAAGCTCTCGACGGGAATGAAGCAGAAAGTCTCCATTGCCCGCACGCTCATCCACGATCCACCGGTGATGATTTTCGACGAGCCGACCAACGGCCTGGACGTAATGGCCGCGCGCTCCATCACCGACTTCATTCGTCAGTGCCGCGACCGCGGCAAAACCGTCATCTTTTCGACGCACGTCATGACTGAAGTCGAAAAGCTCTGTGACCGTATCGGCATCATTCACGGCGGCCGCATGCGCGCCGAAGGCACGCTTGAGCAGTTACGCCAGAATTACCGCAAGGACAGCCTCGAAGAAATCTTCGTCGATGTCTCAGGAGACGCACGATGAACTTGCGCAATTCACTGATCGTTTACCGCAAAGAGCTCCGCGACATGCTCCGCGACAAACGCACCATCCGCTCCATGGTCATCATCCCCGTCATCGCTTTCCCCCTGTTGTTCTGGGGCATTGGCAAAGTTATGACCACCGTGATGGGCGAGGCCGCGACCGAGACTGCTCCCATCATGGTGCAGGGCGGGACGGATTCGCCGAAGGTTCTCGCTGCGCTCGGCAAGGTACCCGGCATCAAGGTTCTGCCTTATCGGGACGACGCAAAACAAGAAGTCTCCGACAAAAAAATCCGCGCTCTCGTCGAAATACCCAACGACATCGACACCATAGCGGCGGGTTCACAGTCGAAACAAGTTTCCATTGGCTATTACGAGAATGACGTCAAGTCCGAGATGACCAAGGATAAATTGCAGAAATTTTTCGACGACTATCGCGATGGCGTCGCCCGTGCCGCTCTCGTCGCGCGCGGATTATCTCCAAACATTCTCGAGCCGTTCAAAGTCCAGTCCGATAACGTCGCGCCACCGGCGAAGGTCAGCGCCGCCATTTTTGGTGGATGGATTCCCTACCTCATCATCATTTTCTCTTTCACCGGCGCAATGTATCCAGCAATGGATCTCACCGCCGGCGAAAAGGAACGCGGTACCCTGGAAACAATTTTATCCAGCCCCGTCTCTCGCACCGACTTGGTCATCGGAAAGTTTCTGATGGTGATGACGGCATCCATTGTCACCGCCGTTTTGTCGTTGACCTCGGTGGGATTTGCAGGCCGGCACATGATGAGCGGCGCGCAGCAGCAGACCTTGAATCTTTCCATCAGTCCCAGCACCGTCATCGCCGTAGTGGTGATGCTCCTGCCCTTGACCGTGCTCTTCGCTTCGATGCTCTTGGCCGTCGCGCTCCTCGCCAAAAGTTATCGTGAGGCGCAAACCTATGTGTCGCCTCTCGTTTTTGTTGCCGTCGCCCCCGCGATTATTGGCGCGCTCCCGGGCGTCGAGCTGAATTGGAAGACGGCGCTGGTTCCCATCCTCAACACCAGCCTGGTCAGCAAGGAAGTCATCGGCGGCACGTATCACTGGACAACTATGCTCATGGTTTTCGGCATGACGTGCGTCTACGCAGCCATCTCTCTCGGCGCCGCCATCTATATGTTCAATCGCGAAGACGTCCTCTTCCGCACCTAGCTCAATCCATTTCGCGGCGCATAAATTCGTCTACGGCATGCGGCGGTCCTGGCGAACCTGCGCAACGACCTCGCGAACAGCAGTTATCACCGAGTTTGGCGCTTCCAAGGGAATCCTGTGGCCGCTGTTGCTGACGACTGTACGCGTTCCCCTTGTGGAAAGCCGTGCTAGTCGTTCCTGCAGTTCCATTTTCAAGGGATGGTTGCTGTCCAGTTTTGGATCTCCATCCTGATCTTGAATCCCCGCGGAGAGTACCTCCACAGGGATATCTCCAAAGCTGCCGCTTGCGCGAGCCTGCTCTCCATCCACCCAAAATGGGACTTCCTTTAGCGTCTCAACCACCGATTTAGACTGCCAGCTCAAATGCAAAATGGTGGTCCACTCATTTCTGGTCATTCCTACTGGCGGCCGGTCGGCGCTCGGTATATGACGACGAAAGAAGCCCATCGCCCCCAGCGCCCGAAAAATCAAAAGGACCGTGGGGCGGAATGCCTCATTGTGGTTATGAATATGGATGGTCATGTCCTCGTTCAAAGGATCGACCAGCACAAGGCCTGCCACTTCGCTCGGATAAAACCCTCTGTACACGCGAACATGGAACGCGCCCAAACCATGACCCACGAGCACATAAGGAGGCGGAACATGTGCGGCCACCAGCAGCTTGTGGAGGTCGCGCGCAATCGCATCGCTATGATGGGGAAACGGGCCCGGATCACTCCAACCGTAACCCGCGTGGTCGTACCAACACGTCCGGGCGAATTTCGCAACCTCGCGCTGGATGAGCACCCACGAATACCCGGGCGAACCCAGATCGCCCTCTAGAATCACCGTGGGGCTCCCTTCGCCCGAGCAGTAGATATTCAGACTCCGCCCGCCGATATCCACGGAATGGCCAATCTGAGGGAAGCGCTTGCGGTCCCTCAATTCGCCAACTCGCTCGTAAATGATCCCCGCAATGATGGCGGCCACGAGCGCCAGAGCTGCTATCTTGAACGCGATTCCGATCCAGCGTCTTAGTCCCGATCGCATTTGCTTTTCTGCTTCCTCGGCGGTCTGAAGACATGCAATTCATACATCTCGATCCTCTTTTCCCGCCGTAAGCTGTACAAGATGCGCCCTAATCTCTTTGCAGCCAAAAGAGGCGCAAAGCGTCCCGGCGGCTAGGAACCCGGAAATCCGCCGATGCTTTCAAGAAACATTGCTACGTAAATGAACCCGCAGATGCCCGCGGCCACGACTTTCCACAAACCGGTATGCATCACCCACTGTCGCGCCACGGAAACGAATCCGTCACGGAACAAGAAAAGCGTCCCATCCTCGGCCGACTCGTCGAAGATCCACAACATCTCTTCGGAGAATTGCCGACGGAAAGGCGCTGGGTGCAGCCCAAGCAGAAATCGGTAGAGAGTTCTGGTCATCACGCCCTCTTTGGGTCCGGCAGATATAAACGCAGTTTTGCTTCGCGAACGACCCCCTGCAGTCGCGCGATCTCCGCAGCCAGAACACCACGCCCAAATGAACTCAACCTGTAATAGCGACGCCGCGGATCGCCCTTCGGGGATCGTCGAGAAACCTCCTCGACCAATCCTTCGTTCATCAGTCTGCGCAAGTTGTCGTACAGGGTACCTGGACCCAACTTGTACTTGCCGCAAGATTGCCGCGCGACTTCCTGCATGATTCCGTATCCGTGCCTGTGTTCCGCCGCAAGCGCCAGCAAAATGTGTAATGTCGCGGGCGAGAGGGGGAGATAAGAGTTGTAGTCTTGCATCATACTCGGACTCCGATATATCGGATTCCGAGTATCTTTGTCAAGCCAATAAAATGCTGCCGCGAGTTTCGCTGTGATGTTCTTCTACCCTGCTTTGAAATCGGAATTGCGGACAGAATGCGTTCAATCGCGAAGACGTCCTCTTCCGCACTTAGCTCCATCCATTCGCGCGCTCCGCTGCGTACCGTGCTGTAACATCTAGCGCTTCTTCCCAACGAAACACTCCGTGCTAGAATCGCTGGCGCAATGTCTGACGGCTCGCTCATAGATGTCCGCGCACTTTCGAAAGACTTTCGCACCTTTCGCCGCCGCGAGGGCGTTTGGGGCTCGATTCAAAATCTTTTCGTCCGCGATTATTTAACCGTCAACGCCGTCGACAAAGTCAGCTTCGAAATTGCGCGGGGCGAGATGGTCGGCTACATCGGCCCCAACGGCGCCGGCAAATCCACCAGCATTAAAATGCTCACCGGAATTCTGATGCCCAGCTCCGGCGAAGCGCGCGTCAACGGCTTCCTTCCCTACAAACAGCGCCGCCAATACGTGAAGACCATCGGAGTCGTTTTCGGCCAGCGCACGCAACTGTGGTGGGACATCGCCGTCGTCGAATCCTTCAAGCTCTTGCGCCGTATTTATGAAGTTTCCGAGCGCGACTTCCGCGAGCGCATGGAAAAATTCAATCAGATTCTCGGCATTCAGGATTATTTGTACACGCCCGTCCGCAAACTTTCACTCGGCGAGCGCATGCGTTGCGATCTCGCCGCCGCGTTGTTGCACAATCCGCCGCTGCTTTTCCTGGACGAACCCACCATCGGCCTCGATGTGGTCGCGAAGGATCAGATCCGCAAATTCCTACGCGCCATCAATCGCGAATTTCAAACTACCGTCCTGCTCACCACGCACGACCTCGACGACATCGAAGAACTTTGCCGCCGCATCATGATCATCGATCATGGCCGCCTGCTCTACGACGGCCCGCTCGATCTCCTGAAGCAAAAATTGCTGCGCACCAAGCAGATCAAATTCGCCGTGAAGGATTCTGAGCAACTCGCTCGCGTGCAATCGATCGCGCGCGACGGCCTCGACCTCGAGCAAGTCGACCAGCTCACCTATCGTATCCGCTTCGACCGCGTAAAAGTTTCCACCTCGGATTTGATTCGCCAGATTCTCAATACCGTTGAAGTTCGCGACTTGCTCATCGAGGACGAACCCATCGAGGAAGTCGTCAAGCGCATCTACGCCGGCGAAGCCCTCCACGAAGTCGCCCTATAGGGCCTGTGCGATGAATTGGCCGGTACGGTTTTCGCAAAGTAAATCTTCTTGCTGTCATCCCGAGCCGCCACGCGGCGAGGGATCTGCAGTTGATGGGAATCGCAACGCGCCGAGGTCCGTTTTTGGCATACTCAAACAACGTGAGGCCCATGCCTGAAAAGCCGAATTTTCACATGACGCCGGAGGAATTCCGCCGCCACGGCAAAGCCGTCGTCGACTGGATCGCCGATTATTACGAACACGTGGAATCTTATCCCGTGATGTCGCAGGCGAAGCCCGGCCAGATCCGCGCCTCGCTTCCGAAAAATCCGCCCGCGCAGGGCGAGCCGTTTGAAGCGATGCTCAAAGACGTCGAGAAACTCATCCTCCCCGGCATCACACATTGGCAATCGCCGAATTTTTTCGCATTCTTCCCCTCGAACACCTCTTTCCCCTCCATCATGGGCGAAATGCTTTCTGCCGGCCTCGGCGTGCAAGGAATGCTTTGGGCCACCAGCCCTGCATGCACCGAACTCGAAACCCACGTTCTCGATTGGCTCGTCGACATGCTCGCGCTGCCGAAAAGTTTTTCGTCGAGCAGCAACGGCGGCGGCGTAATTCAGGATACGGCTTCGAATTCTTCTCTCTGCGCTCTGCTGGCTGCGCGCGAACGCGCCACAAACTACGCTTCAAACGAGCACGGCTGCGACGGCCGCCTTGTCGCCTACACATCGTCGCAAGCGCACTCCTCAATCGAGAAGGCCGTGAAAATCGCCGGGCTCGGCCGCGAAAATCTGCGCCTCGTCGAAGTGGACGAAACTTTCGCGATGCGTCCTGCTGCGCTGGCCGCGCAAATCAAGAATGACACCGCCGCGCACCGCATTCCGTGTTTTGTCTCCGCCACCGTCGGCACCACGTCCTCAAACGCCATGGATCCCGTTCGCGCCATCGGCGAAATCTGCCGCGAACACAAAATCTGGCTGCACGTTGACGCCGCCATGTCCGGCACGGCAGCCCTCTGCCCAGAATTTCGTTGGATTCACGACGGTCTCGAGCTCGCGGACAGTTATTGCTTCAATCCTCACAAATGGATGTTCACGAATTTCGATTGCGATTGTTTTTACGTCGCCGACCGCAAAGCCCTCATCAACACCATGAGCGTGCTCCCGGAATATCTGCGCAATCAAGCGACCGAATCCGGCGCGGTCATCGATTATCGCGACTGGCATGTCCCGCTCGGCCGCCGCTTTCGCGCTTTGAAATTATGGTTTGTGATTCGCCACTACGGAATCGAAGGCTTGCAGCATCACGTTCGCCGCCACGTCGAACTCGCGCAGCAATTCGCATCGTGGGTGCGCAACGACACACAATTTGAACTCGCCGCGCCAGTGCCTTTGAATCTTGTCTGCTTTCGCCACCGCGCCGGCGACGCTGTCACTCAAGCCATCATGGATCGCCTCAACCAAAGCGGCGACCTCTACTTCACGCACACCAAGCTCGACGGGAAATTCACTTTGCGCCTCTGCATCGGCCAAACAGCCACCGAATTGCAGCACGTCCAGAGCGCCTGGCTGCGCATTCGTGAAGAAGCGGCTGCGGCGAAAGCTTGAAATTTCGCCAAACGCAGCGCTTCTGGCATCGAATTCACGCGCGTTCTCGAACACAAAGACCCTGCATCCAATCGCGTGGCGCGTTGCGTATGTTAGGATGCGAGCGTGAGCGGCGCGCGGACGGTGGATAAAATAATAATGCGAGAACAGAACTGAATGGCATCGCGCATCCAATCGGCGCTGGTGCCCTACGCGGAATTTTCGCGTATCGGATTCGTGAACATTCTTGCGTTCCGTCTGCGCTATTTCACCGGCATCATCACTTATTTTTTCAACGTCACGATCTACTATTTCATCTGGACCGCGATATTCAAGAACACCACCGGATCGATCGCGGGCTTCAACCTGCCCCAAATCATCACCTACGTGAGCGTGGGCTGGATCATTCGTTCGTTTTACTGGAACACAATCGACCAGGAAATGGCGTACGAAGTAATTGAAGGCAAGATCGCCATGGATCTGATCAAGCCCGTCTCGGTCCAATGGATGTGGATCTTCCGCGCGATGGGCGAATCGGCGTTCCGACTCGGTTTGCTCACGGTACCGACGGCCATTGTCGTCGCGCTGGTTTTTCCCGTGCAAGGACCCGCGTCGGGAGTTGATTTAACGCTTTTCATCATCGGCGTGATCGGCTCATTTTTCCTGATGGGCGCGATCAACTTTATGATTGGCACCTGTGCGATTCCGCTGAAGTCCATCCTCGCGATGATTCGCGCGAAATACTGGCTGATTGAGTTGCTCTCTGGATTGCTGATTCCGATGACGTATTTTCCGAATGGCGTGCAGAAAGTCCTGGCGTGGCTGCCCTTCGAGCATATCGCGTACACGCCGCTTTCGATTTATCTCGGCAAGTTTTCGACGTCCCAAGCGATCAAACTCCTGTGCATTCAATGGGCGTGGGTGGTGTTTCTGCTTTTCGCGGCGCATTGGTGGTGGGAGAGCGCGACCAAAAAAATCACGATTCACGGCGGCTAGTAAAACATGGCGATTGCGGAAAATTCGATACGGGACGCAGGGCAAGAAAGCGCCGCGAAGCAAATCTGGCGTGGATTTGTGCGGCATTGCATTCTGTTTGGCGAGTATTTTTCGCAATATGCGAAGATGCGGATGTCCTATCGCGGCGATTTCATCGTTTCGACCGCCACGAGCCTCGCCGCCACGATCTTCGCGCTGGCCTTTGTCGTGGTGCTCTTCCACAAAGTTCCCACGCTGGCGAACTGGACATTTCCCGAGGAAGTCTTCCTCTACGGCTTCTCGCTCATCCCTTACGGAATGTTCAACGTCATCAGCCTGAACCTCTACGACTTCGGCAACAACTACATCATCGAAGGGAAATTCGACCGCGTGATGCTGCGCCCGATTTCGACTTTGTTTCAAGTGCTCTTCGAGCAGTTTCGCGTCGAGTCCATACAGGAAATCGCGACGGGATTTTTCTGCATGTGGTACGCGTCGCGCGAGCTTCACCTTCACTGGACCGCCGGCAAATTCTCGCTCTTGGTTTTCTGGGGACTCTGCGCCGGAGTGATTTACATCTCTGTGTTTTTGCTGCTCACGACAATTTCGTTTTGGTTTGAAGACCGCATCGGCGTGCATCCGCCCGTGTGGAATTTGATTGCGTTTGGCCGCTACCCGCTCTCGATTTACTCCGGCGCGGTGCAATTCTTCCTGTGCTGGATTATTCCTTTCGGCCTCGCGTCGTTTTATCCCAGCGTGCGCCTGCTGGGCCACACGGTCACTCCGGAATATCTTCCGTACGTTCCCGTGGTCGCTGTGGGTTTCCTGATTTTCGCAATCTCCATGTGGAATCTCGGCACGCGCCACTACTCCTCGACCGGCTCGTAACGGGTGGCGACCGCGCATTAGGACGAGGATTGAGGCGCGCAAAACGAAGTGTGCAGCGATTTTTAAAACGGCGATTTCTTGGCGATTAGAAATGTGCTCAGACCAGTGTTTTGTGTCAGTTAGCACGATTTCTAATTCCGGCATTGTCGATTAGAAACCTTCCAGGTGGGACCCAAAATAATTCGGTTGACCTGCGACGAATCGCATAGGCTGAGCATGGATTTTGTAATTGGCTGGGGTATGCATCGTCGAATTTGCGCTCGAATAACGCTAGCACAGCGTTGAGCGCAGCGATAGATCAGGTGACTGTGGAAAGTGGCGTGGCCCACGACCTCGGGGGGCACCACTCACAGGCTGAAGCCTGTGCCACAGGCGCGTTACGCGGCGGGGCCTTTGAAGTGGAGGACGACCATGGTGATGTCGTCGGCCTGGGGGGCGCCACCGGTGAAATCGCGGACGCCGAAGCGTACGGCCTCGGCGAGTTCTTCAGCGGTTGAGCCGGAGAATTCGCACAAGAGCTTGCTTAAACGCTCCTGCTCATACATTTCATCACTCATATTTCGGGCTTCGGAAACTCCGTCCGTGTAAATTACGACGAAGTCCCCGGCCTGCAGCGCGACGTGCTCGGCGGTGAATTCTGCTTCGGCGAACATGCCCACGGGAAAATTCGAAGAAGCCAACTCGACGAGTTCGCCGGAAGTGTGGCGGACGAGCGGCGGCACATGACCTGCGTTGATGTATTCGAGATTGCCTGCCGGATCGAGTACGCCGTAGAAAAGCGTGGCGTAGCGATCGTCGCTTGAGCGTTCGCAGAGGAATTGATTGACGCGCTTGGTGGCTTCGGCAAGCGGAATATCGAGCGCGGCCGTGGTGTAAAACACTCCCTGCAACAGCGTGGCGAGAAGCGAAGCCGCGATTCCCTTGCCCGCCACGTCGCCGACGAAAAACCCGTAGCGGCCGCCGCCCAGAGCGACTACGTCGAAGCAATCGCCGCCGACCGAGTGGCAGGCGAGCGTGGAGCCCGCGACGGAAACATGAGGCATCTGCGGAAATGTCTTTGGCAACAACTCGCGCTGAATCTGGCTGGCGATTTCGATTTCGTGATCCAGGCGTCCTTTCTCGCGCGCGGCGGCAAACAGGCGCGCGTTTTCGATGACCGTGGCGGCTTCGCGCGCGAGTGTGCGCAAAACTTCGCGGTCGATCTCACTGAATGCGGTGGAGGGCGAGCGGCTGTCGAGATACAGCACGCCGAGCAGATCGGCTTCTTCGGACGTGATGGTGAGGTCGACGGCTGCAATCACCGGCAGCTTTTCGATGGGAATCGCGACGATGGTGAGCAGCGAAAGCGATGCGACGCTGGCCTGCTGGCCGATGGCCGCTTCGTCTCCCGTGTCGCTGACGATCAATTCACGCCGGGAAGTAGCGACGCGCTTGAGCACGCCGGAGGAAATCTTCAGCTCTTCGACCTTCAGCAATTCGCCTTTCGCGTCGCGCGCGATGGTGGCTTTGAGTTCGCCCTGATCGTCCGCGAGCATGAGAACGCCGCGTTCTGTTCTTGTGATGCGAATGGCAGCGTCGACTACGGCCGCGAGAACGTCTTCGAGCGAGAGGCCGGAGCCCAAAGTTCGCGCTACCTCGAGCAGCACTCCCAGATGATAGAGGCCTTGCGTGCCCGGAGTGGCGGGAGCGGGCTTTTCCACTTGCTCGATCAGCTCTTCGAGCGTGGCTTCGTCGCCGAGGAAAACCAGCTTGAACGAATCGGGCATGCCGAAATCAATGCTGTCCTTGGGGCGCAGCGGGTGCGTGTCTGTGATGCGTTCGCCGTTGACGAATGTGCCGTGGCGGCTGCCCATGTCTTCGAGGAAGTAATCGCCGTTGGCGGTGACGATTTGAGCCTGTTGGCGGCTGATGCGGCTGTCGCGCAGCACAAGCTCATTGCCCGTCTGGCGGCCGACGCGAAAAGGAAACTGAGTGACCTGAACCTCGCGGCGGACTCCGGCGGGGTCGAGCACAAGCAATCGAGGAGGGCGCGGCATGATCTGTTCGACCGGCGGCGCGGAAGCGAGAAATAAGCGAGCGGGCGGGCCGGTCTCGCGCTTATGTTAGGAGAAGTCGCCGAGGATGGCAACCGAATTGCGTCCACATCAGGCGGGATGAATGCTGGAATGCTGACGCTCCCATTCGGTGCTTAGGCAGCGGATCGTTTCGCGGAGGCGCACGGCGAGGTCTACTACGGTCTCCAAGCGCTGCACGGAAGCGGGCGTGAGATTTGGGCGAAGCTGCGACAGAAGGAGCTCCGCATTGCCGAGAATTCCGGTGAGAGGATTGTTGATTTCGTGGCGCAAGACCTCCGCGAAATCGGACGGCAGATCCGCGGTCCAGGCGGAGCGGAATTCAAGCTCGATGGCTTGTGGCGGCCGCACACGGCGCTCGACGAACGCCGCAACGAGTGAAAGGAAATCACCCGAGCGAGCGACGAAGTCAATTTCGCCTGCACTGAGCAGAGTGATAAGTTGCGACTGCTTTTCCGAGGGCGCGATCACGATGACGGGGGCGAAGAGCGCCATCCGGCGCGCGGCCTCCTGGAGCGAAACGTCGGTGGGAAGGATACTGTCGTCGAAAACGATCGTCTGGGGGTTCAGGCGAGGGGCCCGGGCGTTGAGTTCGGTCCAATGCGACGCGCGCGCAATTTCGCGATGATTGCGGTACCCGTCGTTGTTGGATAAACAGGTGGATAAACGCCGGGCTAAAGGATCATGCGCTAGACGCTCAACGAGATCGTCGCGCGTGTTTCCCGGGACCATTCCGACGAGCGCCGCGACGCCCTTGAAGCTGATTTTGAGACCCATGATTTTGATGTCCTCCTCAAGTGCGGGGCTCAAGTTCGGGCTCAAGCTCCGCCTCGACTTCTCTCGATACTCCGGTTCGATTTCATAGTTTGGCTTGTGTGGCAGCCGCCGCGATCGAAGTGGCGCGCACGCGTCCTGTGAGAATGCGATTGGCGGCAAGCTTCAGTTCCTCGACGAGAAACGGCTTGGCCAGAAATGGAAGCTGGCGCGATTTGAGAAATTCAACCGTGTGCGGTCCGAGCGTGTCTCCGGTGATAAAGAGAATACGGTCGCGCGCGGGACTTTGCGTGCGCACAAGCACATCGTAAAACGTAGGGCCGTCGAGGCGCGGCATGCGCAGATCGCAAATAATCAAATCGTAGCGGGCGCGCGCAAGCCGCGTAAGGCCTTCCTGGCTGTCAAGAACAGCCTCGACTTTGTGGCCTTCCTCGCAAAGAACATCGCTGATGAGTTGGGCAACAGTGGGTTCGTCTTCCACCACGAGAACGCGGCCGGAAGAAACGCTGCCGGGGTCCGCCGAAGACGCGGCCGCCGCGGAAACAGTCTCGGCAGGAACGGCGAGGAGCGGAATCTCGACTGTAAATTTCGCGCCGCCTCCAGATTGATTCTCAAAGGCGACATCGCCGCCATGCTGTTCAACGATTCCGTAGACGATCGAAAGACCAAGTCCGGTCCCCAGGCCGGGTGGCTTGGTGGTGAAGAACGGGTCGAAGATGCGCGAGGCGATCTGAGGAGGGACTCCCGGGCCGTCGTCAGAAACCTCGACGCGGAGCCGGGATTCGGCGGTTTTTCGCGTGCACACGTGTATGCTGCCGCGTCCACGGCTTTCGAGGATGGCCTGCTCGGCATTGACCAGCAAGTTCAGCATGACCTGTTGAAGCTGGTGCGGGTCGGCAAGAGTGGCGGGCAAGTCCGCGGCGAGCTCGCAGCGAATGGCTATGTTCTCAATCTTCAATTCGTATCCGCGCAGAGCGACGGTGCGCTCGACAATTTCGTTCAAATCTACGCGCGTGCGTTCGGGTTGAGCCTGCCGCGCAAAAAATAATAGGTTTTTCACGATGCGCCGCGCCCGCTCGGCCTCCGCGAAAATCGTCCGCACTTCGTTGTTTAGCGTTTCCGGCACGCGTCCGAGGGTCAATTGCGCGTAGCCCATAATCGAAGTCAGCGGGTTATTGAGTTCGTGAGCGATTCCGGAAACCAACTGACCAAGCGCCGCCATCTTTTCGGTTTGCACGAGCTTCGATTGAATGTGACGCTGGTTCGTAATCTCCGAGTAAATCTCGAGCCACCCCAGCGGCCGTCCTCCATCGTCCAGCACGGGGCGGGCGTGACGTTCGAAAACGCGCCGCGCCGGGCCCGCCAATTCGAGTTCGTCGTGAATCGGGACGTTCGCGCCTGTGACGAAGGATTTCCAGGGCGCGACAAACGCTCCCGGAACGCGGAGAAGCGGATCGAGCGCGTGCGCCACATCTTCGATGTTTGCGAGACCCGCCAAAACGCCGGAGTCGAGGCCAAACAACATTCCAAAATGTGCGTTCGCAAAGCGAATTCGACCGTCGACTGCAACGAGCAGCACGCCCGAGTGAACAGCATCGAGCACACCGCGCAACTCAGCTTCCAATTGCTTTAGTTGCAGCTTTGGACTCGTCTCGGACAAACGGTCAACTGACCCGGCCCGCGCGCCGCCTTGCGAGAACGCGCCAGACAGGAATTTATGCTTCTCCGTTGATCGAGATGGCTTCAGCCAGGAGTGACGCGCCATGCTTGATTAGCGTCCTGACCGCAGAATCAAGTAACACGACAGGATCGCGGCGCCTGAAAAAATCAAGAGCTCAACTGCACGGCGGACGAACCGTACCAGCTGGTATTCCTGGATGTAGTTCAATTCTCAACCTCCATATTCGCGCCCGCGCGTTCACGTCTTGGGGAAGCACGTTTACGAATGTCTATTTTTATGAATGCGCAATTTTATAAATGCACAATGGCTACCAATGTGGACGAAGCGTCAAGTGATTGCGACTCAGATGTTTACAGGACGAAGAGAGATTCGATTTCCTGGGGTTATTCCCACTCCGAACCCGAATTATCCGCGTACGGGAAATGACGGGGCGCAGGACGATAAACAGCCGTTGCGATGGGAAGGATTTTCGGAGCTTCGCTGCAGAGATGCTGGACCGTGCGGTTAGTTTCCGCCCAACTGGGATTCGTATTGCTTGAGCTTGCGGTAAAGAGTCGTTTTTCCAATCCCAAGCAAACGCGCGGCGATTAGCTTGTCGCCGCCGGATTCGCGCAAAGCGCGGAGAATGGCGCGCCTTTCCAGCTCCTCCAGAGGCACGAGTTCGTCATTAGCAGGCGTGGAGTCGGTGCCGCTGTGGCTGACGGCGTATTGCAAATTCGAGGGGAGGTCGCCGGAATGGAGAATCGGCCCGGAGCCGAGCGCGACGGCGCGCTCAATGGCATTTTCCAGTTCGCGAACGTTTCCCGGCCAATCGTAGGCTGTAAGGCGGGTCAAGGCGTCTTCGGCGAGCGTCGGCAAAGGGCGTCCCGGATCGGCGAATTTCTCGAGGAATGACTGCACAAGCACGGGAATATCGCTCTTGCGCTCGCGCAAAGAGGGCAGCTTGATCTGAACAACGTTCAAGCGAAAGAACAGATCCTGCCGGAATTGTCCGGAACGAACGGCGGTTTCGAGGTCTTTGTTTGTCGCGGCAATCACGCGCACTTCGATGGAAACGCGGTCGTTCGAGCCCACCGGTTTCACTTCGCGCGCCTGCAGCACGCGCAAGAGCTTGGATTGCATTTCGACGGGAAGGTTGCCGATTTCGTCGAGAAACAACGTGCCGCCGTCGGCGCTCTCGATCAAGCCCTGCTTGGTGTGTATGGCGCCGGTAAAAGCTCCTTTGGCATAGCCGAAAAGCTCCGATTCAATCAGTGTGGGAACCAGCGCCGAGCAATCCACGGGAACGAATGGTTTCTGGCGGCGCACTCCTGAAAAATGAATCGAGCGAGCCACGAGTTCCTTCCCCGTGCCGCTCTCGCCGAGGATCAGCACGGGATAATTATGCTGGCTGACCTTTTCGATCAGCTTATAGACACGTTGCATTTTGGCGGAGATGCCGATCAACTCGCCGTAACCGGGGCGCGTGCGAAGCTGCTCGCGGAGGACGCGATTCTCCTGATCGAGCTCCTGTTCGCGAATCAGCCGCTGGAGCTTGCGGCGAAGCTCGTCAATGTGAAATGGCTTCGTGACGTAGTCGGCGGCGCCTAAACGCGTGGCTTCGACCGCCGTTTGTATTGTGCCGTACTGGGTGAGAACCAGAACGGAGACTTGCGGATAGTGCTCGCGTATACGGCGCAACAATTCGAGGCCGCCGAGCTGCGGAACTTTTAGGTCCGTGATGACGATATCGACGGGATACTGATCGAGTTCTTCGAGTGCTTGCTCCGTGGTGCTGGCCGTGCGGACTCGCAGACCGGATTCGACCGCAATATCGCTGCAAATTCGAAGAGTTGACTCTTCGTCGTCCACGATTAAAACCGTGGCAATCGCCGTTCGCTGACCTTGAAGTGCTTCTGGCGGCCCAAGCTCCGTTGTCATTAGTGCCTCACCGCCCGCGGCCTATGATTCCCATTGCGGGCGAATATTCCTTTTGAAAGCACGCGAGGAACCATATATGGGAAAGCGCGTAACGGGTTATGGTCGATGGACTTGCCGCTTGCGGCCCCGGATTGATGGCAGGAAGACAGTCCCATGTTGGGACTGGATGCTATCCCATAGTAATGAAGTAATCAAGTAACTCTATTTGTTTTCACCCGCCTGCCAAAATGGGACGAACTTGATTACCGAAAGAGGAAAAACGATGTCCCAGCAGGCTGAAACTTGCGTCCTCGACGGAAATTCTCCGCCGAGGACGCAATCAGAGATTATCTGGGATTATCTGCCCCTGACGGTCGCCGCCCGGCTTAGACGAAATATCAGACGGGATTCAGCGGGCAAGGATATTTCTTTCTTGCCGGTCAAGGCTGCGCCACCGGCGCCCGCACCAGCGCCCGCGCCTGCTCCTATGGCCGCACCCTTGCCGCCCCCTGCGATTCCTCCGATCAGCGCGCCAAGTGCGGAGCCGCCGCCAATGGCAACGATGTCGCGTTTCTTGTGAGACTTGCCTTCCAATGTGACCGGATGCGTATTCACATCAACCCACGAGCCATCAGCCTGAACGGACGTGATGGCGACGCTAAGAAAAGCGGGCTTGGATAAACGCCCCGATGAACGGGCTTCGACCACAGTTCCCCGCACGCGCGCGTCGCGAGGCACGACCACGCCACCACCGACGAGAACGGGCTGGGAAAGTGTCCCTTCAAACGAATCTCCCGCCTGGCTCCTTCCGCTGTCGATCGTGGTGCCCAGAATCACGTGCAGTTCGGTTCCAGCAGGAATTGTCACTGACTGGCGAGTTTCGACTGCAGATCCCCCTGCGCTCGAAAAAGCGGGCTGGCCGCCGTTCGCACTGTTGGCGTTGTTTCCATTGCCGGAGCAACCGGGCAGACATAGAGCCGCCGCGACAATCAGAGCAAAGGGGAGTAATGAATAATTTCGGTTTTTCAAATCACACCTCCAAGTGTTTGGGCCGCAATTCGAGTTCCAGAATAAGCCCTAACTAAACTCTTCTCCTTGAATAGGATAAAACATTTTGTGGAATCAATTAACAGTGCAGAAATGTCCTGCACATGCAAAAGTGCCGAACGATAGACTTCGCGCAGCGCCGGGACAGATAGAGGACCTAAACCCACGACGATGACCCGGCTCAGGGCGGCACCACCCGTTTGGCTTTCAATCGCTTGGCTTTCCCGCATCCTTACTGTAGATTAAATTTCTTGATGGCAAGTCACGCTCCATTTTCGCAACGTATCCTGATCGTCGAAGACGAGGAGAATGCTCGGAAGGGCTACGAAGCCCTGCTTCATAAGTGGGGCTGCCAAATCCTCGGAGTCGGCAGCGCTGAGGACGGCCTGGCGAAGTTCTCCGAATTCCAGCCGGCCGTGGTGCTGGCGGACGTCGAACTGCCGGGCATGAACGGCCTCGAGTTGCTCGCTGAATTACATGAGCATGCGCCGGAGACGCCTGTAATCATCATTACCGGACGCGGCACCGACGAGCGCGCCGTGCAAGCCATCGAGGCGGGAGCATTCTGGTACATCGAAAAACCTCTCAAGCCTCCCGTGCTTCGTTCACTGCTCGATCGCGCCATGGGCAAGGCGCGCGACCGGCGGGAGGTTGCGGCGCTCACGCGCCAGTTGCGAGACGCGGGGCGTCTGGGCGAATTGGTGGGCGCGTCGAAAACGATGGCGGAAGTGATGCGGCAGGTGGAAACAGCCGCGCCCTCGACGGCGTCGGTGCTCATCACCGGTGAAACCGGATCAGGGAAGGAAGTGGTCGCGCGCACGATCCATGCGCTGTCTCCGCGCGCGGATCAGCCGTTCGTGGCCATCAACTGCTCGGCGATTCCCGAGTCGCTGATGGAAAGCGAAATTTTTGGCCACGAGAAGGGCGCGTTCACTGGCGCGGCAGAACGCAGGCTTGGCTGCTTTGAGTTGGCGGATGGCGGGACGCTGCTTCTCGATGAAATCGGTGAAATGCCGGCGCAAACGCAAGCCAAACTCCTGCGCGTGCTGGAAGACCATAAAGTACGAAGGATCGGCAGCAAGGTCGAGACGCCCGTGGATGTTCGGGTGCTTGCGGCGACGAACAAGGATCCCCAGCAAGCCGTGGCGCAAGGGCTGCTGCGCCAGGACCTTTTTTTCCGTCTTAACGTTTTTCACATTCATTTGCCGCCGCTGCGCGACCACAAAGACGATCTGGGGCCCCTTACCGAGCAATTGCTCGCCGACATCAATCGCAAGCACGGCCGGCACGCACCGGGCGTCAATACGGAAGTGATGGAATTATTCAAGGCGTATCCATGGCCAGGGAACGTGCGTGAGTTGCGCAACGTTCTGGAACGCTCGGCCATCGCGTGCGACCACGGCCCCATTGGCCGCCAGCACTTGCCCGATGATTTCGCGCGCGGACCGGTGGCGCAGTCGAGCGAACTCTCCGGCTTGCGTTTTCCGCCCGGCACCACGGTGGAAGCGGCAGAACGCGAGCTGATCATCCAAACGCTGGGCGCGACCAATCAGAACAAGACACGCGCCGCGGAGCTTCTGGGCATCAGCCTGAAAACACTTCACAACAAGCTTAAAGAGTACGAGGCCTCGCGCCAACATGCCGCTAAGCCTGAAAAATAAGTTCACGCTGGCGACGGCACTTTTGGTTCTTATCGTCGTCGCGCTGGTCTCCGGCTTATACGTCGTGAGGCTCACACGGCAGGTGGTTGCGCAGGCGAACGATCGGGCGCAATTCGTGCTGCAACAGGTGTTCGTGTCGGCGCAGAACGCATTGCGCGAGGCAGCCGAAAACGGAGCGGCTCCGCTATCTTCGAGTCCGGATGATATTCACGACTATATCCAGCGAACGCTCGAACAAAATCGCGGCCTATCGGCCCTGATCGAATCGGACATGAGTTTCTCGCCGACCATTTACGAAATCACGATCAGCGATACGGATGGGACGGCGCTGATCTCGAGCGATGCTTCCCTGCCCGGCAAGCCGGTTCCGCAGCGACGCAATCTTTCGCAACTGGTGCATGCGAGCTTTTTGAATCAACTGCGGATTCTGGACGGCCCTCCGCGCGTGTATGAATTGACGCTGCCGTTCGTTACCACCGGCGACCAGCCCTTCGGGAATATCCACGTGGCGCTCGCTTCGGCCCTGCTGCGCGACGAAATTTGGCCGGGACTGCATTCGGCGGCATGGCTGGCGCTGGCCGCAGTGCTGCTTTCGACTTTATTTACCGCGTTCGTCAGTCAGATTGCTCTGGCGCCCTTGTCGCGCATTTCGGCGCAATTGGACCGCATCTCGGCCGGCGAATTTGATCTGGAACCAGTCACACAGGCGGGCGAGCTGGGGCAGGTGTCGAACAAGATCAGCCGCATTGGGCAGCAACTGCGCGATGTCCGCGAAATTTTCAGCACGTTGCGCGAAAACATGAATCAGATCATGGCCGGCCTCGAGGATGGGCTGCTGCTGTTCAATGCGGAGGGGCGGGCAGTGCTCGTAAGCCCATCGGCGGAAAAATTCCTTGATGTGGATTCGGAGAGTTTGCTTGGCCACAAGATCGAGGAGATATTCCCGGCGGGCCACCCGCTCGCGCAGGCTCTGCACATTGGCCGAAACGGCGAGGTTGCGGCCGTGGGAGTCGATCCGGTAGAAGTGGAAATTGCGGGCGAACACGGGACGCGGCGCGTGGGCGCGAGCATCCAGACCATCCAGGAAGACGGCGCACGCATGGGAATGCTCGTCTCGCTGCGCGACCTGGAATCGCTCGAGCGCATCGGCTCACAATTGCAAGTGTCGGAAAGACTCGCGGCTTTGGGGCGCGTTACGGCGGGCGTTGCCCACGAAGTGAAAAATCCGCTCAACTCCATGCGCGTATGGCTGGAGGTGCTGAAGGCCAATCTGCCGATCGATCCCGAGACGCAACAAGCTGCGAAAATGCTGGATACGGAAATTGATCGCCTTGATCGGGTGGTAAAAACTTTCCTGGAATTCAGCCGTCCCGTCGAATTGGAACGCGAGGAAGTAAATCTGCCCGAGCTGATCGAAAGTGTTCTCGCCAGCGCCAAGCCTGGTATCACCCGGGCGGGCGTAACTCTGGTGAAAGAGATCCCCGCGTCATTTCCGCTGATTGAACTGGATAAGAGACTGATCGAGCAGTCGATTCTCAACCTGGTGTTGAACGCGTGCGAGTGCATGACGACCGGAGGGCAGCTGACCGTGACGCTTGACCGTCTGGGTGACATGGCGGAAATTCGCGTGGGTGATACGGGACCCGGTATTGCGCCCGAAAATCGCGGGAAAATCTTTCAGCTCTTTTTTACCACCCGAAAAGGCGGGACCGGACTTGGACTTGCGAACACATTCCGATTTGTGCAATTGCACAACGGTTCGATAGAATTCGATACAGAGGCCGGGCGCGGCACCACGTTTCGGATTGAGCTGCCGCTGACGCGCGCCACCAGCGTGCTCGCATCTAATTTAAGAGACTACGGCCAGCCGTTTGCGCGGCAGACATAGTCGCAAATGAGCTACCCAGCCCCAAATCGCGCTTCGAACCGGCGTGCGGCCGCGTCGCGGAATACCGCGTTGTTGACGTGCGTAGTGGCTGCGAGCCTGACGGTTTTCACCTGTGGCTGCATGGGCCACAAGGTACGCGCGGCCGCGCCGGTGACTGTGCCGCCACAGCCACCGGCCCCAATTTCGACGCCGGGAACGACCAAGCCGCCGGATTCGATTCCCGCGCCAACCATGCCTGCGCCAAAAAATCCGGAACCCGCGACCCTTTCCCCGGCTTTGACGCCGAAACCCGATGCACTGAGGCGGCCGGCAACCGCCGTTCCTGAGCCTGACCGTCCGCCTGCGCCTGAAATCTCGCCGCAAATGTCGCAGTCAGATCAAGTGGAGCTGACGAAGCAAACGCAGCAATACGTCGCGACCGCACAACAAAATCTACATCGCGCGGACGGGCACGAGCTCAATACAAGCCAACACGACATGGTCGACAAGATTCGTGGCTTCCTGGAACAGGCACAGGATGCGATCCGAACTTCCGACTGGTCGCGCGCAAAAAACCTGTCGCAGAAGGCTTATCTTCTCTCCATCGAACTGGTCAAGACGCTTTAGTTCGGCATCCCTCCTCTCGAATAATTGATAAGATTGCAGCATGAAGAGGTACGACACGGTCGTCGTTGGCGGCGGAATCATAGGCGTGTCGCTCGCCTTTGAGCTCCGCCGGCGCGGACAATCCGTGCTCGTGCTGGATCGTCAAGAGCCCGGGCGCGAGGCGTCCTGGGCGGCAGCCGGCACAATTTCGCCTGCACCAGACCACGAATCGCTGGGTATCGCCGCGCTCGGATGTGAGAGCTACCGTCTCTATCCGGAATTTGCGGCTGCGATTGAAGAAGCTTCAGGAAAATCCGCCGGCTTCCATCCAAATGGCGCGATGGAACTCTTTCTGGATGAAGACGGTGAAACGGCGCGCGATCTCCGGCTGAAGGAAATTCAGAGTCACGGTGTTACCGCCGAAACAATTTCACTTGACGAAGCAAGGCTCCGCGAGCCCGCCATAGGCCCTGCGACGCGTGCGGCGTTGTGGATTCGAGACGAAGCGTATCTCGACCCGCGCGTGATCACTCATGTGGCGATCTCCGCAGCGTTGAAGGTCGGCGTGAAAATTCGCAGTAGCAGCGATGTGATTTCCGTCCTGGTCGAACAAAACCAGTGCAGCGGAGTGCTTGTCGCCGATGCGGAGAAAAATCGCGCAGGGAGGCTTGAAGTTCGTACGGGGGAAAAAATTGCGGCGGGCAATGTGGTTATCGCCGCGGGATGGCGTTCCGGGGAAATCGGAGGCGTGGAATCCTACGCGCCCACGATTCCGGTGCGCGGACAGATCGTTGCGCTCGGCAAAGTTCCCGGCGCGCCGCGAACAATTCTTCGCTCCGATCTCGGCTACATGGCTCCGCGCGAAGATGGGCGCACGGTCGTCGGCAGCACGCTCGAAAGCGGCACAGCCGAAAAACATACGACTCCCGCCGGCGTACAGAAAATTCTCAGCGCAGCATTGACGATGGCGCCCGGTCTGGCGAGTGCGCCGATTCTGGAAACATGGGCCGGCGTGCGGCCCGACTCACCCGATCATTTGCCGATTATTGGACCTACGAACGTCGAAGGACTGTTCATCGCGACGGGACACTATCGCAACGGGATGCTGCTCGCGCCCGTGACGGCGAAATATCTGGCTGAGTGCATTGCGACAGGAAAACCTTCGGCGTGGTTCGAGCCCTTCAGCCCGCTGCGATTTGCGGCGACACGCAACGCGTTTAGGGCGGTTGATCAGCGGAAAATGGGGATTTCTGAAAAGGGCTTACATTAGACTGACATGTCAGTTCTGGTTTGCAGGCGGCAATATAGAATTGCACACTAGCGAGGAACCAGTGTCGCGTTTCCGAAATTCGGGATGCATGGTCTGCGGCGCCACAGGGGCTGAAGCCCACTGGAAACGAGGCCCAACCGGCGGGGATGAATCCCCGCCCCGCCGAAGCGCGAAGGCCAAGCGCAGATTCGTCGATACCTCATGTCAGCTACAAAGGCGATCAACAGCCTAGTAAGGAATTATACCAGTGCGGCGCCGCGGTTCGCGATTCGGCGGACCGGCGAGCGTTGAGGATTGCCCGGGACTCGTGAAGTTCGCTTTGCTCGAGAGCAAATAAAGCGGCCGATTCGTCATGATATCCAAAGTCGTGCCGCGTGGCAGCTCTGCCTCCGGCCCGCGCGTGAGCAGCACCGCAAGAAGGCCCGCCGCCGCGCCCGCGCCCGCGCCAATTCCCGCGCCTCTTCCGCTCTGGCCCACAATCCCGCCAAGGCCCGCGCCAGCTGCGGTTGTTTCCAGAACGGTGCCCGCATCCGCCCCCTTGTTTGAATCACCCTGTATCGCGCCTTCTTTGCCCACAGACTCGTTGCCGCCAGTGCCCGCATCGGTCGGCGAAGCATTGAAGCTGGCTTGATAGCCATTTGGGAGAATCAAGTTGTCGAGCTTGATTTTAATTTCACCGCGCCCGTGAATGCGTCCCGGACGTTTGGCTTCGGTGATTTCGCCGCTGACGTACGAACCCGCCGGAATCAAGATGCGGCTGTCGATCACGACAGGAAAAAGTGTTTCGAGATACACGGGATCGCCGGGCCGCGCGCTGCGAGTGGAGATGGCGTTGTGAAGTACAAGAGGCAGGCGTGTCCCGGAAGGCACCGTGAAATATTTTGGGACCGGAGCGGCCGGCACGGGGGATGCACCAGTAGATGCAGGGTGCGCGGGGATTGCGGCTGACATGGGATGCGCTTGAGGCGTCGCGGACGGCGCCGGAGAGGACTGTTGCGGCACGGGGGGATTTGTGGATTGCGCGCGCAGAATCGGAGCAACTATCAGCGTAAGAGCAATCAAGGCAGCAAAGCCATTCGCGAATCGCAACTTCATCGCCATCACCTCAACGGGAAATTCTGATAATCCGATGCCCTACTATGCCTTCAAGGATGCTCCCGCGCGCTCGAGTGTGTCAATTGACTCCAACCCGCGCGCCGCTTACGCTGTCACTGAAGGCGAAACGAGGAGGGTCGGATGGCGGATTTGGCGTTGGTGTACGGCATGAGGCTTTTCCCGGCGACGGAGCTCGACTCGGTGGGCGAAGCAACCGTGCAACTCAAAAACGGCCGCAGCGGGCGCATCACGATGCATTTGATCGAAGGCAGCAGAGAAGAAATCGAGAAAACGCTCAAGCAATCGCTGGACGCGTTCTTCGATCTGTATCCGGAGATTTAGCGACGGCGCGATGCCGTTAAATCAAGATGACCGTTTGCCCCGTTAAATCGAAACGTTTGCGGCAGCGAATGTTGCGGCACGCGGTCATGTCGTCGACACGAACCATGTACGAGCGCGCCTTTGCGAAATGGGCGCGATCCTCTTCGTTTGAACCGCGCGGCAGCTCCGCTTTTTTCGTGCGAACTTTCCACCGGATCGGATACGTGTTTTCCTGGCGGCAATGCGGACACGTCAGCGGGATCTGCTTGGTTTCATCTTTCTCGTCGTAAAATTTTCTGTCGTCCATCGGCTCCACCTTCCGACTACGTTTTCCCGCGCGCCGCGGCCGGCAAATCCATCGGCGCTGTGTTGCCAACGGCATCGAGAGTCACAAAACGCATCCCCGCATCTTTCCATCGCGGCAGCCAGTGTGCAAGCGCCACAATGGTGTGGCGGCGGTCGCCTTCGAGCAAACGATGGTCGCCGTCGTGCAAAAGCACAATATCTCCACCTGTGACGCGCCGCAAGCGATGAATCACGCGCTCGGCAGGCTGTGGCTTCCAGTCCCAGGCCCATTTCGACCACATCGCAACGCCTGAGTAGCCAAGCTGGCGCACTACGGCGTCAAGTTGCGGACCACGAAAACCGAACGGCGGGCGCATCCAGCGCAGTTCGGCGCCGCCAACGGCCGAAAGGATCGCTTCACGACAACGATTCAACTCTTCGCGCAACTTAGCGCGAGAAAGAAAAATCAAGCTGGGATGCGTCTCAGTGTGATTGCCAACGGCGTGTCCGCGCGCGGCAATCTCGCGCGCAACGGCGGGAAAAGCACGGACGTGCCGGCCAATCAAAAAAAATGTGGCGCGCGCGCCGTGCGCATCCAACAAATCGAGGAGCGCGGGCGTTGCGGCGGGATTGGGGCCGTCGTCGAATGTGAGCGCGATCGCCGACGAATCGTGCATCATGCGCAGTGTCGGACCAAAAAACTGCGACTGCGGATGCACCGCGCCCCACGCTCCAATCGCCGCGCCTCCGAACACTACTGCACCCGCTGTCGCCCACGGATTCACTCGCGCATTTTCTCACGCAACGCGCCGCACATGCGTAACTTTTCTTCGCGCCGCGCCAATGAAGTTCAACTCTGATACGATACGGCGCGATGTGGCAGCGCGCGCCCGTGACCAATCCAAAATTTCCGAAGTGGTTGCGCTGGGGCAGCTTGATCTGGCTCGCTGTGTGGATTCCCACCTATTGGCAGCACTGGGGCGCGCAGAATTTCGTTCATCTTTGCGACATTGCGGTGATCCTTACGTGCGCGGGTCTGTGGTGGAGCAATTCCCTGCTGCTTTCGAGCCAGGGGGTTTCGTCGATTGTGGTCGATTTGCTGTGGGATCTCGACGCGGCGTGGCGATTTTTCAGCGGCCATCATCTGATTAGCGGCACCGAGTACATGTGGGACGCGCATTACCCGCTGTGGGTGCGACTGCTGTCGCTATTTCACATCGTGTGGCCGATTCTGCTGCTGTGGTCGCTCGCACGCGTTGGCTATGACCGTCGAGGCTGGCTGCTGCAAGCCGCGATTGCGGCCGACGCATTCGTGGTGGCGCGCTCGACAGACCCGGCGCTCAACATTAACTATGCGTTTCGTGACCCGATTCTGCATCGCGCGTGGGGGCCCGGGCCGGCGCATATCGCGCTCATGTGGATCGGACTTGTGATCATGATTTATCTGCCGACGCACTTTGTTCTGGCGAAAGTGTTTCGAGGGCCGGAAGGCCCTGGGCCAAAGAAAGATGCAGATTCCTCGTCGCGCGGCTCTTCGGAATGACAAAAACTGGAGTTTTTCGGCAACCTGTTAGGTGATGCACGCGCGGAACTACTCGTCTTCTTCTTTGCGAATGGAGCGGAGGTCAATGCCGAGGTGCTGGCATTTCTTGTATAGATGACTGCGTTCTAGGCCGAGAGCCTTCGCGGTGTTGGTCATGTGATTGTGGTGGCGCTTCAGTTCGCTGAGAATTGTTTCGCGCTCGAAGGCTTCGACGCGCTCGGCCATTGCACCAGTGGCCGCTTCGAGCATCCCTCCCGCGGATAACGCCCCTGCTTCGCCGATTCCGTTTGCAGACTCGGCGCGCGGCAGCGCCATGCGTATCGCCGCAGCGTCCACTTCGTTTCCCGTCGCCAGCAGCAGCACACGTTCGACTACGTTACGCAGTTCGCGAACATTTCCGGGCCACGAGTAGCGTGACAATTCCGCGATAGCCTCCGTAGAGAACCTCTTCATCTTCCAGCCATTTTGCTCCGCGACCTGGCGCGCAAAATGTTCCGCGAGCACGGGAATATCATCGACGCGTTCACGCAGTGGCGGAAGCACAATGGGAAAAACGAAAATCCGGTGATAAAGGTCCTGGCGAAACGTATTGCGGCGGACCTGTTCCTCGAGATTGCGATGCGTCGCGACCACCACACGAACGTTGACCGGAATAGGCCGGTCACCGCCAACGCGTTCGATTTCACCCTCTTCCAGAACGCGCAGGAGTTTCGCCTGCATCGCCAGCGGCATGTCCCCAATTTCATCAAGGAAAAGCGTGCCGCGATGGGCCTGCTCGAATTTGCCCGTGTGCCGCGACGCTGCTCCCGTGAAGGCTCCCTTTTCGTGACCGAAAAGCTCCGATTCCATCAGCTCGGCTGGAACGGCGGCGCAATTCAGAGTGATGAACGGGCCATTCTTCCGCGCGCTTTTTTCGTGCAGCGTGCGCGCGACGAGTTCCTTGCCTGTGCCCGTCTCTCCGCGAATGCAAACGCGCGTTTCGCTTGCAGCGACGCGCTCGACTTCAGCCATCAGCGACTTCATCACAGAACTTGCCCACACAAGTTGATGGCGGCCGACGCGGCGGCGCAGATCGCGATTCTCTTCTTCGAGACGCGCGAGCTTTAGCGCGTTCTCCACGGTGAGGAGAAGCTTCTCGGTCGAAATTGGCTTTTCAAGAAAGTCGGCGGCGCCCAGGCGTGTGGCGCGCACCGCCATTTCAATCGTTGCCTGTCCCGACATCATTACGACAGGAGACGCGATGCCCGCAGTCCTTATTTCTTCGAGCAGCGCGATGCCGTCCTTGCCAGGCATCACGACGTCAGAAAGAATCAAATCGAAATGGCCGTCGCGTGCAAGTTCGAGAGCGCGCGCGGCGTTGTCGCAGACGGTCGCTTCGTGGCCGGACAATCGAAACGCGCGTGAGAGAGAAGCAAGGGTGTTCGCATCGTCGTCGATAATCAGAATGTGGGCTTTGGCCGCCATAGGAATCAAGCTTTCTCTTCCATAATAGGTTCCGCGGGCTGTTTGCTTTTGACGGATGCAGACTCAATAGAGACCACGTTCGGCGGGCGATCGAGAAGTTCGATGCGAAACGTCGTGCCGTGGCCCGGCTCGCTGCTGACGGAAATTCGTCCTCCATGATCGCTGACAACCGATTGCACAATGGCGAGACCGAGGCCTGTGCCGTGCAGCTTCGTGGTGTAATACGGCGTGAAAAGACGCTCGCATTCTTCGCGAGTGAGCCCTGCACCCGTGTCCGAGATCTCCAGGCGCACGCCGCCGTCATGCGTCATCGTCCGCAGCGTGAGTTTGCCGCCATTGGGCATCGCGTCGATGGCGTTGAGAACGAGGTTGCCAATGGCGCGGTGAAGCAGAACGCTGTCGGCTTGAATGAGCGGAAGTTTTTCATCGAGATGCAGCTCGGTCGTAATTTTGGGCTCGCCGGGAGCGATAAAGCGCGGCTCAAAAAGGCGCGTAACGCCGCGAACCATTTCGTTTACGTCCAGCGAGTGCAATTCGGGGCGCGGCATTTTGGCGAAATCGCTGAAGCGGTTGACAATCGTTTTCAAATTTTGAATTTCAGCAAGAAGCGTGTCCGTGGATTCGCGGAAGATCTCCTCGAAATCAGCGGCGTGTTGCTCGCGCGCGCGACGAAGATTCTCAACGGTGATTTGCAGCGGGAATAACGGATTCTTCAGTTCATGGGCAAGGCGGCGCGCGAGTTCGCGCCACGCGGCGACGCGTTCGGTTTGAATCAAGCGCTCGCGTTGTTCGGCGAGCTGTCCGGTCATTTGATTGAATGCCCCGGCGAGCGTGCCGATTTCGTCGCGCGAATGAATCGCGACGCGCGCGTCCCAATTTCCGGAGGCAACTTCCCGCGCGCCTGCCACAAGCTTGCCGACTGGCCGCGTGACGCGCACGGCGGCCCACCAACTGAGCAAAATCCCGAGCGCCAGCGCGATGCCACCGACGAGCAAAGCCCAGCGGCGAATGCCGCGTTCGAGCAAAACCAAATCGTGGCGCGAGCTGCCGACGAACAACACGCCGAGGAGATTTTTGTCAGGGCCAAGCAGCGGGAGCAAATGAAAAACTTCATCGCTCGCGGCATCGCGCGTCCAATGAATCGTCGCCGTAATTTCGCCGGGCTGCTGACGTTCACTGGCCACGAGCGGCGCGAAACGATCCGCCTGCGCTACCGGACCATCCACGGCAGTCAAGTTCTGAGCGGAAAAATTTGCGTCGAGATTAACGTAAAGCAGCGCACGCATTCCCGGAGGCAAACTGAGGGAAGACAAAAAGGATTTGTCTAGCCGCTCGCCTCCGGCAGTGTAAAGATTCGAGCCAGCAACGGGAAGCACCGACACTGCGATCAGCCCGAGTTCGGGGCCGTTCGGCGTGTCCACTTTTTGCAGGAAGGCGCCGCGCCCGGACCAATCGGTTCTTTGAAGCAGCCAGTCTTCCTTGTAACCGAAGCGCGCGGGCCACTGCATCGAAGAAATGATGCTTCCATCGTTTCCGGCGAATTCGAGAAAATCGAAATGGTGATCCGAGGCGACGCTGACGGCATCGTGCCCGTATGCCGACGGATCAATATCGCGAGCGTTGAGATGTATGGCCATGTTCAGGGTCGCTTCAGAACCGGAGATGTCTTGAACGCCGCGAACAATTTGTTGACCCTGATTGGCAAATTCGCGTTGAAACTGCGACACGATGGCTTCCGTGTGGGATGCGTCAACACGCTCGAACGCGCGGCGCGTGAATACCGTGACACCCACGCCGACGATGGCCACGGCCGCGACGACGACGAGCGGAAACAGCACGAACATTTTCAGGCGGAAACTCATTGAGCGGCCCCGTCGAGCCAGATATCCGCAAGATGCCACGCGCCCCAGCGCGCCGGCACCCAATCCCGAACGCGGGTGCTTAAACCCAAGACTTCCGGGACATGCACGAGAGGAACGACTTCGTACGTGTCCACCACGGCGCGTTCGCGTGAATATAATTGTTCGGGATTCGCTGGATCGTTGAGCGGCGCGGCTAGCGAAGGATCAAAATCCGCGAGTTGCGCGAAGGTTTGCAGGAAGTTTCCGAGCGCGACTCCAGGCGCGGGCGAAGTCATGGGAAGGCGCACGATGCGCGCGTCGTATTCCGAAACATTCGCCGCGTGATTCGCCGCGCGATTTGTGATGCCGCCTGGGGAATCGACACTGATAGCCCGCGCGGAAATTGAAATCCCCGCGGCTTGCGCATTCACGGCTATGCGTTCGGCAATCATGCGCTCTATTGAGTCGTCGGCATCATAGCCCAGCCTCAGCACATGCGCGGGAGAGATTTGCGAGGCGAACTGACGCGCGGTTGCCGAGTCTGGCTCTGTCGAGAAAAGGAATTCGTAGCCGGAGGACCACTGCGGCAAGAACGCTCCAGCCGGCGCGCCCTCTTTTTGTAAAACGAAATCGACGAGCGAGGAGCGGTCGATAGCAAGTGAAAGCGCCTGGCGGATGCGAATGTCTTTTGTGCGCGTGCTGGAACGCAAAAAAATCAGCGCGACCAGTTCCGTCGGATCCGATGCGGAAATTTTCACGCCTCGCGAGGCGTCGATGCGCGCGCGATCGGGCGCAACGTCGGCGATATCGGCTTTACCAAGGTCGAGGTCGATCATGCGTTCGCGCACCGTGCGGCCCATTTGCACATCAATGGAGTCGACAAAAGGGCGACCGGCCCAATAATCGTCATTGGCAGCGAACACGGCGTGGCGGCCCGGTCCCCAGGTGGTGAGACGAAATGGGCCGGTGCCGACGACGGAACCATCGGGTTTGCGAAGGAGAATGGAATTGCGCGGCTCGGCGAGAATGAACGGCATGTCGGGAACAGGAGTACTTGCGGTGATGAAGATGAGATCTTCCTTCAGAGTCCCGATATTCAGAAGACCGCTGTTGATTTTCCAGTCAGGATAGGCGACCCGAAGTAGCAGAACGATGGTTTCCACATTTACCGGCGTGCCATCCTGAAACTTAAGATTTGGGCGAACCCCGAACCACCATTGCTCGAATCGATCGTCATGCCCCCAGAAAACGGCTAACGAGGGCCGGGGCTGGCCGAATTGGTCGAGATCAACCAAACGATCGGCGATTAATCGCAAGAGACGCTCTTGTGCGATTTGATCGGCGACGCTTCCCTGCTTTTGCGCTGGGTCGAGCGAAGTGACGCGCCCCTGCAAATCGATGGTCAGCGTGCCGCCATAGCGGGGCCGCCGCGCGGCGGAAGTTGCCAGCGCGAGGAAGAGCAATGCAAACAGCAAACTACTGGTTGTAGACCGCGCGGATGAAATACGCCTCATACATTCCTGTTCTTATGTTGCGCGAAACCGCGAGGACAGTGTTTTCATCCTCGGACCAAAGCGCCGTGATCGGGCCGTCAAAGTTGATTTCACCGCTGATCGCGACGGCCTGACGGTCGATGATGTTGAAAGCCCGAACCGAATCGGGGACAGTCCAATCGCCGGCGCGCGTTACCAGCAACGGCCACGGAGCGCGAGTCGTCGAGTAGAGCGCAGCGACTTCGCTACCCCAGCCCGGAAAGGAAGCGACGGGCGTGGAGGATCCCTCGAAGAGAAGTGCGCGGCCGTTTGGCGT
>Ga0307374_10002490_pt1 | contig 32636 bp, 31 predicted proteins | sample OX3MG_FD_202532 | JGI IMG/M metagenome (GOLD analysis project Ga0307374, IMG submission 202532) | Soil microbial communities from Risofladan, Vaasa, Finland - OX-3 | ecosystem: Environmental > Terrestrial > Soil > Coastal area > Acid sulfate soil | place: Finland: Risofladan, Vaasa | collected... | reverse complement strand
CTCATCACCGGCATCGTCACCGAACGCGGCGTCGCCCCGGCGAGCCAGGCGGGCCTCGCCTGGCTGTTCCCGGAACGGGCGGCATGAGCGACGAACTCCGCTTGCGCGCGCAGATCGTGGCGGCGGCGCGGGCGCTCGCGCCCGCCGGCCTGGGCGTTAACCGCTCGGGCAACGTCTCGGCGAGATTCGAGGATGGCCTGCTGATCACCCCCACCGGCGTCGCCTACGAGGCGCTGACGCCGGCGAGCCTCGTGTTTCTGCGGCCGGACGGGAGCGGTCGCGAGGGCGAATTCGCCCCTTCCAGCGAATGGCGCATGCACGGCGCCCTCTATGGCGAGCGACCGCAGTGCGGGGCGGTGGTGCATTGCCACTCGCCGGCGGCGACGGCGCTGGCCTGCGCGGGACGGCGCATTCCGGCCTTTCACTACATGGTCGCCGCGGCCGGCGGCGCCTCGATCGAGCTTGCGCCCTACGCCACCTTCGGGACCGAAGCGCTGGCGAAGCACGCGCTCGCCGCGATGGCGGGAGGCCGGCGAGCCTGCCTGCTCGCCAACCACGGCCAGCTCGCCTATGGGCGCGATGTCGCGGCGGCGCTCGAACTCGCCCGCGAAGTCGAGGCGCTTGCCGACCAATACGCCCGCGTCCTCGCCATGGGCGATCCCAAGCTGCTGGGCCAAGCCGAGATGTCGCGGGTGCTGGAGAGGTTCGAGAGCTACGGCCAGCCGATCAGCGAGGGCGGAACGAAACGCTGAGTCCGACGACGCCGCGATCGCCCTTGCCGGGCCAATTGGGATCGAAACGGTCGTACCATTGGCGCGCCGGGGCGACCGGATGCTCCGCATAGCCGATCAGCGCCGAGGCGGTCCGGCCGCGCCAGCCGAATCCGGCCTCCACGTCGCGCGCCGGCAGGCGTGGATCGCCGCTCCAGCCGAGGTCGCGGGGATCGTGCAGGTCGTGGAAATCGAAATCCAGCGTACGGCCGCCGACGGTGGCGAAGGTTCCCCACCCATCGCGCGGCGGCGCGGCGACGGCGGCGAGCGGCGGTCGGGGGTCGTAGATGCGCGTTTGCGTCTCGGCGCGGGCCGACGCCGGCGTCAGCGCCCAGATCACCAGCAAAGCCCAGCCCCGCATCGCCATGCTCCCGATCGGCGCGGTCCCGCTTTGCAAATGGCCAGGCGGCGCTTGCGGTTCCGGCGGCGATCGAGGATTGCGCGACGCGGCGCGGGCGCGGCCCCTACTGGCAGGCCAGGCACTCGTCGTAATCGGTGCGCTCGGCTGCGGCCCGTTCCATGATCGCCGGGGCGCCCTCGCCGCCGGCGAAGGCTGCGCGCTGAATCGATTTGGAGCGCAGGTAGTAGAGGCTCTTCACGCCTCGCTCCCAGGCCAGCCAGTGCAGCATGTGCAGGTCCCACTTCTCCACGTCGCCCGGCAGGAAGATGTTGATCGACTGCGACTGACAGATCTCGGGCGTGCGGTCGGCGGCGAGCTCGATCACCCAGCGCTGGTCGATCTCGAAGGCGGTCTTGTAAACGTCCTTCTCGTCGGCGGTGAGCCAGTCGAGGTGCTGCACCGAGCCTTCGTTCTCGAGGATCGAAGCCCAGACGGCCGCGGTGTTGCGCCCCTTGGCCCCGAGCAGGCGCTCCAGATAGGGGTTCTTCACCGCGAACGAGCCCGAGAGCGTCTTGTGAGTGTAGATGTTGGCCGGGATCGGCTCGATGCCGGCGCTGGTCCCGCCGCAGATGATCGAGATCGAGGCGGTGGGGGCGATGGCGAGCTTGTGCGAGAAGCGTTCCATGACGCCGCGCTCGCCCGCGTCGGGGCAGGCGCCGCGCTCCTCGGCCAGCGCGCGGCTCGCCGCGTCGCACTGGCGGCGCAGATGCTTGAAGAGCCGCATGTTCCAGCTCTTGGCGAGAGCGCTCTCGAACGGGACGTTCTGGCCCTGCAGGAACGAGTGGAAGCCCATCAGGCCCAGCCCGACGCTGCGCTCGCGCCACGCCGCATAGGAAGCCGCGGCCATCTCGGGCGGGGCGCGGTCGATGAAGTCCTGCAGTACGTTGTCGAGGAAGCGCATCACGTCCTCGATGAAGGTCGGATGGTCGCGCCACTCCAGGAACATCTCGGCGTTGACGCTGGAGAGGCAGCAGACCGCGGTGCGCTCGCGGCCGAGGTGGTCCAGGCCCGAATGCAGCAGGATCTCCGAGCAGAGGTTCGACTGGCGCACCTTCAGGCCCAGCTCGCGCTGGTGCCGCGGCATGGCCCGGTTGGCGGTGTCGGAAAAGATCAGATACGGCTCGCCGGTCTGCAGGCGCAGCTCCAGCAGCTTCTGCCAGAGCGAGCGTGCATCGACCTCGCGCACCATCTCTCCGGTCTTGGGCGAGCGCAGCGCGAAGGGCGCGCCGTCGCGCACCGCCTCCATGAACTCGTCGGTGACGCAGACGCCGTGGTGCAGGTTGAGGGACTTGCGGTTGAAGTCGCCGGACGGCTTGCGGATCTCGACGAACTCCTCGATCTCGGGATGCCAGATGTCGATGTAGACCGCGGCCGAGCCGCGCCGCAGCGAGCCCTGGCTGATCGCCAGGGCGAGCGAATCCATCACCCGGATGAAGGGGATGATGCCGCTGGTCTGGCCGGCGCCCTTGACCTTCTCGCCGATGGAGCGGACGCCGCCCCAGTAGGTGCCGATGCCGCCGCCGTTTGCGGCCAGGAAGACGTTCTCGTTCCAGGTGGCGACGATGCTCTCCAGCGAATCGCCCACCGCGTTCAGGTAGCAGGAGATCGGCAGGCCGCGCCCGGCGCCACCGTTCGAGAGCACCGGGGTCGCCGGCATGAACCAGAGCCGCGAGATGTAGTCGTAGATGCGCTGGGCGTGATCGGCATCGTCGGCGTAGGCCGTGGCCACCCGGGCGAACATGTCCTGGTAGGACTCGCCGGCCAGCAGATAGCGGTCCTCGAGGCTGGTGCGCCCGAACTCGGTCAGCAGCGAATCACGCGATCGGTCGATCTCCACCTTGCGGACCAGCTGCAGCTGCGGCCGGTCGGGCGCCCGCGCCTCCGCCGTGCGCGCCCCGATCAGCTTCTTCGCCTCGCTTCCCGTCATCACCCAGACCCTCACCGCTTATGCGCCCCGGACGACGCGCGCCCGGGCCATCAACATCTTGTGGGCGATGCGCCCCCAAAGCCCAGAATATGGGGACACATGGTTGCCGGATGGTCAACGGTCGGCGACCGTTCCGGGTTCGATTTCCTGTTGACCAGCCCCCGGCCGGGCGGCGAGCCCAGTCCGATCAAGGCTTTGCAGGCGGTCTGACGCCTTGGGTAACGAGACTGTGAGAAGGGGCGGCCCGGCAGACGAAATCAGACCCGCCGCGGGGGATAGTCGCGGCGGGTCTGACCGATCGTGTTCGCTCGATCCAAGCGGGCGTTTCCTCCCCGAAACGCCGGAGACTTCAGGGTCTTAGGAACGCCGTCGGTCTCTCGCGAGCAAAGATGGACGGCATATTTCCGCCCCTGTCAACGCCGGGCGGCCGGCGAGGCGTACACGAGCCGGTGAATCCTGGACGGGCGCGTCAAACGACGGGCGCCCGCGCCCCGGTCACGCCCTGCGCCGCACGCGCGCGGCCAGCGCGTCGATGGCGGGGCTCGAGGCCTCGAAGAGGTAGGTTGGGCGTGCGACGCTGACGCCGCCCACGCCGCGGCTCGCCAGCTTCTCCACCGCGGCGAAGGTGTCGGCGGAGGCGACGAGCGCGCCGAACGGCGGCGGTCGCGAGCCTGGCAGGGCGTAGGCGGCGACGGCGGCGCGGGCGACTTCGTCCGCCTCCGGCGGCCAAGCGAGCGAGACGGCGCCGAGCGCCCGCGCCCGCGCTTCGAGAATCCGGGCCAGGGACCGGGCGAGGTCCAGCCGGCCTTCGTCCCAGGGCGCGCTCAGGCTGGCGGCGAGCTGGGCCTGGCTGGAGAGCATCAGGCCATCGTCGAGCGCCTTCAGTCCGTTCGCCGCCAGAGTTGCGCCGGTGCTGGTGATGTCGGCCACGAGCTCGGCCGCGCCGGCGGCCGGCGCCCCCTCGGTCGCGCCGCCCGATTCGACGATGCGATAGTCGGCGATGCCGTGACGAGCGAAGAAGGCGCGGGTCTGGGCGAGATATTTGGTGGCGACGCGCAGCCGCCGGCCCGTGCGCGCCAGATAGAGATGCGCCACCTCGTCGACGTCCGCCATGATGGCGACATCGATCCAGCTCTTCGGAGCGGCCACCACCAGATCGGCGCGTCCGAACCCCAGCGCCTGCAGCAGCAGCACGCCGTCCTCCAGGTCCCCGGCGAACTCACGCAGCAGATCCTCGCCGGTGACGCCAAGGTGCGCCTCGCCGGCGAAGAGGGCCGCGGCGACCTCGCCGGCGGCCAGCAGACGGATCTCGACGCCTGGCAGGTCGTCGAGCCTCGCCGCGTAGCCGCGTTCGCCCCCGGAGGCGCGAACCGGCAGGCCGCAGTCGGCCAGCCAGTCGTCCACCTGCTCCTTCAGGCGTCCCTTGGACGGGATCGCGAGGATCAGCGGCGCACTCACGCTCGCGCCCCGCGCCCGCGGGTCCGCAGCCAGGAACGGCGAGCGGGGCTGATCGCGCGCGCCTGCGGCGCAGCGGTCATGGGGCGCCTCCCGCCCAGGCGCGCCCGGGCCTCACCATGCAGCCTACCGCGCCGCAGTCGCTGCGCGCGCCCAGGCGCGCCGGCAGGCCGTCGTAGCGGCCCCCGGCGGCCACCGGCGCCAGCTCGCCGAGCGCGGCGCTGCGAATCTCGAAGAGCATGCCGTCGTAATAGCCGAAGTCGCTGCCGAAGGCCGTCGCCAGCCGCATCGCCGCTTCGGGCGCGCCGTGGGCCTTCAGCGCCGCGAGGCGGCGGGACCAGCGGTTCAGCGCCGCCTCCAGGATCTCGCCGCCGGTGCGCGCCAGGCGCGCCACCGCCTCCAGAGCCGCCGCCGGAGCGTCGGAGATGGCGAGGAAGCGCCGGATCAGCTCGGCGTCGCCGGGATCGAGCCCCGGCGCGGCCTCGCCAGCCGAACGGCTGGCGAGGCGATGCACGATCTCGGCGGCCGAGCGGCCGCCGACCGGCTCGATGCCCGCAAGCGCCCAGATGTCCTCGAGCACGGCGGTGGCGGCGGCTTCGGGCAGACCCGCCAGCAGCTGGGCGAGACGCTCGCCGGCGGCCTCGCCCTCCAGCGCGGGGCGATCGGCGGGGCCGGCCAGCAGGGCGTGCAGCCGGCTGGGGCTGGAGAAGCCGCGCTTCAGTCGCGCGGCAAGAGGCGCCGCGAGACCCAGGCTGTCGATCAGCGCGGCGAAGAGGCCCACGTCGCCCAGGTGCAGCGTGAGGTCCGAGCGTCCCGCGGCTGCCGCGGCCCGCCAAGCCAGGGCGGCGATTTCGGCGTCCGCCTCGGCGACGTCCCTGGCCTCGAACGCCTCGAGACCGATCTGGAGGAATTCCTCGCAGGCGCCCAGGCCGCGCGGCGCGGCGCGAAAGGCCTTGCCCTCGTAGAAGTAGCGGCCGCCGGCCCTGCCGCTGGCGATGTGCAGGCGGGCCGCGGCGATGGTGAAGTCCGGCCGCAGCGCCGCCTCCCCGCCCGCGTCGGCCTGGGCGACGATGAGCCGCTCGCGCATGGCCTCGCCGGAGAGATCCAGGATGAGGCCGAGCGGCTGCAGCACCGGCGGGTCGATGCTCTCGGCGCCCATGGCGGCGAAGGGCGCCCGGATGGCGTCGAGCACCGCGGCGGGCACGGGCGGCTCGACCTTCACTGCGCCGCCTCCGCGATCGCGCGAACCGCCGCGACCAGGGCGCTCCGCGCGACGGTGACCTGGCCGGGCCGCTCGGCGCGCCAGACGCGGTTGTCAGCGACGCCGGCGGCGAGCCTGCGACCGAGGTCGAGATCCTTGACGGTCACCTGGCCCGCGGCGACCTCGTCCTCGCCCAGGATCACGGCCGCTGGCGACAGGCGCCGGTCGGCGTAGCGCATCTGCGCCCGCATCCCCGCGGCGCCCAGATAGACCTCGGCGGCCATCCCGGCGGCGCGCAGCTCGGCGGCGATGGCGAAATAATCGCCCATGCGCGCCTGGTCGAAGACGATCACCACCACCGGTCCGCGCGGCGGGGCGGCCTCGGCGCCGCGGCTGGCGGCGAGCGCCGCGGCCAGGCGCGACACCCCGAACGAAAAGCCCGTGGCCGGGACGCTCTCGCCGGTGAAGCGGGCCACCAGGTCGTCATAACGCCCGCCCCCGCCGATGGCGCCGAAGCGCACGCGGCCGCCGGATTCGTCCACGGTTTCAACCAGCAGTTCGGCCTCGAACACGGCGCCGGTGTAGTATTCGAGCCCGCGCACCACCGTCGGGTCGAAGAGCGCCTGGTCCTCGCCGACGCCCAGGGCGGCGAGGGCCGCGCCGATGCGCGAGAGTTCGGCCACGCCCGCCTCGCCCACCGCCGAGCCGCCGATCAGATCGGCCAGGGCGTCGAGCATGTGCGCCCGCTCGCCCCGCGGCGCCGAGACGAAGGCGAGCACGGCGTCGATCGCCGCAGGGGCAAGGCCCGCGCCGCGGCTGAAGGCGCCCGACTCGTCGAGCCGCCCTTCGCCGAGGAGCCCCTTCACGCCCTCGAGACCCAGCCGGTCGAGCTTGTCGATGGCGCGCAGCACGGCGAGCCTCTGGGCGTCGTGCGTCACGCCCGCAGCGCCAAGCAGGCCGTCCAGGAGCTTGCGGCTGTTGATCTTCAGCGCATAGGCCGACCTCGGCAGTCCCGCCGCGGCATAGCCCTCGACGGCCATGGCGATGAGTTCGGCGTCGGCTTCGGGCCGGGCCGAGCCCACCGTGTCGGCGTCGCACTGGACGAACTCGCGATAGCGCCCCGGACCGGGCTTCTCGTTGCGCCAGACCGTTCCGACGGCATGGCGACGGAACGGCTTGGGCAGGACGTCCCAGTTCTGGGCGACGAACCTCGCCAGCGGCGCGGTGAGGTCGTAGCGCAGCGCCATCCAGGCCTCGTCGTCGTCCCGCAGCGCGAAAACGCCGTCGTTCGGGCGGTCGGCGTCGGGCAGGAACCTGCCGAGCGCGTCGGCGTATTCGAACGCGCCGGTTTCCAGGGCTTCGAAGCCGTACGCGCCGTAGACGCGCGCGACCGCCTCGACGATCCGCCGCTCGGCGGCGAGCGCGCCGGCGCGCCGATCGATGAAGCCGCGCGGGCTTTGCGCGCGCGGACGCGAGGCGACCGTGTCGCTCATGGGCGGGCGCTTAGCGGTTTGGGCCGCACGAGGGCAAGCCCGCAGGCGAAGTCCATCCGGATGGTCCTCTCTTCATCGAAGGCCGGATGGAGATCGCCCCCCGTCCGGCGGCGCGCCGGGGGAGCGGGAGCGAAGCGTCAGGCCGGACGCATCGGCTCCAGCCCGCCGGGGCGGGTCGGCCGATCGCTTGCGTGGTGCGCCGCTACTGTCATTTGCGTGGCCTATAACCGATATCGTCTTGCGCCGCCATGCCCCGCACTTCGCCGGCGTTGACATTAGTTTCGATATATCGGTTACTAGATATATCTAAAGTTGGGAGCGCTTGCCGTGAACCAGATGCTCGTTCGCCCTCCCTGTGGCGCGCCGGTCCCCTGGACCCTGCTGCTCGTCGCCAACCGGGTGCTTGGACCCGGGATGCGCCGTGTCAGCCTGGTCGGAGACGATCTGGAGGGAATGGTGTTTCGCGTCGGCCAGCGGCTCCTGGTCAACCTGCCGGTGGAGGCCGGGGGGGATTTGTCCCGCCCGTGCCGGATCGCCGGCTTCGATCGCGAGGAGCTGAGGCTCGACCTCGATCTGGCCGTCAGCGACGGTACGCCCGAAGCGCACTGGGTCAGTTCGGCCCGCATCGGCGATATCGTGGTCGCCGCACCCGCGCCCTGACCGCCGCTACGAGCGCAGCCGCTGGATCAGCGCCGCCGTCGAGGGATCGTGCGGCGCCCCGGTCGCGCCCTCGAGTTCGGCAAGGACGGTCTTGGCGAGGGTCTTGCCGAGTTCGACACCCCACTGGTCGAAACTGTCGACGCCCCACAGCACTCCCTCGACGAACACCTTGTGCTCGTAGAGAGCGATGAGGGCGCCGAGCGCGGCGGGCCCGAGGCGCTCGATCAGGATGAAGCTGGTCGGCCGGTCGCCCGGGAAGTTGCGCCACGGCTCGGCGGCGTTGGGGTGGCCGACCATCAGCGCCTCGGCCTGGGCCACGGCGTTGGCCAGGAGCTTGGCCTGATGGTCCGGCGGTCCCTCGTCGCTGCGGACGAGCGCGACGATGTCGACCGGGATCACGTCGCGCCCCTGGTGCAGCATCTGGAAGAAGGCGTGCTGGCCGGTGGTGCCGGCGTCGCCGAAGACGGCGGCGGCGGCGGCGCGCGGCAGCGGCCGGCCATCGCGGTCCACCCCCTTGCCGTTGGACTCGGTCTCCAGCTGCTGCAGGAACGCCGGCAGCAGCGCCAGTCGCTGGGCGTAGGGCACGACGGCGCGGACCGCGCGCCCCAGGCCGCTGCGGTTGAACAGGTGCGCCAGCGCCAGCAACACCGGCGCATTCCTTTCCAGGGGCGCATCGCAGAAATGCCGGTCCATGGCCGCGCCGCCGCCCAGCAGCGCCTCGAACGGCGCCCAGCCGAGACCGATGGCGCAGGAGAGCCCCACCGCCGACCAGAGCGAGTAGCGGCCGCCGACCCAGTCCCAGAACGCGAAGATGCGATCGGGCGCGACGCCCAACGCCCGCGCCGCCTCGGTGTTGGCCGTGACAGCCGCGAAATGCCGGCCCGCCCCCTCGCCCAGGCGCTCGGTCAGCCAGGCCTTGGCGGCTTCGGCGTTGCCGAGAGTCTCGAGCGTGGTGAAGGTCTTGGAGACCGCGATGACGAGGGTCTCGGCGGGATCGAGGCCGACCAGCGCCGACGCGATCGCCGCCCCGTCGATATTGGCGGCAAAGCGCAGCTCTATCGCGGGCCGCAGCGGCTTCAACGCCTCCCAGACGAGGCGTGGCCCAAGGTCCGAGCCGCCGATGCCGATGTGGACGACGGTGCGAAACGGCCGCCCGGTCGCGCCGCGGACGGCGCCGGCGCGCACGCCCTCGGCGAAATCGCGCATGGCCGCGCGCGTCTTCTCCACCTCGGCCGAGACCGGCCGCCCCAGCGCCAGGAACTGGGCGCCCTCCGGGGCGCGCAGAGCCATGTGCAGGGCCGCCCGTGCTTCCGAGAGGTTCACCGCCTCGCCGGCGAAGAGACGCCTGCGCCAGCCCTCGAGGTCGGCGGCTCGGGCAAGAGCCAGGCCCGCGGCCAGTCCGGCGCGGCTCCATGGCTGCTTGGAAAGGTCGAGGAACAGGCCGTCCGCCTCAAGCGTCAGCCGCTCCAGGCGGTCAGGCTCGGCCTGGAACAGCGCCGCGATCCGGTGGGCCGCGTCGGCTCGGGCGGCGGCCTCGAAGGCGGACCAGGCGGCTCCGGCGTCGGACATGGCGCACTCATTCCTTTCAGCACCGCCGCACTTCGCATCTTCGCCACGTCGGCGAAATCACGCGCCCCTGGCGTCGAACGTCTGGCTCTCCTCGGATGGCGCGAGGGCGACAAAAAAGCCCCGGCGGAGGTTCCCGCCGGGGCTTGTTCCTACAAGGCGCAATCGGCTGCTACCGCCGCGAGCCGCCCATGAAGAAGAGCAGGAAGCGGAACAGGTTGATGAAGTCGAGATACAGCGTCAGCGCGCCGTAGCTGGTGGCGACGCTCGCCGCCGCCGCATCGCCGCCCAGCTGATAGTAGGTCATCTTCAGGCGCTGGGTCTGGAAGGCGATCAGCCCGGCGAAGATGCCGACGCCCAGCAGGTTGATGATGAACACCAGGGCGGCCGAATGGAAGAAGAAGGTCGCCAGCGAGGCCAGGATGAGGCCGAAGAGGCCCATGATCAGGAAGCTGCCCATCGCGGTCAGGTCGCGCTTGGTGGTGTAGCCCACCAGACTGAGGCCGCCGAACGCCGCGGCGGTGACCAGAAAGGTCTCGAAGATCGACACGTTCGTATAGATCATGAACAGCATGCCGAACGAGGCGCCGATCAGGGTGACGATCGACCAATAGGTGAAGCTGGCGCTGCGCGGCGAGGCCCGGCGCGCGAAGGCCTGGAACAGCAGGATCCCCAGAGGCGCGAACGCCACCGCCATGCCCAGCATGGTGTAGTTGATGCGTCCATACGCATCGGCGGTGAACAGGTACCGCTGCACCTGGGGTACGTTGCCGGTCACCCAGGCGAGGGCGGCCGAGAGCACCAGGCCCAGGGCGACCTTGTTGTAGACGCCCAGCATGAAGGCGCGCAGGCCCGCGTCCACGCTCATGTCGGCGGCGCTGACCGCCGGACGCGTGAACCCGCGATTGAAGTCGCTCATGAAAGCTAGCCCTTCTTGACTGCGTCCCGCCGAAGGGACGCCACGGCACGAAATATCGTCCTTGCCGCTGCGCTGCGCAAGGACAACCGGGATGAAGGCTCGGTGACGCAGGCGCGCCGGCGATCAGTCCTCGCCGCCGCCCTCCTCGGGTAGGCCATCGATTTCGTCTTCGGAGAACTCGTCGTCGTCGCTCTCGATGAACGGGACCTCGTCGTCGTCGGCCTCCTCGAGTTCCTCGTCTTCGGCGAAGTCGACGCCGATCGCCTCGGCCGGGGGGCTCGACGCGCCTTCGGGGCCGTCGTCCTCGTCGCCGGTCTCGATCGGCTCGGCTTCGACGCCCTCGTCCAGCTCGGGCGCGCGCTCGACCTCGGCCTCGAACTCGTCCTCGACCTCCGCGGGCTTGACCACCTCGACCTCTTCAGCGGGCAGCGGCGCGCGTGGGCGCACGCGCCGGTTGCGCAAGGCTTCCTCGGGGTCGAACTCGGTGGCGCACTTAGGGCAGACGGCCGGCCGGCGTCCCAGGTCGTAGAACTTGCTCGAACAGGCGGGGCAGATCTGTTTCGCGCCCAGTTCGGGATTGGCCAAGGGGGACTCCGGTGCTGAAAGGCCGGCTCCCTTGCCATGGGCCAGGGGCGCTGTCAAAAGCAAAGCCCCTCGGCGAAATCGCTCTCCAAGGAGGCGGCGTCTCCCATGCCCGAAGCCGGCCTTACGGCCCGCCCCGGCGGTCCGCTCCGGGGCCGCGTCCGCGCGCCGGGCGACAAGTCGATCTCGCATCGCGCCCTGATCCTCGGCGCCCTCGCCGAGGGCGAAACGCGCGTCGAGGGCCTGCTCGAGGGCGACGACGTCCTGCGCACGGCCGCGGCCATGGCCGGGTTCGGCGCCGCGGTCGCGCGCGAAGGCGAAGGTCGATGGCGGATCATCGGCCGCGGCAGGCTCGCCGAACCCGGCGACGCCATCGCCTGCGGCAACTCGGGCACCGGGGTGCGGCTGATGATGGGGGCGGCGGCGGGTTTTCCCCTGGCTGCGACCTTCACCGGCGACGCCTCCTTGAGCGGCCGGCCGATGCTGCGGATCCTGCGCCCGCTCGCGCAGATGGGCGCGAGCTATCTCTGCCGGCAGGGAGGGCGGCTGCCGCTCACCCTCAGGGGCGGCGATCTGCATCCGATCGCCTACAGTCCCCCCGAGCCCTCCGCCCAGGTGAAGTCGGCGGTGCTGCTCGCCGCACTGAACGCGGCCGGCGTCAGCGAGGTGTTCGAGGCGCAAGCCACCCGCGACCACACCGAACGGATGCTGCGCGGCTTCGGCGCCCAGGTCGAGGTCGAACATCTCGGGGTCGGGCGGCGCGTCCGCATCGCCGGCGGCCAGAGTTTGTTCGGCGCGCCGGTGCGCGTGCCGGGCGACCCCTCGTCCGCCGCCTTCGCGCTGGTGGCGGCCCTGATCACGCCCGGCTCGGAGGTGACGGTCGAGGGCGTCCTGCTCAACCCGCTGCGCACCGGCCTATTTGAGACGCTGCGCGAAATGGGCGCGGACCTCGAGGTGCTGAACCAGCGAGAGGACGGCGGCGAGCCGGTCGGCGACGTGCGCGCCCGGCATTCGGCGCTGCGCGGCGTGGAGACGCCGGTCGGCCGGGCGCCGTCGATGATCGACGAATATCCCGTGCTGGCCATCGCCGCCGCCTTCGCCCAGGGTCCGACGACGATGCGCGGCCTCGCCGAGCTGCGCGTCAAGGAAAGCGACCGCATCGCCGCCATCGCCGCCGGGCTCGCCGCCTGCGGCGTCGCCGTCGAGGAGGAGCCGGAGGGGCTGGTGGTCTTCGGCGCCCGGCGCGCCAATCATCCGGTGCAGGGCGGCGCCCTGGTGCGCACCCACGGCGACCACCGCATCGCCATGAGCTGCCTCGTCCTCGGCCTGGCCGCCGCCGAACCGGTCGCCATCGACGAGCCCGGCATGATCGCCACCAGCTTTCCCGGGTTCGTCGCCCTGATGGCGAGCCTGGGCGCGCAGATCGGCTGATCGTGGCGGGGTTCGTCATCGCCGTCGACGGCCCGGCGGCCTCGGGCAAGGGAACGATCGCGGCCGATCTGGGCGCGCGCCTCGGTCTGCCGGTCCTCGACTCCGGACTTCTGTACCGGGCCGTCGGGGTCATGCTGCTGCGCCAGGGCGGCGATCTCGGCGACGAGGCCGCCGCAGCCCGGATCGCCGAACGGCTCGACCCGAACCGGCTCAAGGATCCGGCCTTCCGCAGCCGCGCCGCCGGCGAGGCGGCGAGCCGCGTGGCCCCCTACTCCGGCGTGCGCGCGGCGTTGCGCGATTTCCAGCGCGGCTTCGCCTGCCAGGCGGGCGGCGCGGTGATCGACGGGCGCGACATCGGCACGGTCATCGCTCCGCACGCACCGGCCAAGCTCTACGTCACCGCCCGCGCCGAGGTGCGCGCCAGGCGCCGCTGGTCGCAGCTGAGCCCATCCGACGCGACCGCAACCTACGAGGACATCCTGAGCGACATCCAAAGACGCGACGCCCGCGACGCGGCGCGGGCGGATTCGCCGATGCGGCCCGCAGCCGACGCCGTCTTGCTCGACACCTCGGAAATGTCTATATCCGCCGCCTCCGATGCGGCCCGCCGCATCGTCGAGGCCGCGCGCGGCCGGTGGGAGCGATCCTTCAAGGCCTAATCCAAACGCGCCGCCCCGACCGCCGCGGGACCAATCCGGCGCCATGAAGCGCTCATCGGCTGGAGCTTCCACCCATTCGCCGCGGACGCGCCGTTGCGCGCCGCTCGGCTCACATCAGACGAGACAGAACCAGCACCTATGCCAGACGATCTCAGCATGAACCCCAGCCGCGACGACTTCGCGGCGCTCCTGGACGAAAGCCTGGGCCGCGGCGACTTCGCCGAAGGCACGGTGGTGAGCGGCCGCGTCGCGGCCATCGAGAAGGACTTCGCCATCATCGACGTGGGCCTCAAGACCGAGGGCCGCATCCCGGTGAAGGAGTTCGGGGTCGACGACGACGGCAAGCCGACGCTGAAGGCGGGCGACACCGTCGAGGTGTTCCTGGAGCGGATCGAGAACGCCCTTGGCGAGGCGGTGATCAGCCGCGAGAAGGCCCGGCGCGAGGAGGCCTGGACCCGGCTGGAGGGCGTCTACGCCAAGAACGAACCGGTGATGGGCTCCATCGTCGGGCGCGTGAAGGGCGGCTTCACCGTCGATCTCGGCGGCGCCTCGGCCTTCCTGCCCGGGAGCCAGGTGGACATCCGCCCGGTGCGCGACGTCGGTCCGTTGATGGGCCGCGAGCAGCCCTTCGCCATCCTCAAGATGGACCGTCCGCGCGGCAACATCGTCGTTTCGCGCCGGGCCATCCTCGAGGAAGCCCGCGCCGAGCAGCGCACCGAGCTCGTCAGCCAGCTTCAGGAGGGCGAAGTCCGCGAGGGCGTGGTCAAGAACATCACCGACTACGGCGCCTTCGTGGACCTCGGTGGCATCGATGGCCTGCTGCACGTCACCGACATGAGCTGGAAGCGCGTCTCGCATCCGAGTCAGGTCCTCGCCGTCGGCGACACGGTCAAGGTGCAGATCGTCAAGATCAACCCCGAGACCCAGCGCATCAGCCTGGGCATGAAGCAGCTGCAGTCCGATCCCTGGGACGGCGTCGAGGCCAAGTATCCGGTGGGCGCGAAGTTCAAGGGCCGCATCACCAACATCACCGACTACGGCGCCTTCGTGGAGCTGGAGGCCGGCGTCGAGGGGCTGGTCCACGTGTCGGAAATGAGCTGGACCAAGAAGAACGTCCATCCGGGCAAGATCGTCTCCACCTCCCAGGAAGTAGAGGTGGTAGTGCTGGACGTCGACGCCTCGAAGCGCCGGGTCAGCCTTGGTCTGAAGCAGGCGATGCAGAACCCCTGGGAACAGTTCCTGGAGCGCCATCCCATCGGCACCGCGGTCGAGGGCGAGGTCAAGAACGCCACGGAGTTCGGCCTCTTCATCGGCCTCGACAACGATATCGACGGCATGGTGCACCTGTCGGACATCGACTGGAACATGCCCGGCGAGGAGGCCATCCTGCGCTACAAGAAGGGCGAGATGGTCAGGGCGCGCGTCCTCGACGTCGACGCCGAGAAGGAGCGCATCAGCCTCGGCGTCAAGCAGCTGGCGGGCGACCCCTTGGCCGGCGACGTGTTCCGCAAGGGCCAGACCGTCACCGTGACCATCGCCGAGATCACCTCGGGCGGCATCGAGGTCAAGTTCGGCGACGAGGAAGCGCCGGTCAGCGCCTTCATCCGCAAGGCGGACCTGTCGCGGGACCGCTCCGAACAGCGGCCGGAGCGCTTCGCCGTCGGCGACCGGGTCGACGCCCAGGTCACCAACGTCGACAAGGCGGCGCGGCGCATCTCGCTCTCCATCAAGGCCCTGGAAGTGGCCGAGGAGAAGGTGGCGATCGAGCAGTACGGCTCGTCCGACAGCGGCGCGTCGCTCGGCGACATCCTGGGCGCGGCGCTGCGCGAGAAGGCCTCGAAAGACTGACCGGCTGGGGCGCCGGCGTCGCGAACGACGCACGGCGCCCCTTGAAGACGGTCTGTCGATTGGGCAATGCTCCGCATCGCGTGAAAAAAGGGCGGCGGATGATCAAGTCCGAGTTGATCGCAACCTTGGCGGCCGAGAATCCGCACCTCACCCAAAGAGACATCGAGCGGGTGGTGGGCGTGGTGCTGGAACGCATGATCGAGGCGCTGGAGCAGGGCGGGCGCGTCGAACTGCGCGGCTTCGGGGCCTTCTCGGTCCGCCAGCGGCCGGCCAGGGCAGGGCGCAATCCGCGCACCGGCGCGTCGGTCGAGGTGCGCGCCAAGAGCGTGCCGTTCTTCAAGTCCGGCAAGGAGCTGCGCGCCCGGCTCAACGAGGAATAGGATCACCCCGATGGCGATGCCGATCGATCGTATGGGGCGGTTCACCGCCGCGGCGGAAGCGCCGGTGACCTTCCTGAAGGAATTCCGCGAGTTCATCGCGCGCGGCAATGTCGTCGATCTCGCGGTGGGCGTGATCATCGGCGCGGCCTTCGGCAAGATCGTCACCAGCCTCGTGGACAAGGTGGTGATGCCGCCGATCGGGCTGCTGCTGGGCCGGGTCGATTTCTCGCAGCAGAGGATCGTGCTGCAGAGCGCCGATCCGGCGCACAGGCTCGCCGAGGTGGCGATCGGCTATGGCGCGTTCCTGAATACGGTGTTCCAGTTCCTGATCGTCGCCGTCGTGGTCTTCGCCATGGTCAAGGTGATGAACACCGTCCGCCGCCAGGAGGCGCGCGAGCCGCAACCGTCCGCGCCGCCCACGCCGAGCGAGGCCCTGCTGGGCGAGATCCGCGATCTGCTGAAATCCCGCCCCCGGATCTGATGGCGCAGATCGACCTCGACGACCTGCCGCCGCGCATCGCCCAGGTGCTGGAGGCGCTCGGCGAAGCCGACACGCTGCTACTGGTCCGAGGCGGCGCCGTCGTAGCTCGCCTCGCCGTGGCCGAGCCGGCGCCCCGGCCCGCGCCCGCCGAGATCGACTCCGAGGAGCAGGTGCACGAGGTGCTCGAGCACTTCAGCGCCATGATCAACGACGAATTCTGAGTCGCGCCCGGTCCGGCGCGATCACCCTACTGCGGCGCCTGCTGCGCGTCCCGCTCCCTGATCAGCTTCTTCGGGGCGATCCGGCGCCAGCGCCGTTCGAGGAAGTTGCGGAACGAGCCGGGATGCAGGCTAGCGATCCGGGCCAGCACCGCGGGGTAGTCCTTGTAGTGCGCGGTGACATGGAAGGTCTCCGGCTCGGCGGCCATCAGCATCTCGCGCTCGTCGAAGGATACTTCCAGGAGGACCAGGCTGTCGTCCTCGCGCCGCAGCCTGGTGAAGAACTTGCGGTTCACCAGGAAGGATGGCCGTCCATAGGAAGCGCCCTCCTCGACGCCCGGAAAACTCAGCGCGATCTGGCGCATCTCCTCGAGAGTCATGCCGTTCTCCCCGTCAGCAGGCCAGGGCCGCGCCGTCCTTGCGCATCTCGCTGGCGGCCGCATAGCGGCCGGGCAGCCGCTCGATCGCCTGATAGCCGCCGTAGGCGCCCGGCGCGTCGCCGAGCCGCCAGCCGAGCGCCGCCAGGCCTGCGCGGGTCTTGGCCGGCACCCCCGATTCCAGCGCCAGCACCCCCGTCGCCGGCGCCCCGGCCGCGCCGGGAGCGCCAGGCCCGTCGAAGCTCTCGTGCAGCCAGCGCGGCGCGTCGCCGGCCTCCTGCAAGCCAAGGCCGTAGTCGACCAGATCGAGGATGATCTGGGTCTGGCCTTGCGGCTGCATGTCGCCGCCCATGACCCCGAACGCGAGCCAGGGCGCGCCATCCCTGGTGGCGAAGCCCGGAATGATGGTGTGGAACGGCCGCTTGCCCGGCGCATAGAGGTTCGGATGGCGATCCTCGAGCGAGAAGAGTTCGCCCCGGCTCTGCAGCATGAAGCCGAGGCCGTCCGGCATCAGCCCCGAACCCATGCCGCGGAAGTTCGACTGGATCAGCGACACCATCATCCCGTCGCGATCGGCGGCGCAGAGATAGGTGGTGTCGCCATGGCCCGGCGCGGCGCCGGCGCGGATGTCCGGGCAGATGCGGTCGGGACGGATCAGCTTGGCGCGTTCGGCCGCGTAGTCCTTCGAGATCAGCCAGTCGATCGGACTCTCGGCGAAGGCGGGGTCGGCGAACCATCGGTTGCGGTCGGCGAAGGCGAGGCGCTTGGCTTCCACCTGATGGTGCAGGCTGGCGGCGGACAGAAAGCCCATGCCGGCCAGGTCGAAGACCTCCAGCAGATTCAGCATCTGCAGCGTCGAGACTCCCTGGCTGTTGGGCGGCAAAGCCCAGACCTCGACGCCGCGGTAGGACGTGGAGCGCGGCTCGACCCATTCGCCGGCGTGCGCCGCGAGGTCCGACGCGGCGAGCCAGCCGCCGATCCGGCGGGTGTAGCGGCCGATGGTCTCGGCGATCTCGCCTTCGTAGAAGGCGCGCGGGCCCCCGTCGGCGATCAGGCGCAAGGTGCGCGCCAGCGCCGGATTGGCGAACACCTCGCCCTCGGCGGGCGTGCGGCCGCCGCCGAGCCACACCCGGCGGAAGTTCTCGGTCTCCTCGATGCGGCGTCCGGGATCGGCGAAGGCGCGCGCCGAGCCGGCGAGCTGGGCCGCCACCGTCTGGGCCACCGGCGCCCCGTCCTCGGCCAGAGCGATGGTCGGGGCGAAGAGATCGGCCCAGGGCGCCCGGCCGTATCTGCGATGCAGCTCGCCCCAGGCGTCCACCGCGCCGGGAACCGAGACCGACACCGCGCCATGCGTGGCGATGCGGCCGGCCCTCGCGCGCGCCCGCTGCATTTCGAGCGTCAGCGCGCGCGGCGAGCGTCCGGAGCCGTTCAGGCCGACGACGCGCGCCGCCTTCGGATCCCAGAGCATGCAGAAGGCGTCGCCGCCGATCCCGCACATGGTCGGTTCCAGGAAACCCAAGGCGATGTTGACGGCGATCGCCGCGTCCACCGCCGAGCCGCCGGCGCGCAGCATGTCGATGCCGACGAGGCTCGCGCGCGGATGGGCGCTCGCCACCGCTCCATGCGCGCCCCAGACGGCCGAGCGCGACGCGTAGCGTGCGCCGGCCACGCGATCGCCGCCGCGCAGGATCTCGCTGGTCGTGAGCTCTGAGCTGTCCGGCATCGCTCCGCCGCGCGTCTGCGGCACTATAGACGCCGATCACGGCAACGCCCAAACGCCGGTTCGCTTGATCTCGGCATCCTCGAGTTCGCGCGTGGTCGGTATGCGGTATTCGGCGAGCTCGGCGAGACCGGACCTGGGGAAATAGGCGCGGCCCGGGTCGCCGATCAGCACGCGCGCGCCGGTCGCACGCGCCGCCCCCAGCCACGCCAGCGCCCGTGCGGCGAGCGGCGCCTCGTAGCAGATGTCGCCGGCCAGGATCACGTCTGCGAAGGGCGCCGGCGCAACCAGGAGATCCTCGCCCGTGAACCCGACCGCAACCCCGTTGGCCTTGGCATTCAGATCCACGGCCGCGGCGGCGAAGGCGTCGATGTCGGCGGCCAGGGCCTCCGCGGCCCCGGCGCGCATGGCCGCTATGGCGACGATCCCAGAGCCGGCGGCGAAGTCGAGAACGCGCTTGCCGGCGACCTCGCTCGGGCGGTCCAGCAGGTAGCGCGCCAGCGCCTGGCCGCCGGCCCAGGCGAAGGCCCAGAACGGCGGCGGCAGGCCGATCAGCCCCAGCTCGTCTTCGGTAAGGCGCCAGATCGGAGTGACCTCGTCGGCCAGATGCAGACGCAGTTCGGGGGCATGCGCCGGCGCCTGGAGGCGGGTGTTGGCGAGGATGAAGGCGCGGCGCGCCGCCAGATCGATCACGCCTTCGCTGACGCGGCCCTCAGCAGGCGCCAGTAGCCCGGCGCGGTCTGCATGCGCGCCAGCACCCCCTTGTCGCGCAACATCCGCTGCACTCTGGGCAGGCGCCAGCATGGCACGTGCATGAACATGTGATGCTCGCAATGATAGTTTACATAATAGGGTGCGATCAGGGCGCGTTCGATCAGATTGGCGTGCGTCGAGCGGGCGTGACGCAACGGGTCCGGCTCGTCTTTAGCCACCAGGGCGTGCTCGGCGATGTTGCGAAAGCGCGTCACCATCTGGAACCAGGTGGCGCGCGGTGCGAGCCAAAGCGCGAACCACGCCCACCACAGGCCGAAGGCCGACGACAGCGCGACGACGACGGCGTTGACGCCGATCCAGCGGCGCAGCCGCCAGGCTTCCTGCACGAGAATGGGCAGCACCGGCTCGCCCGGCTTGCGCGCCTTCAGCCTCGACCGGGCGATGGCGAAGCGCTCCTTGAACCAGGTCCGGCCAGTGAGGTCGCGCACGACCTTGCGCCGCAGCGATGCGCGCGTGATCGGGAACGGAGCGGAGAGGCCCAGATCGGGGTCCTCGGCCTGCTGGGCGTATTTGTGATGCTGCAGATGGTACTTGCGATAGCGCTCGACGCCGCCGGCGCAGAGCCACTCGCCGAGGAAGTCATTGATCCTGCGGTCCTGGTGCAGGGCGCCGTGCGCGGCGTCGTGCATCAGGATGGCGAGACCGAGCTGGCGCCCGCCGATCACCGGAACAGCGACGACCAGCGTCAGCAGCCCGAGGGGCCCCCAGCAGAGCGTGGCCGCGATCACGCCGGCCCAGGCGAGCGCGATCACCATCCAGCAATGGGCCACCAGCGCCACGCCGCGCCAGGACGAGCGCGCCGCGAACAGGCGCCATTCCTCGGCGGTGAAGAAGTCCTTCGGATCGACGCGGGCGGCGACGGCCATGGCGCTATCCTCTCACAAACGCGCCGCTCGCAAAACCGTGCCCGCACGGCGGGCGCGAGCGCGGCGTCAGTCGACCATCACCACCACCTTGCCCATCGCCTTGCGGCTGGCGAGGTGGGCGATCGCCTCGGCGGCGCGCGACAGCGGATAGTGCTCGGAGACGTGCGGCCGGATCGTGCCCGCGCCATAGAGGGCCATCAGCTCGCTGATGTTGCGCTGGTGGCCAGCCGGATCGCGGGTCACCGAGGCGCCCCAGAACACGCCGACGATGTCGCAGCTCTTCAGCAGAGCCAGATTCAGCGGGATGCGCGGGATGCCGGCCGGAAAGCCGACCACCAGGAAGCGGCCCTCCCAGGCCATCGAGCGCAGGCTGGCCTCGGCGTAGTCGCCGCCGACGCCGTCATAGACGACGTCGGCGCCGTTCGGCCCCACCGCGGCCTTGAAGAGTTCGGCCAGCGCCTTCTGTCCGTCGCGGTCGAAAGGCCCGTGCGGGTAGACGAGTCCGGTCTCGGCGCCGTGCGCCTTGGCGAGGGCGACCTTCTCCTCGGATGACGCCGCGGCGACGACCCTCGCACCCATGGCGCGGCCGAGCTCCACCGCCGCCAGGCCGACGCCGCCGGCCGCGCCCAGCACCAGCAGGGTCTCGCCGCTCTTCAGATGGCCGCGGTGCTTGAGGGCGTAGAACGAGGTGCCGTAGGTCATGATGAAGGCGGCCGCCTCGTCGAAGGGCATGGAATCAGGGATCCTGATCAGCCGCCCGGCCTCGATCGCCATCTCCTGCGCCATGCCGCCCCAGCCGGTGTTGCCCAACACCCGGTCGCCCACCGCGACGCTGGTCACGCCCTCGCCGACCTCCTTGACCACGCCCGAGATCTCGCTCCCGGGCGCGAACGGCCGCTGCGGCTTGAACTGATACTTGTCTTCGATGATCAGGACGTCCGGATAGTTGACGCCCACCGCCCTGACCTCGACCACGGCGAAGCCAGGCCGCGCCTTCGGGCTGGGAAGGTCTTCGAGGACGAGCGTGTCCGGGCCGCCGACGACCTTGCTCAACAGCGCCTTCATGGCATTCCTCCCCTTGGGCTTTCTGGCGAGCGACGCTATCCGAAGGGGACGGCGCAAGAAAGAGCGGGGCATCGGTCCGTGGCGAACAAATGTTTGAGCCTTGCCCTGCATGGCGGCGCCGGCGTGCTCGCCCGGCGCGAGTACGGGCCGGAGCTGGCGCACCTGCGCGGCGTGGTCGAGGCCGGGCGCGACCGGCTGCGGGCCGGGGTCGCGGCCCTGGACGTGGTCGTGGAGGCCGTGGCGGCGCTGGAGGCCTCGGGTCTCTACGTCGCCGGCCGCGGCGCCTCGCCCAGCAGCGCCGGCCGCTTCGAGCTCGACGCCAGCCTGATGGACGGACCCTCGCGCCGAGCCGGCGCCGTGGCCGCCCTGGTGGGCTTCGCCGCCCCGATCCGCGCCGCGCGCGCCGTGATGGAAAAGACCCCGCACGCGCTTCTGGCCGGCGAGGGCGCCGCGGCGTTCGCGCTGGCGCAGGGACTGGAGCGTGTCGGTCCCGAGTGGTTCACCCCGGTTCCGCGGGCCGGCGCGCCGCGGCTGGAGACCGGCACCGTCGGCTGCGTCGCCCTGGACGAGGCCGGCGCCCTGGCGGCGGCCACCTCCACCGGCGGCGTCTTCGGCAAGCTGGCCGGCCGCGTCGGCGACAGCCCCATCCCGGGCGCCGGCGTCTGGGCGGACGAGAACGTCGCGGTCTCCTGCACCGGCGTCGGCGAGTACTTCCTGCGCACCGCGGCGGCCGCCCAGGTCGCCCTGCGCATGCGTCTGGCCGGCGAGGACGTCGATGCGGCCGCCGCCGCCGCGCTCGCCGACGTCGCTTCCCTGGGCGGCAGCGGCGGCCTCATCGCCCTGACCGCCCGGGGCGACCTGGCGCTGCCGTTCTCGACGCCCGGCATGAAGCGCGCCTGGCTCGCCCCCGACAGCTCGATCGGCGCGGCGGTGTTCTGAAGCGGTGCGGTCGCGACAGGTCTCAGATGATCTGCTGCGCCCTCAGCTCTTCGATCTGCGCCGCGCCGAAGCCGAGTTCGCAAAGGATGGCGTCGGTGTGCTCGCCGAGCGTCGGAGCGCGGTGGCGGATGCGGCCGGGAGTCTCGGAGAGGAAGGCCGGCATGCGGGCGACCGGGGCGGGCCTGGGCAGGCCCGGATAGTCGACGTCCTGGAGGAACCCCATGGCGGCGACGTGCGGATCGTCGAGCGCCTGCTGCGGCTTCAGCACCGGCCCGGCTGGGATCATCGCCTTGCCGAGGATCTCCAACGCCTCGCCCGTGGTGCGTTCGGCGCACCAGCGGCCCATGCGCTCGGAGATGACGCGCCCGTTGTCGCCACGGGAGATGTCGTCCTTGAAGCGCGGGTCGGTCAGCCACAGGCTCTCGCCCATCAGCCGCGCCCAGCGCTCGTAGAGCGGCTGGCCGATCACCTGGACCAGGATCCAGCCATCGGCGGTCCTGAAGATGTCGATGGGCGCGGCGGTCTGGCCGCGATTGCCGGTGGGCGTGCGGTCGATGCCGATCACCCCCTGCTCGATGAGCAGGCCGTTGCCGACGGTGAGCGCCGTCGCCAGCAGTGCGCCCTCGACGATCTGGCCGCGGCCGGTCTGGCGGCGCGCCATCAGCGCCAGCACCGTGCCGAAGGCGCAGTGCAGCGCGGTGCCGAAGTCCACCCAGGGCGCCTGGAAGCGATAGGGACGCTCGCCGTCGGCGTCCGAGGTCATGTAGGCCGAGCCCGACATCACCTGGCCGACGCCGTCGAAGCCCACCCGCTCGCTGTAGGGGCCGCCGTGGCCGTAGGCCGTGACGTGGGTGAGGATGATCTCGGGCTTGATCGCGCAAAGGCTCTCGTAATCGAGCTTCATCGCCGCGAGCGTGCGGGGCGGCAGGTTGGCGACCACGACGTCCGCGGTCTGCACCAGCCGGCGCAGCACCTCGGCGGCGCCGGGCTGCATCGGATCGAGGGTCATGCCGCGTTTGTTGCGGTTCATCTGCATGAAGCCGGCGCCTTCGCCAGCGGCGTTGATCGGCGCCTGATAGCGGTCTTCGCCGCCGGCGCGCTTCTCGATGCGAATGACGTCGGCCCCGAACTCGGCCAGCAGCGCCGCGCAGTAGGGTCCGGCGATGTAGCGCCCGAAATCGAGCACCCTGACGCCTTCGAGCACCGCCTCCATGATCAGACCGGGCGCGGGTAGCGGCGCGCCAGCTTGCGCATGCCGCCGATCCAGCGGTCGTAGTCGCCCGTCTTGCGGCGCATGTAGTCGAGCACCTGCGGGTGTGGCAGCACCAGGAAGGTCTCGGCCTCGATGGCCTTCAGGCAGGCCTGCGCCGCCTCCTCCGGCTCGATCATGCCGTCGACGGATGCGACGCCGCCCGCATTGCCCGCGGTCATGGCGGTGCGCACCGCCTGCGGGCACAGCACCGAGACCTTGATGCCCTCATCGCCGTGGGTGATCGCCAGCCACTCGGCCAGGGCCACCGCCGCATGCTTGGTGACGGCATAGGGCGCCGAGCCGATCTGCGAGAGCAGGCCCGCCGCCGAGGCGGTGTTGAGCAGATAGCCGCCGCCGCGCGCCGCCATGCGCGGCGCCAGATGGCGCGCAGCCCAGACGTGCGCCATGACGTTGATGTCCCAGATGCGCTGCCAGCGCTCGTTGGCGGTCTCGACCCCGCCGCCCACGCCGATGCCGGCGTTGGAGCAGAACAGATCGATGGGGCCGTGCTCCGACTCGACGGTCTCGATCAGCGTGCGGATATCGTCTTCCTTGCCGACGTCGGTGGTGAAGGCGACGCCGCCGATCTCCCCGGCCACGGCTTTGGCCCCGTCCCCGTTGATGTCCGATGCGACCACCAGCCTGGCGCCCTCCCTGGCGAACAGCCGCGCCAGCGCCCGGCCGATGCCGCTGGCCGCGCCGGTGACGACGACGATCCGATCCTTCACCTGCATCGAGACGCTCCTCCAGGCCCATGCTCGCTCGCAGCGGACCATAAGCAGCCCGCGCCGCCGCCGTCCACGCCGCAACGACGCGTCGCGGCGTGGACGGCCGTCTGATAGGATGCAGCCAGCTTTCACTCCGCACGGCCTCACCTTGACCCTCCTCCTCGACCATGCCTCGCCGCCCGCGCGCCCGAACCTCGCCGGGATGACGCGCGACGAGCTGCGCGCGGCCCTCGTCGCGGCCGGCGTGGCGGACGCGGGCAAGGCGCGGATGCGCGCCGGCCAGGTCTGGCGCTGGATCCATCACTATGGGGCGACCGATTTCGCGCGCATGACCGACATCGCCAAGCCGACGCGCGCGGCGCTGGCGCAGGCGTTCACCCTGGCGCGGCCGGCGATCGCCTCGCGCCAGGAAAGCGGCGACGGCGTCGTCAAGTGGCTGATCGAGTTCGCGCCCGGAGTCCAGGCCGAGACCGTGTTCATCCCGGACGTGGCCGGCTCGGGGGCGCTGTGCGTTTCCAGCCAGGTGGGCTGCACCCTCAACTGCACCTTCTGCCATACCGGCACCCAAGGGCTGGTGCGCAACCTCGCCGCCGCCGAGATCGTCGCCCAGGTCCAGGTCGCCCGCGACGACCTGCACGAATGGCCGACGTCGCGCGAGGACCGCCGGCTCACCAACGTCGTCTTCATGGGCATGGGCGAGCCGCTCTACAATCTCGACAACGTCGCGACCGCCCTCGACATCATCTCGGACAACGAAGGCATCGCCATCTCGCGGCGGCGCATCACCGTCTCCACCTCCGGCGTCGTGCCGCAGCTGAAGGCGCTGGGCGAGCGCACCGGGGCCATGCTCGCGGTCTCGCTGCACGCCACGCGCGACGAGTTGCGCGACGTGCTGGCGCCGATCAACCGCCGCTATCCGATCGCCGAGCTGATGGCGGCGGTGCGGGCCTATCCGGGCCTCGGCAACGCCCGCCGCGTCACCTTCGAATACGTCATGCTGAAGGGCGTCAACGACACCGCCGCCGACGCCAGGGCGCTGGTGAAGCTGATCGCCGGGATACCGGCGAAGCTCAATCTGATCCCGTTCAATCCGTGGCCCGGCGCGCCTTACGAATGCTCGGACTGGAGCGCGATCGAAGCCTTCGCCGCCATCCTCAACCGCGCCGGCTACGCCGCGCCGATCCGCAGGCCGCGGGGCCGCGACATCCTGGCCGCCTGCGGCCAGCTGAGATCGCAGAGCGCCAAGCCGAGGGCCAGCGCCCTGCGCCGGATGGCCGCGCCCGCCGGGCCGTCCTGAACAGAGGCCTCAGGCCGGCGCGGGCGCGCGGGCGCGCGGGCGCCGGGTCGCCAGCACGACGCAGAGCAGGATCGCCGGAGCGCCGATGGCGGCGCACATCAGATAGAAGAGCGCGTAGGCGTCGAGCAGGCTGCGGCCCTGCTGCAGGGCCTCGACGATGGTTCCCGAAAAGCCCTTCAGCAGCTTGCCGGTCCAGGCGAGCGCCGACGTCAGCAGCGCATACTGGGTCGCCGTATAGCCGAGGCTGGTGAGCGTCGACATGTAGGAAACCAGCGCCAGGCCCGAGAAGCCGATGGCGAAGGCGTCGAAGGTCATGATCGCCTCGAAGGCGGTGACGTTCAGGCCGGCGAGGTGGGCGACGACGAAGTCGCCTCCATGCCAGCCCAGCAGCGCGAAGGCGCCGATGCCGATCGGCTGCAGGATGGCGCCGACGATCAGGGTGGCGCGATTGCCGATGCGCAGCGAGGCGAGGCCCCCCAGCGCGATTCCGGCGATCGAGCCGGCGAGCCCCACGCCGGCGCGCACCCCGGCGATGGTCGGCTTGGCGATGTGGAGCGCCTCGTAATAGGGGTTGCTCATCGGCCCGCGCATATAGTCGCTGAGGTGATAGAGGGTGATCATCCCCAGCATCAGCGTGGCCATGGCGGCGCCGTGCTGGCGGAAGAACACGAGGAACGGGCCGAAGACGGCCTCGCGGGCCGAGGTCAGCGGCCGGCGCGCCTCGGCGCGGTCGCGCGCCTCCATCGCCGCGTCGGCGGCGGCCGGCTCCCTGGCCAGCAGCGCCGCGGCCACGCCCACCACCATCGCGGCGCCGTAGAGGGCGTAGGCCAGCGGCCAGCCGACCGCGACCGCGACCAGCAGGATCACCGCCTCGGTGAGGATCAGGGCGGCGCGGTATCCCAGGGTGTAGGCTGCGGTGAGCAGGCCCAGCTCGTCCGCGTCGCGCGCCGTTTCGATGCGCCAGGCATCGATGGCGGTATCCTGGGTGGCCGCGGCGACGCCGGTGAGGACGGCGAAGGCGGCGAGCGGCGCGAGTTGGGTCTTCGGGTTGCAGGCGGCCATGCCGACGAGGCCGGCCGCCACGCCGAGCTGGCTGACCAGCATCCAGCCGCGCCGCCGCCCCAGGCGATGTACGAGCGGCGCCTTGACGCGGTCGACCACCGCGCCCCAGACGAACTTCACTAGGTACGGCAGCCCGGCCCAGGAGAGAAAGCCGATCGCCGCCAGCTTGACGCCGTCGTCGGCCAGCCAGAAGCCCAGCGTGTTGCCGATCAGCATGAACGGCAGGCCCGATGAGATCCCCAGCGCCAGCATGAGCGCCACTCGCGGCTGGCCGAGCGCGCCCAGCACGTCCCAGAGCCGCCGCCGGGGAGGGCGGATCGGGACGGCGGCGGCGGTCTCGGCAGTCTGATCGACCATGAGGGCCTCTCAGCGCTCGAGGCCCCCCCGGCGCGCTGCGATTCTGCTTGAAGCGGCGACCTTGTCCCGGCTGGCGGCGGGCGTCCAGCGCGAGCCGGTCCAGCGCGCCAATGCGACGCGCAGGGCCTCGGGCTGCAGCGGCTTGACTAGGAAATCGTCCATGCCGGCGGCAAGGCATTCGCGGCGATCGTCCTCGAAGGCGTTGGCCGTCAGCGCCACCACCGGGGTGGCGATCCCGCGCGCCCGCAGCGCCCGGGTCGCCTCGACGCCCGAAAGCCCAGGCATGCGCACGTCCATCAGCAGGAGATCGAAAGCCTCCCCCGCCAGGGCGCTCAGGGCCGCCCCGCCGCTCTCGACATGGCGGACCGCCGCGCCCTCGCGGCGCAGCAGCGCCAGCGCCAGCATGGCGTTGATCGGGTTGTCCTCGGCCAGCAGCACGCGCAGCCCCAACGCGGCGGGCGCTGCGGCCTCGCGGCGCTGGACGATGCGCTCGTCCTCCGGCGCCTGCGCCTCGCCGCCGGCGGCGAGCACGCGCTGCACCAGCGAGGCGCGGCGCAGCGGCTTGATCAGATAGCCCGCAAAGCCGGCGGTGCGGCAGGCGGCGATCCGGTCGCGCTCGTCCGGTCGCAGCAGCACGACGGCGGCCCTGCCCGGCGGCGCGGCGAGCGCGCGGCGAGGCCCGGCAAGGAGCTGGTCGACGAGCACCACCGCGCCCTCGTCGGCGCCGGCCAGCGCCTCTCTCAGCGTCGCGGCGCGGACGGCGCGTCCGCCGCTCGCCTCGATCTGGCGCGCGGCCGCTTCGCGCACGATGGCGCTCGGCGATGCGATGGCGACGCTGCGCCCGGCGAGGTCGGCGCAGGCCATGGACGTCGCTGGCGCAGCGGCGAAGATCGCCTCGAACCAGAAGTCCGCGCCGCGCTGGCCCAGGGCATCGCCGCCGGCGCGCCGGGCCAGGCCCAGTTCGCCGTCCATGGCCTCGGCGAGCCGCCGGGCGATGGCGAGGCCGAGACCGGCGCCGCTCTGGGTGGGATCGCCCTGGGCGAAGGCCTCGAAGATCGACTGCGCCAGTTCCTCCGGCACGCCGGGGCCGGTGTCCGAGACGATGAAGCGCAGCCCCCCCGACGGCGCCGGCTCGGCCCGCATCAGCACCCCGCCGCTGTCCACGAACTTGACTGCATTGCCGGCGAGGTTCAGCAGGATCTGCCGCACCCGCCCCTCGTCGGCCAGCACCGGCCCGATCCCAGGCGCCGCGGCCCAGCCGATCTCGACGCCCTTTTCGTGCGCGCGGGGACTCAGCAGTTCGCAGACCTGGCGCAGCAGCTCTTCGGGCGCGACCGCCGACAGCGACAGCGGCAGGCGCGCCGCGCCGAGCTTGGCGTAGTCGAGCACGTCGTTGACGAGGCCCAGCAGGTGCTCGCCGCTCTCGGTCAGGGCGGCGACATAGGCGCGCTGCTCGGCGGTGAGCCGCGTGCCTTCCAGAAGCCGCGCCATGCCGATGACCCCGTTCAGCGGCGTGCGGAACTCGTGGCTCATCGCCGCGAGGTGCTCTGGCGGGATGGCGCTGACGGAAGCTCTCATGGCGAATGGCTTTAGCGCGGCCGCGCTTAACGGCCTGTCAAACGCACGCCTCAGCCGCCGCTCAGCGCCCCGAAGATCATCAGCTCGTCGCCGTCACGCAACCCGGCGTGGACATCGCGCGCGGCGTCGCGGCCGACGAAGAGGCGCATGTGCGGGCGTATGCGATCCTGCTCGTCGACGATGCGGAACTTCAGGCCGGGGAAGCGCCGGTCGAGGTCGTCTAGCACATCGCAGATCGCTCCAACCGGCGCCTCCAGGCGCGAGACGCCGCCGGTGTAGGAATGCAGTTGCGAGGGGACGAGGACGCGGATCACGGGCCGGGCGCGATGCTGAGCGAATAGATCTCGGGCAGATGGGCGCCCAGCCGGCGCCAGCTCTCGCCCTCGTCGCCGCTCATCCAGACCTCGCCGTTGGTGGCGCCCAGATAGAGCCCGAGCGGCTCGGCCGCGTCGGCGCAGAAGGCCTGGCGCTTGACGGTGAACCAGCCCTGCTCTCTCGGGAAGCCGCGATCCTGCCGCGTCCAGATCCGCCCGGCGTCGCCGGTGCGATAGACCGCCGGCCGCCCGCCCGGGCTGACCCGCGGCCAGACGTCGGTGCCGTCCATCGGGAACACCCAGGCGGTGTCGGCGTCGCGCGGGTGCGGCACGATGGTGAAGCCGATGTCGCCGATCTCCTTGGGCATGGCCTCGCCGATGCGCGTCCAGTTCACCTCGGGCCGGTCGAGGCGATAGACGCCGCAATGGTTCTGCTGCCAGATCCGGTCCGGCCGCGTCGGCGCGAGCGCGATGAAATGGGCGTCCTGGCCGAACTCCGGATAGGGATCGGGCAGGAAATTCGCCTCGACGCCGCGGTTCAGCGGCGCCCACGAACTCGCTCGGTCGAAGCTCTCGAACACTCCCGCCGTGGAGGTGGCGATATACATGTGCGCGGCGTCGCGCGGATCGATGACGACCTGGTTGAGCAGGGGGCCGTCCGGCGTGCCGGCGTCCGTCGGGACCCACTGGGGGTACATCGGATCGTCGTTGAAGCCATCGACGCTGGTCCAGGTCGCCCCGTCGTCTTCGCTGACGAAGAGACCGGGCGGCGAGGTCCCCGCCCACCAGACGCCGGGCTCGCTCGCATGCCCCGGCTGGACCCAGAAGGTGTGGCCGACCGCGCGCGCCGTCGCGGCATCGGCCGATTTCGGGAACGCCGGCGGGACCGTCGCCTCCTTCCAGGTCGCGCCAGCATCGGCGGAACGGAAGATGGTGGGGCCGAGGTGCCCGGTCTTGGCCGCCATCATCCGAATTCGCGTATCGCGCGGATCGGCGACGTAGTGGTTGACGATCTGGCCGAGGAAGGCCGGGCCCTCCAGGCGCCAGTCGCGCCGCGCCGCATCGCCCGAAAGCGTCCAGGCGCCCTTGCGCGTGCCGATGAGGAGCTCAGTCATGGCCGCCATTGAAAGCCCGACCGCGGCTCGCGGTCAACGCCGGCGTCACGAGCCCCTCGGGGCGACGCCCGCCCGCAGGCGGGACGTCGCCGCAAGACGGTGCGTTCAGCCCTGGCCGTAGAGCGGCTGGCCGGCGATCTCGGCGATCTGGCTCATGCCGTCGTCCACCGCCCGCTCGTAGCAGCCGGGTCCCTCCGAGTTCAGGGTGACGAAACGCTCGTCGAGATAGCTGCAGGCGTCGTAGGCCGCGCGCTCGATGCGGTCGCGGGCGACGCGCTGGCCCCAGCGCGAGTTCAGGTCCAGATCGGCGACGCGGACCACCCGCGCGGCGCGCACCACGTCGATGCGCGCGCCCGTTCCCCAGGCGCGCTGCGGCGTCGGCCGGACCACGACCTCGCCCATCTGATAGGCGCCGCCGTAGCCGTAGCCGCCCCCGTCGTAGGCGCCCTGCGCCCGCACGGGCGTGGTCGAAAGCGAAAAGGCGAGCGCCGCCGCGGCGCCGGCAAAGGCGACGCTGGACTTCAGCAGATATCGGCCGGACATGACTTGGCTCCTTCGAAAGTAGAATCGACGGCGACGAACCCGGAGATGCCAGCTCCCTGCGGAACCAGGCTACCGTCCATCGGCCGCTCCCGAAGAAAAACACCGTTATCGATGATGGGTTCCTGGCGCAGGTTGAGAGGATAGCAGAGAAATACTCCAGTTTATTCGCGACGGCGCGCACATGATCGAGGGTCGCTGCCTGGAGGGCTTCGCAACAAGGTGAACGTCTTTCTAACCTTGATCGGCAACCGAAGCTTAGTCTTGAGGCGCCAATTTGCCCGCGGGGCGGCCCGCCAACGGGCGATCCGAGGTCTGAACGATGTTCAATCGCATCCTGGGCGTGCTGATGCGCCGTCGCGAGGGCAGCGTCAGCATCATCAGCGCAGTCACCCTGCCGCTTCTGATCGCCATGACCGGGCTGGTGGCCGAGTACGGCAACGGGCTGATGCACAAGGTCGAGGACCAGCGCGTCGCCGACGCGGCCGCCTTCGCCGCCGCCACCGCCTACAACGCCAATTCCAGCGCCTCGCTCACTTCGGTGGCCGCCGCCGTCGCCGGCATGAACGGCCTGACCGCCGCGGATGTCTCCGCCAGCCTGGTGACCTCGCCGTCCGGCGACGGCAACCAGGCGGTGAAGGTCGCGGTGGCCACCCAGGTTCCGCTGATGCTCTCGCGCATCCTGGGCAACTCCGCCAGCGAGCTCAACGTCGCCGCCACCTCCTACGCCGAGCTGAAGGGCGGAGCGCCGGGCTGCATCATCGCGCTCAGCTCATCGGGGACCGGCGTCACCCTGAGCGGCGGCACCTCGGTCAGCGCCGACGCCTGCGCCGTCGCCTCCGACTATTCGGTCACCGTGCCCTGCGGCACCAGCATCACCAGCATCGCCGTAGACTATGACTCCGCCGGCGCACCGAGCGAGCCCTGCAGCGGCATCCAGCCGCCGTCGGGGGGTTCTCTGGCGATCCGGCACGCGGCCACCGCCGATCCGCTCGCGGGCAGTTCTGTGGTGGCGACCGCCACGGCGCGGCTCTCGAGCGTCGCGGGGCTCGGCTCCCCCTCGGGACCTTCGCTCGGCGGCGGGACCAGCGTCGACTTCGGCTATGGCGCCGTCAGCCTGCCGGGCGGCTGTTCCGAAACCTATGCCAGCGGCACGCACACCGTGACCTGCACGGGCGACGGACCGTTCGATTTCGGCGCCATCACCACCGGGGGCGGCATCACGGTCAGGATCAGCGCGACGGGTTCGGCGCCGGTGTTCAACATCAATGGCTCGATCCAAATGACGGGGACGTCGATGACCTGGGGCCCGGGAACCTACAATATCTCCGGCGGCATTCTCACCGGCGGCGGCACCACCACCAGCTTCGGCGCGGGCGCGTTCCACATCGGCGCTGGCTCGTTCAGCTGCAACGGCTCCAAGGGATACAGCATCTGCAACACCGGCACGCGGCTCAGCTTCGGCGGCCCCAGCAGCTTCGTCACCCAGGGCGGCATCTACAATTCCGGCGGCGAGACCCTGACGCTCGGCGCCGGTTCGACCAACAGCTTCGACATCGGCAAGGCCAGCGACGGCAATTCCTACGTCGGCGGCGGCGGCGCGGACACCAGCTTCGGCGACGCCACGGGATCAGGCGACCTCTTCCAGATGGCGGGCAACCTCGACGTCTCCAGCGGCGGCGGCAGCTGCCTCACCCTGAGCGCGGCGGCTCAGCACGACATCAACGGCTTCTTCTCCAGCGCCGGCGGCACGGTCATGGGGGCAGGCGTCTACACCATCTCGGACTATTTCGCCCTCGGCCCCAACGGCGGCGGCGACGTGAGCTGCAACGGAGCCTCCGTCGGCCTGACCGGGACCAACGTGACCCTGGTGATCGGGGCGGCCACCACCCTCTCGTCGGGAACCTGCGCGGGCGAGGCTTTCTGCATGGGCGCCGGCTATTCGAACGTGACGCTGCTGGCGCCCACCACCGGGGCCACGGCCAACCTCGCCGTGATCGGACCGCAGTCGGGCGACGACGGCGCGACCCTGGCCGAAGGCGCCTCTGGGGCGGATTTCTCAGGCGCCTTCTACTTTCCCACCGAGGCCATCTCCATGAGCGGCGGCTCCAGCCTCGGCAGCTTCGGCTCCAGCCAATGCCTGATGCTCATAGGCTCTCAGGTCACGCTCACCGGCGGCGCAGCGCTGGCAAGCTCGTGTTCGGGCATCGGCGCGGCGGCCACCTCCACCGTGGTGCTCGTGCAATGAAGTCTCGGCGACGACTCCGGATCCGCCGCGGTCTGGCAGGCGACGAACGCGGCATGGCGCTGGTCGAGTTCGCCCTCTTGGCGCCGGTGTTCTGTCTGCTGCTTGCCGGCGTCATCGACCTGGGCGGCGTGCTGTTCACCAAATTCAAGCTCGACGCGGCGGTTTCGGCGGGCGCCAACTACGCCCAGCTCAACGCCGCCAACGTCAGCTCCACCAACGGCGCGAGCCTTGCCAGCAACATCGCCACCATCGTCGAGACCAGCCAGGGTTCCGGCTGGGCCGATGACGGGGTGGTGGTGAACGACGGTCCCTCGACCAATGTCGCCAGCGGAACGCCGACGAGCGGCGGCACAGCGTCGAACGCCGACCTCTGCTACTGTCCCACGGGGACGGCGGGCGCCTTCAGCTGGGGGG
>Ga0307374_10002489_pt1 | contig 32642 bp, 34 predicted proteins | sample OX3MG_FD_202532 | JGI IMG/M metagenome (GOLD analysis project Ga0307374, IMG submission 202532) | Soil microbial communities from Risofladan, Vaasa, Finland - OX-3 | ecosystem: Environmental > Terrestrial > Soil > Coastal area > Acid sulfate soil | place: Finland: Risofladan, Vaasa | collected... | reverse complement strand
AGCTCTTCGAGGCGTTCGAACGGATAGTCAATGCCCAAGATGGCTTCCCGCAGGACCCACCACTCACCAGGTCGGAGTTCTATGACTACTGGGTCGCCCATTCATCAGTGGTCTCCATCGCACGGTTCAACGGGCACCTGGTGGGCGGCTACTACGTAAAGGCGAATTTCGTGGGGCGGGCCGCGCACATCGCCAATGCCGGCTACTTCGTGCTGATGCCGTACCGGGGCAACGGTGTCGGTTGGTCCATGGTGGAACACTCCATGAAGGAAGCTCGGCGCGTAGGATTCGACGCCCTGCAATTCAATTTGGTCTTTGCCTCCAATTCGGCCCGCGCCATGTACCTCAAGCTCGGATTTCAGGAAATCGGCCGGATCCCTTCAGCTGTCGATGGGGAGGATGCGTTCATCTACTGGCGCAGCCTGGCCGACGTCGAGCCGTGAGCGATATCACGGTCGAAGCAGGCAGGGACCATGTGGCGGTTGTCTCCCTGTGCCGACCTCCGAATAACTACTTCGACACCACATTGCTGGACGAATTGGGCGCTGCCTACGAAGAGCTCGCCGGTGGTGATTGGTGCCGGGCCATCGTCCTGACCTCCGTCGGGAGGCACTTCTGCGCGGGGCTCGACTTCGCGGCGAATGCCAGCCAGGACATCGCGGCACTGTACGGAGCCGCCCTGAGGCTCTTCGCCTCCCCGTTACCCGTCGTTGCCGCCGTCCGGGGCAGCGCCATCGGCGGGGGCTGCGGGCTGGCCCTCTCCGCTGACTTCCGCTTCGCCACGGCGCGGAGCCGATTCAGCGCGAACTTCTCCAGACTGGGCTTTCATCATGGCTTCGCCATGACCGTCACCCTCCCAGCCGTGGTCGGCCAGCAGCACGCAGCCGAACTCCTCTTCACCGGCCGCCGTGTGGGAGGGAAGGAGGCCCTCACCATGGGTCTGTGCGACGAGCTCACCGGCGAGGATGAACTCTTGGAACGAGCCACCGCTTACGCGGGCACGATCGCGAGCTCCGGGCCGTTGGCCGTACGCTCCATTCGCGCCACGCTCCGACGGGGAATGTTGGAGCGGGCTCGCCTTGCCATGGACCACGAATACGCCGAGCAGGAAAGGCTGCGGGTCACGGCGGACTTCGCCGAGGGGGTGCTGGCCGGCGCCGAACGCCGGGAGCCTCGGTTCTCGGGGTCATAGGATCCCTTGCCGGACGCCTACCCCCCCGGCCGAGCCGGGATGGCACCGCATCGCTCCGCATGATCTCCCGCTGTAGGGTGATGGCCGCAATCCACTGAACTGGCCTCAGGGGGGTCCCATGCCACAGACGACGCCTGTCAGCGACTGGGCCAGAGACTTTGACGTGCTCGACCCTCGCTACGTCAATGATCCCTTCACCATTTGGGACGACCTGAGGTCCAGTTGCCCCATCGCACATACCGATCGCCGGAAGAGCAGCTGGCTCCCGACCCGCTACGAGGATGTGACGACGATCGCCCACGACATCGAACATTTCAGCTCGCTCAAGGTGGCCGTCATTCCAGGGGACGAAGACGGGGATCCGAACGAGAATTTCGACGGGCCCAACCTTGAGTACGGCCTGCCCCCCATTTCGTCCGACCCGCCCCTACACACCTGGACCCGTCGGCTCCTCCTGCCCTGGTTCTCGCACCGGCGGGTGGACACGTATGTGCCGCTCACCCGGGGCCTCTGCCGCGGGCTGCTTGATGGATTCGCCGACACCGGGCACGCCGACGCCGCAGCGGGCTATGCCCAGCAGATACCGGTCCGGGTCATCGCCCACATCCTGGGCGTGTCCACCGACATGTCCGACACTTTCACCCTGTGGGTGCGCGACATCTTGGAGTTTGCCGACGATGCCGAGCGAAGGCAGCGAGGCGCCGAAGGGCTCCTGAACTACTTTTTGGAGCAGCTGGAGTTTCGCCGCCACAACCCGGGTGAGGACCTGATTAGCCAGCTCTTGCAGGAAGAGGTCGAGGGTGAGCCGATTGACGATGGCATCATCCTGGGCATCGCGGCCCTGGTCCTCATTGCCGGAGTGGACACGACATGGAGCGCCATCGGATCGTCGTTGTGGCACCTGGCCACGCACCCCGAGGACCAGAAGCGACTGGCGGCCGAGCCCGAGCTGATGCCGTTGGCCGTCGAGGAGCTCCTGCGGGCCTACTCGCCGGTGACCATGGCGCGCGTCGTGACCGAGGACGTCGAGTTTTCCGGCTGCCCAATGAAAGAGGGTGACAAGGTGCTGATGAATTTCCCGGCGGCAAACCGGGACCCCGAGGCGTTCGACCACCCCGAAGTGGTGCAGCTGGACCGCTCCCACAATCGCCACGTCGCGTTCGGCTCTGGGATCCACCGCTGCGCGGGCTCCAATCTGGCTCGCATGGAGCTACAGGTGGCACTGGAGGAGTGGCTGCACCGCATCCCCTCCTTCTCCCTGGAGCAGGGCAAGGAGATCGCCTGGGCCGGCGGCCAGGTCAGGGGCCCCCGCGTGCTCCCGGTGGTCTTCTGATGAGGATCCGGGTGGACCCCGACAAGTGCCAGGGGCACGCCCGATGCTACGGACTGTCTCCCGAGCTCTTCGATGTCGACGACTACGGGCAGGCTTCGGTGATCGTCGACGAAGTACCGGAGGAGCTGGAGGACAAGGCGAGGCTGGCCGTGGCCAACTGCCCTGAGTACGCCATTGAGATCCTGAGCGAATAGCGCGGTCCCATCCGGCGCGCCGGTGACCGACTTCTCCTTAATGCCGACCCGTGCCCCCGCCTGGTTCGACCGGGCGATTTCGGTTCCCTTCACCGACGAGTTCGTGGAGGTGGACGGGTGCTCCGTGCACTACCTGGCCTGGGGGGAGCGGGGGAAGCGAGGGCTGGTCTTCGTGCACGGTGGTGGTGCCCACGCGCACTGGTGGACCCCGGTGGCAGCCACCTTTGCCGAGGAGTTCCGTGTGGCGGCGCTCGACCTCTCCGGCCACGGCGACAGTGGACATCGGGAGATGTACGACCCCGAGCAGTGGACCGAGGAGGTGGTGGCCGTCGCTCGGGATGCCGGGCTGAGGGGCAACCCAGTCGTCATCGGCCACAGCATGGGCGGCTTCATCACCATCGCCACGGCCGCCCGTCACCCCGACCACGTCAATGGCGTCATCGTCTGCGACTCACCGGTGGCCGAGCTCGACCCGGAGATCAGCGCCTTTCACCTCCGGGAGGCCTTCGGCCGGCCCAGGACCTATCCCGACGAGGAGGATGCGATCGCGCACTTCCGTACGGTGCCGGCTCAGGAGCACTATCTCGACTACGTCGTTGAGTTCGTGGCGCGGCACTCGCTCAAGGAGGTGGGCGGGGGGTGGCAGTGGAAGTTCGACCGTAGGATCTTTGAGCAGTTCGGAGCCGGCATTCGCTCCATCGCGTCGCCGTACCTGACCGAGGTGGACTGCCGCTTGGCCCTCCTGCGCTCGGAGTGCGGGTTGGTCACGCCCGACATCGGTGCATCCATGTACGAGAAATTGGGACGGGTGACCCCGGTCATCGAAATACCCGAGGCGGGCCACCACGCCATGCTGGACCAGCCATTGCTGTTGCTGACCGCGCTCCGCACGCTCCTGGCCGACTGGGACCACTCTGAGCCTCATCGTCGCTGAGGCGCCGACCCTCAGTTCGCTGGGTTCCCTCCCGAGCGCCGGGACCCTCCGTAGGAGTCGATGGGACTCTGCAGGGAGAGCCCGCCATCACAGTTCAGCACCTGACCGGTCACCCACCCCAGGTCGTGGAGCGCCATGACGGCGGCCGCGATGTCATCAGCCTGGCCGAGCCGCCCGAGCGTGGTGCGCTCGGCCACACCCGCCAGCCATGGAGATCCCTCGGGAGACCGCCCGAGCATGGGCGTCATGGTAACTCCGGGGGCAATGGCGTTGACCCGGATATGCCACGGCCCCCATTCGGCCGCCGCCACTTTGACCAGCATGTTGAGGGCGGCCTTGGACGCGCAGTAGGTCCCCATGTTGCGGTCGACCAGGTAGGAGCTGATGCTCGATGTGGCCACGAACGAGCCGGGCCGTCCCGCCCGGTGGAGGACCTGGGCCCAGGCGCGCAGGCACAGCCACGGCCCCCGGGCATTCGTCTGCATGACGCGGTCCCATTCCTCGGCGGTGACATCGCTGAGTAGACCGGCATGGCCGATCCCCGCGGTCACGGTGACCCGGTCCGGCACACCCCATCGATCGGTGGTGAGGCGTACGGCTTCGTCAATCTGTTCGGGATGGACGATGTCACAGGTGACGTCGCGCTCCCCGTCGACGTCCCACACCACGGTCCGAATGCTCCGCTCCCGGTACTTCGCGACCAGTGCGGAGCCGATGCCGGATCCACCCCCGATCACCACAGCCAATGGTTGCGAGTCCGTGCTCATGAGCCTCCATTCGGGACGAGACCTTCGAGGACCAGCTGCGACAGCACGTCAGCCATGCCGGCCACCGAGCCCGGGTGTTCCGCACTCATCCCGTTCAGTGCGGTGGTGGTGACGGCGCCCAGGAGGGCGGCGGCCACCATCCGCGGGTGGGCCACGCTGCGCAGGGAACCGTCCTGCCCTCCCTGGCGGATGAGCTGGGAGACCGGTCCGATGAAGGACGCCTCCACGCTGGCGGCGATGTCGGGGAGCCGGGCGGCGCGGCCGAGGTCGAACTGCAGAGCCCGGCTGGCCGTGGGGTAGTCGGCGAACACCTGGAGGTGGGCCGCGATCACCCGGCGCAACCGGACCGCCGACGACCCCGGGCCCGTGGCGGCCTGCAGGACCGCGCCCCGGACCAAGCTCAGCACCTTCTGGAACAGGAAGGAGAGGATCTCCTCCTTCCCGGTGAAGTAGTAGTACAGCGTGGCCTTGGGAATCCCGGTGGCTGCCGCCACGTCCTCCATCTTCGTGGAGTCCAGACCGCGTTCGGCAATCAGATCGGCCACGGCCATCAGCTTGGGCTCCATGTGCGCAGGTAGCGGTCGCAGGGTCTTCTCCTCGGCATGGGATCTGCCTTGCCTTAGGCTCTGAGTCTAAACTCTCATTCGGGGAAGATTGTGGCCACCATCCATCATTCGGCGATAGGCACTCGGGACATTGCGGCCAGTCTGGTCTTCTGGCGTGACGGCCTGGGCTTCGAGGTCCAGATGGACGAGAGGTTCGAAGGTGCGTGGCCGGAGCTCTTCGGTGGGGACGCCACCACACTGCGCTCCATCTTCCTGGGTGATCCGTCGGTGCCCGAGAGCGGAGTGGTCGAGTTGGTCGCCATGGAGGGCATGGTCACACCGGAGCCCGCCAGCCCGGTGCCGGCGACCGGATTCCTCCTGCTCTCGCTCTTCGCCGACCTCAATGTCGTCCTGCCCCGGTTGGCTGCCCTTGGCGTAGGTGGGAGCCCGAGTGTGATAATTGTGAGCGGGGTCCGACTCGCAGTGGTGCACGACCCCAACGGCGTCCGGGTCGAGTTGATGGACAGCCCGGCTCGCACCAAGGTCTCCCGGCTGACCGGATCGGAGGCGTAGCGGGTGCACGGGCAGCCGCGCTGGAAGATCGCCATCCTCGGGGCCGGTGCCGGAGGGCTCGGACTGGCCATCCGGCTGGTGAAAGCCGGACGCCGCGACTTCGTCATATTCGAGGCAGCCGACGGGGTCGGTGGCACCTGGCGCATCAACTCGTACCCCGGTGCGGCCTGCGACGTCCCGTCCCACCTCTATTCCTACTCGTTCGCCCTGAAGCCCGATTGGACCAAGACCTACGCCACCCAGCCCGAGATACTGCAGTACTTCGAGGACTGCGCGGACCGGTTCGGAGTGCGACCACACCTCCGGTTCAATACGCCGATTGTCTCGGCTCGTTGGCGCGAGGCGGATGGTGTCTGGGTTCTGCGGGATGCCTCCGGGGACGAGTACGAGGCGCAGACGGTGGTGAGCGCCCTCGGCACCTTCAACGCGCCCGCCATTCCCGACATTGAGGGGCTGGACACCTTTGAGGGCCCGTGCTTCCACTCGGCCCGATGGGAGCATGAGCATGACTTGACGGGCCGCCGGGTGGCTGTCATCGGCACGGGCGCCAGCGCCGCCCAGATCGTGCCCGAACTCGCCCGCTGCGCCGAAAAGATCTCCCTGTTCCAGCGGACCCCGCAGTGGATCCTGCCCCGATCGGACAAGCCCTTCACCGAGGAGCAGAAGCGGCACTTCTCCCGCAATCCGATCGCCGCCCGGCGCCACCGCTGGCAGATCTACCGCGCCTTCGAGAGGAACATCACCTTCCGGCAGGGGGACGCCATGGCCGATCAGCTCAGGGCCCTCGCACTGAGTCACCTGGACTACCGCATAAAGGACCCCGTGCTCAAGGCCAAGCTCACGCCGGACTACCCCTTCGGCTGCAAGCGCACACTGGTCACGAGCGACTTCTACAAGGCAGTGGTGCGCGACGACGTGGAGCTGGTCACCGAGGGCATCGACCGGGTCATGCCGAACGGGGTGAGGACCATCGACGGCGGCGAGCACAAGGTGGACGCCGTCATTTTGGCCACCGGCTTCCGGGCCACCGAGTACCTCTCCGGCCTTGAAGTCGTGGGTCTTGGTGGCCGCCGTCTCCGTGACGATTGGTCCGAGGTGCCCCACGCCTACATGGGTATGACCGTTTCCGGCTACCCGAACTTCTTCATGCTCTACGGTCCGAACACCAACCAGGGCGGCAACTCCATCATCTTCATTTTGGAGGCGCAGGCGGCGTACGTGGTCCGTGCGCTGCGCGCCATGGGAAGGCGCCGTGTCCATGCGGTGGATGTCAAGCGCGACGTCATGGAGGCCTACAACCGGGAGTTGGGCGAGGCGCTGCACGGCACCGTGTGGGACACCGGGTGCCGGAGCTACTTCAAGAATGAGAACGGGAAGATCGCCACCCAGCTGCCGTACCCGTCCCTCTGGTACTGGCGACGGACCAGGTGGTTCCGCATCCGGGACTACGAACGGCACAGGAAGGCGCCCAGCGGGTAGAACGGGTTGCGCATCCGGCGCCCCAGAGGAGGTTCCCAAGTGAAGGCAGCTGTCTACTACGAGACCGGAGGACCTGACGTCTTCCACTTCGAGGATGTCCCCGACCCCGAAGTCGGCGCCGGTGACATTCTGGTCAAGGTCGAAGCCATCAGCATTGAGGGAGGTGACACGCTCAACCGGCTCGGCGGTGACCTGAACCGGGTGCCGCACATCGTCGGCTACCAGTGCGCCGGCACCGTGGCCGAGGTGGGGTCTCAGGTGACCGGCTTCGTGGTGGGGGACCGAGCGGTCACTGTCGGCATTGACGGCTCTCACGCCGAGCTGCGCGCCGTGCCCGAGGCATTCGCCTGGAAGATCCCCCCGGGCCTCTCGACCGACGAGGCAGCTTGTGTGCCGGTGCCCTTCGGGACGGCCGATGACTGTCTCTTCGAGTTCGGCCACTTGGTGGCCGGGGAGACCGCGTTGATCCATGCCGGCGCCGGCGGAGTGGGGATCGCCGGGATCCAGCTGGCCAAGCGGGCGGGAGCGAGGGTCTTCGCCACCGCATCCAGTGACGACAAGCTCGAACGGTTGAAAGAGCTCGGGCTCGACGAGGGCATCAACTACGCCACGCACGACTTCGTCGCCGAAGCGCGCCGGCTGACCGATGGACGCGGGGTCGACGTCGTCGTCGACTCGGTGGGCGCCGCCACCTTGCAGGGGAGCATTGATGCATTGGCCTACCGGGGGCGATGCGTGAGCGTCGGTGACGCCGGTCGGGTATCCGCCGAGCAACTGAACATCTCCTCCATGCGCGGCAACAACCAGACATTCTCGGGTTACTTCATGGGTGCCGAGATGCTCTTCTTCCCCCGCCCCCATGCACTCATCGCCGGGCATCTCGACGCCATCGCCAAGGGGGACTTGCGTGTGGTGATCGACCAGGCGTTCCCCCTGGCCGACGCGGCGGGAGCCCATGCCTACATTGAGAGCCGGCGGTCGTTCGGGCGCGTCCTGCTCACACCCTGAGGGACGCCCCCGCGTATCGGCTTGCGGTGCACTCCCAACGCGTTAGTCTCTACTAACATGTTGTGCAGTGACCGACCTGCTGGCCGTGCTGGCCGAACCCAACCGGCGACGACTGCTGGAGCTGCTGCGCGACGGCGAGCAGACGGTGACCGAGCTGGCCTCGCAGTTCTCTGTCACTCGATCGGCAATCTCCCAGCACCTGGCCTTGCTCGCGTCCGCCGGACTGGTCGACGTCCGGCAGGACGGCCGGTTCCGCCGCTACCGGCTCGATCCCGACGGGATGGCGTCCCTGCGCACCGCCCTCAATATCTTCTGGACCACGGAACTCGCGCAGCTGGTCGCTGCCGGACCCCCCACGGGAGGAGCAGCCGATGACCATTGAGAAGTCAGTCCTGGTGCCGCGGGATGCCGACCAGACGTTTGCCCTCCTCACCGAACCGGAGCGCTTGCGCCGCTGGCAGGGCATCTCGGCGCGCGTCGACCTACGCGCCGGAGGCGAGTACCGCTGGACTGTGGTGCCCGGAGTCAACGCGGGCGGCACCTTTGTCGAGATCGAGCCCGGACGGCGCCTGGTCTTCACCTGGGGCTGGGAGGGCAACGATGCCTTGCCGCCCGGCGCCTCCACGGTCACCATCACCATGGAGCCGGCCGAGGGCGGGACGATGGTGCGCCTCGTCCACGAGGGGCTGACCGGGGACCAGGAAAGTGGCCACCTCAAAGGGTGGAGCCACTATGCCGAACGGCTGGCCGCCGCGGCGCGAGATGGCGATGCCGGGATGGACCAGTGGATGCAACGGTCAGCCGAGGAACTGGACCAGCTGTCGGCCGCTGAAGCATCTCTGGCTCTGTGCCAACATGTGCTGCGCCACATGGATCCGGCCGCCGGTTCGGCGCAGACCCCTTGTGCCAAGTTCGACGTCGACCAACTGGTGGAGCACCTCACCGGCTCCATCGTCACCCTGGGAGCCGCGGTCGGCGTCACGGTGATGCCCGCCTCGGGGTCGTCCCGTGAGGCACGCCTTGCCGATACGGCGCAACCGGTGCTGGAAGGTTGGCATCGCCGTGGCCTTGACGGCACCGTAAAATTGGTGGGAGGCGAGCTTCCAGCCGAGATTGGTTCGCGGATCCTCTCCATGGAGTTCCTGGTGCACGCTTGGGACTTCGCTCAGGCCACCGGTCAGGACCTACCCGCCAACGAGGCGCTGAGTGGCTACGTGCTCGGCCTGGCCCACGGGCTGATCGCTTCCCAAATGCGGGACGGGGACCTTTTCGCCGACGAGGTCGTGCCGGGTCCGCAAGCTGACGCCATCACGCGCCTGGCAGCCTTCACCGGTCGGTCGGTGTGAACTCAGGTGGCGGCGCGCCATTGGCGCTCAAAGGGAAGGCGCCAGCTTCGTGGTGCGATGAGGTCGGCGTTTGCCGGTGGTCCCCAGCTTCCCTTGGCGTAGGGTGCCACCGGGAACGGCCCCTCCAGCAGGGGCGTCGAGAGCTCCCAGAGCCGCTCAATGCCTTCGGCAGTATTGAAGAGGGTGTGGTCCCCGACCATGGCGTCATGGATCAACCGTTCGTAGGCCTCAAGGACGTCGGCATCCTGGCCCGTCTCGTGCAGGGCGAACTGCAAGCTGAGTTTTTCGAGTTTCATGCCTGGTCCCGGCTTCTTGCCGTAGAAGGAGAGTGACAGCTTCGACGAATCGGCCAAGTCGAAGGTCAGGTGGTCCGGCCCTTGGGTGCCCACCCCGGATCCTTCGGGGAACATGCTCTTGGGTGGCTCTCGGAAGGCGATGGAGATGATGCGTTCGCCCCCGCCCAGCTGCTTGCCGGTGCGCAGGAAGAAGGGCACGCCGGCCCAGCGCCAATTGTCGATTTCGCAGCGCAAGGCCACGAAGGTCTCGGTGTCCGAATCGGCCGCCACCCCGGGGATGTCCCGGTAGCCCTCGTACTGTCCTCGCACCACCTTGGTCACGTCTAAAGGACGGAGGGAGCGGAAGACCTTGTTCTTCTCCTCGCTGATGGCACCGGGTTCCAGGGCCGTCGGGGGCTCCATGGCCATGAAAGCGAGGATCTGGAAGAGGTGGGTCACCACCATGTCCTTGAAGGCACCGGTGGCCTCGTAGAATTTCACCCGGTCGTCGACGGAGAGCGTTTCGGGCACGTCGATCTGCACGTGGTCGATGTGGTCACGATTCCAGATCGGCTCGAAGAGGCCGTTGGCGAAGCGGAAAGCCAGGATGTTCTGGGCCGCCTCCTTTCCCAGGAAGTGGTCGATGCGGAAGACCTGCTCCTCGGTGAAGATCTCGTGCACGGTGTCGTTCAGGGCCTTGGCACTGGCCAGGTCTGTGCCGAACGGCTTCTCCATGATCACCCGTGATCGCTCCACCAGGTCAGCCTCACCCAGCATGTGGATGACGTCGCGGGCGGCCATCGGCGGGATGCTCAAGTAGTGCAACCGCCGCACGTCTCCGCCGATCTCCGCCTCCGCCTTGGCGACAGCGGCATGCAAGCCGTCCGGGCCCGCCGAGAGGGGCACGAAGCTCAGCTTCTGCTCGAAGCCGGCCCACTGCAGGAGGGAGATCTTGCCCAGCGCGAACTGGTCGCAGGCGTGTCGGGCGACCTGGCGAAAGTCCTCGTCGGAAAGCTCGCTGGTCGAGGTGCCGATGATCCGGTATTCGGGCAGCATGCCCGACATGGAAAGGTGGAGCAGCCCGGGGAGCAGCTTACGGGCGGCCAGGTCGCCGGTGGCCCCGAAGAGCACAATGACGTGGGGTTGGATCGGGGTCGGCCCCTGCGGGACCTCGTCGGGTGCGGGACTCCGTTCGATGGTGGCCGTCATGTCGCCGGCCGCCGCTCGTTCAGCACGGCGACATTGCTTCCCATGATCCGGGCCACCGAGTCGGCCGGGAGCTTCTGGAGCTCGGTGACCCAGTCCGTCGGCTCGGGCAACCCCTCTATGTGAGGCCAATCCGAACCGAAGATCACCCGATCGTCACCCATGAAGTCGACGATCTCGTCGACGTCGTCCTCCCAGAACGGGTTGATCCACACATGGCGGCGGAAGGTGACCACCGGGTCCTCCAAGAAGTAGCCGGGCATCTTGCGGGCTGCCCCCGCCATCTTGCGGAACAACGGACCCAGGAATTCCGACCCGTTCTCGACCGAGGCGATGCGGAGGTTGGGGAAGCGGTCGAACAGCTTCTCCAGCAGGAGGGTGGCCAGGAAGTCATGGGCCGCCCGCTCAATGGCGAACATATTGATGCTGGGCTTCGACCCTCCGCCCTTGAAGGAGGCAGAGAACCCGTCGGCGGCGTAGCCGTTGGAGGACAAACCGGCGTCCCCGGCGTGCACCACCACCGTGATCCCGGCCTCATTCACGCGGGCCCAGAAGGGGTCGAACATCACATGGGAGGGGGAGCACGGACCGGTGACCGTGTTCGGTGCGGCGGCTCGCATGACGACGGTGCGGGCTCCCTGGTCCAGGCTCCACTCGAGCTCGCGTACGGCTTCGTCCACGTCGGCCAGGGAGATGTAGGGGGCGGCGAAGATCCGGTCCGCATATTCCATCCCCCAGTCCTCGGCCAACCATCGGTTGAAGGCGCGGAAGAGCAGAACCACGGCGCCCGGGTCATTCTTGAGCGCATCCTCGTACAGCATGCCCAGGGTCGGGAACAGCCAGACCGCCGACAATCCCTGGGCGTCCATCACCCTGAGGCGGGCGTCACGGTCGCGGTACTCGGGCCTGGTGGGCTCGGGCGTGCCCATCAACTCGTGCATCGGACGGCCCTCAGGGTTGCCTCTGAAGTAGTCCACCAGGGAGCCCGCCGGCGAGACGGGATTGAACGTGGGGTTGGTCACGGCCCGGCTGATCCGGCCCCCGAGAGCGTGATACTTCCGCCCGCCCACCTCCACCCACTGGATCACCCGGGGGCCGTCCGCCGGGTTGAGATGGCGGGTGAAGGCATCGAGCGCCTCGTAATAGTGGTTGTCGGCGTCGAAGACCGCGGTGTCGATGCTGTGCATGGTCAGCCTTCCCGGGGTGGTATGGCGGGGGCAGCACCCCGAACTTTAGGTGCCTGCGGGGGGCCCTGCAGCCGTATGGCCGACTCCGGGGGGATCGACGGCCCAGGGCGGGGCCTCGCCCCAGCGGTCGCCGTAGACCAGATCGGGAAGGGGGCGCCGGCGTACGGGGCCGTGACGGCCCTCGGGACGGCCGATGGTGATGGTGGCCGAAATCTCCACATCGTCGGGAATGTGCAGCAATGTCCGGAGTTCGGCGTCGGCCGCGTACTGCCAGCTGGTCATGACGCCGCCGTAGCCGAGGGCGCGGGCGGCCAGGAGGAGGTTCTGGCAGGCCGGGAAGATGGAGCCGCCATCGGTCCGGTTGGTCTCGCGGTAGCGGATGAAGCAGGCCAGTATCACGACAGGCACCGAGTCGTAGGTGTCCACGTAGCGCTGCATGGTGCGGGCGAGCCGTGACTTGGGCGAATCCGGCCGGATGCCCGAGCCCTCGGCGTAACCGTCCGCCAGACGCTTGGCCTCCCAGAACTTCCGGGCCCCGGCCCCGATCAAGCGCTTCGCTTCCTCGGCCACCGGCCCATTGGTCAGCACCAGGAAGCGGAATGGTTGACGGTTGGATCCGCTGGGCGCTCGGGTGGCCGCGAACAGAATGTCCCGCAGTACCTCGTCGGGCACCGCCTCCGCCGTGTAGCGGCGAATGGCTCGGGTCGAGATCAGGCCCTCGTAGAGGGTGACCGGACCGTCGGCGCCGCTCACCGGCCCATCCCTCCACCGTCCACCTGCACCCGCTGCCCCGTCACGTACCCGGACCCCTCCGACACGAGGAAGAGCACCACCCGGGCCACGTCGACCGGCTGGCAGACGCGCCCGAACGGTGACAGCTCGTCCAGCGAGTGGATGTCCTCCACCCCGGTGGCACGCACCAGCCGGCGGCCCATTTCTGACACGACCAGACCGGGTGCCACCACATTGACGTGGATCCCGTGGCGCTGCTCCTCCCTGGCCAGGGTGAAGGCCAGCGACTCCAGCGCGGACTTGGCCACGTTGTAGGGGCCCCCGCCGGCCGCGTTCATTGCGGTGGCCACCGAGGAGACCATCACCACGTCGCCCCGCGGGCGCTCCCGCATTTGCGGCACGAACAGGTGAGCCAGGTGGAACGACCCCATGACGTGGATGGCGAAGAGCCGCTCCATCTCCTCGGGCTCGGTCTTGGCGATCGAGCGCCCCTTGCTGGCGATACCGGCATTGGACACAAGGATGTCGACCGCGCCGTGGGCGGCCAGGACCTCCTCCCGCAGCCGCTGGCAGTCCTCGAACGACTGCACCGCAGCCTGGTGGGCCGTGGCCGAACCGCCGGCCCTGGTGATAGCCGCCACCGTCTCCTCGGCCGCCTCGGTGTCGCGGTGGAAGACGACGGCCACGGAGGCGCCGGCCGCGCCGAGCTCCTCGCTGATGCCGCGCCCGATACCCCGCCCTCCGCCGCTGACCAGGGCCACCCTTCCTGCCAGTTGTCGGTCCACCACGGAGGCGACCCTAGCAACGGGACCCTGCGGGTACCCCGGCCTCCGAGCCCCGCCCGGAGGCTCAGATGCTGTTCCCCGGGCGGCTGAAGTACAGGTCGGCACGGCGCCCGTCCTCCAGCAGGGCGGAGAGGCCGTCCCTCTGCTGGGCCAGGCGCAGGTCGATGCGGTGGACCAGCAGCTCGGACCGATTGGTGCATCCCGGAAGGGTCCGGCTGGCCTCGGTCACCACGGTGCCGGTCGGGGCCACAATACGGCTGGCGCCCAGAAGGGTCGACGTGGCGTGCGAGCCGGCCTGGTTCGCCTGCACCCACCATTGGCTGTTGCTCAGAGCCAGCGCGGGGTAGAGCAGGTCCCACGCCGCGGCGCTCTCGACCTCGCAGGCCGAGGGCGCCAGGACCAGGCGGGCACCCTGCAGGGCCATCGTCCTCGCCACTTCGGGGAAGTCACCGTCGAATCCGACCACCAGGCCGACGATGCCGAGCGAGGGGTCCTCGAACGTGGTCAGGCGCGGACCAGCGGTGAAGATCGCCTGTTCCGACAGCGGCGGGTAGAGGTGCGCCTTTCGGTGCCAGGCCACCAGGTCACCGTGGGGATTGAAGACCAGTGCCGTGTCGTACAGCTCGCCACCCGGGCCCAACTCGGGGACCGTGCCAGCCACCAGCCACATGGCATGGCGCAGGGCCGCTTGGCCGAGGAGCTCGCTCCGGGGTCCATTGAGTGCCTCGGCGTCACGGCGCGCGTCCTCGGACAGCGTTTCGGGGTCATAGCCGCAGGACCAGAGCTCGGGCAGCACCAGGAGCTCGACCCCACGCGCCGCCGCGTCGTCCACTATCCCGAGCGCCACGCCGAGGTTCAATTTCGGCTCCCCCGGCGTGGCCAGCCACTGTGCCACCCCCACGGAAAGATCTCGTTTCACCTCGGCACCCGGTTCACCGGCTCCCGCCCTTCTCGCCTGTGGCCGGAAAACGTATGGCGCCAATATTCGGGGACGGTTTCACCATCATGAATGCACTGTTACGGGTTTGGCGCGAACGCCGGGCTGGCTCCCCTCAGTCGTCGAGGGCCTGGTACACCAGAGCCCGCAGCTGCGCCCGGATGGGATAGGCGAGGGACGGGAAGAGCTGGGTCATGAAGACGGCGAAGAGATCCTCGGCCGGGTCGACCCAGAAGGCGGTGCTGGCGGCGCCGCCCCAGTAGAAGTCGCCCGCGGAGCCGGCCATGGTTGTGGCCGCCGGGCCCTGCCCGATCGCGAAGCCGAGCCCGAAGCCGATGCCGTCGAAGCCCGCCTCTCCGAACCCACCGATCGCCAGGTCCGCCAGCGTCGCCCCGCCGGGGAGGTGGTTGCGGGTCATGAGCTCCAACGTCTTGCGTCCGAGCAAGCGCCGCCCGTCCAGCTGCCCGCCGTTGGCCAGCATCCGGCAGAAGGCCACATAGTCGTCGGTGGTCGAGACCAGCCCACTGGCGCCCGACAGGTAGGAGCGGGGGCGAAGGTAGGGGCTCGTCCCGGGTTCGTCCAACAGGGACGGGGTATTGGCCGGGCGGTACTGGTAACAGGCCGCGAAACGGTCAGCCGACGCCCCGGGGACGAAGAAGCCCGTGTCGACCATGCCCAGCGGCTCGAAGACCTCCTGGCGCAGGTAGTCGTCGAGTTGCCGGCCCGAGAGAATCTCGACCAGCCGCCCCACGATGTCGGTCGAGAGGCCGTAGTTCCACTGCGTGCCGGGATGGAACTTGAGCGGGTGCTGGGCCAGGAGCGAGGTGACACCCTCCAGTGTCATCCCCTTGGCCTGCACGGCGCGGGCTTTCTCAAAGGCGTCGTCAATCGGATTGCCGGGGAAGAGCGAACCGGGCAGTCCGGTCATGTGCATGAGGACGTCGCGCACGCACATGGGCCGCTTCGGCTTGACGAGCTGCACCGAGCCGTCGGCCTGCACCTCGGCGACCTGGAGCGTCCGCCATTCGGGGATGTAGCGGTGGACGGGGTCGAGGAGCTGGAACATCCCCCGCTCGTACAGTTGCATCAGGGCCAACGAGGCGATGGGCTTGGTCATGGAGTAGAGGCGGAAGATGGTGTCGTCGCCCATGGGGATCCCGCGCTCGCGGTCCATGAGGCCCAGCGAGCGGTGGTAGGCGACATGCGCTCCGCGCACCACGGTGATCTGGCAACCGACCAGTCTCCCCGGCTCCACGTACTGCCTCTCGAAGTGCTCGGTGATGCGCTCCAGCCGCCGTGCGCTCATCCCGGCCTCGTCCACCTCTATCTTCATTCCCGGATCACGTCGGCTCCCGCTGCTGCCGCAGGTACTCGGCGGTGCCCGCCAGGAAGGCGCCGACGTCCTGCGCCTTTCCGGCGGCCAGTTCCTGGAAGAACTCGGGGACGTAGACCTGGGCCGCACCCGACGCCAGGCCACCCAGGATGGCGTCGACGGCGACCGACACCGGCTCGGCCGCGATGGGGAGGTTGGCCACATCGTTGTCCGGCAGGGTGAAGAGCTCGGTGTCGATCACCCCGGGATAGACCACCATGACCTTGATGCCGGTTTCCCATAGGTCAACGGCCATGGCCTCGGAGAATACCGTGAGCGCAGCCTTGGAGGCGTCGTAGGCGGCTTCCCCGGGCGCACTCAAAGTGGCGGCGACCGACGAGATGTTGACGATGGTGCCCGAGCCGCGCGCCAGCATCTGGGGGAGCAGGGCCAGGGTGAGGCGCATGGGGGACAGGTAGTTGATGTGCATGACCGCAGTGATGGTCTCGATGTCGAGTGCGGTGGTGTGGCGTCGCTTGGGAATGCCGGCGTTGTTGACCAGCAGGTCGATGCCGCCGAAGGCGTCGAGCACGTCGACGGCGAGCCGGTCCACCGCATTGATGTCGGCCAGGTTGACGGCCCACATCCGGCTCTCGGGGGAGTGGTCCATGCAGCGCCCGATCACCTCGGCCAGCCGGTCCCCCCGGCGGGCGCAGATGCCCACGATGGCCCCCCGCTCCGCCAGCGCCTCGGCCAACCCGGCCCCGATGCCCGACGACGCACCGGTCACCAGTGTGCGACATCCCTTCAGGTCCAATGCCATCTTCCACCCCGCTTTCGCCCCGCGTGCCCGCTCACCTTATGCAGCCGAGGGGATCGACGTGCATGTGATCGCCCGCAAGAGCGACCCGAACGGTCAGTCGGGCGGAGTCGACGAGAGCTAGCCGGATGCCAGATCGCTGAACGCAGCCTCGGCGGCCAACTTGGCCGCCATCTCCATGCACCGGTTGAGGTGGGCCAGCGCCTTGGCCCGCCGGGGATCGCGAGCCACGTACTTGGCGACCGCCACCAGATCGGCCGATCCGTCCGCCTTGCCGAGGGCGAAGACCGCCTGATCGACAATGTGCTCATCGGGACGGTCACTGATGCCCCGGTAGACCGACCAGGGCACGCCGGCCGCCTCGCAGACCTCGGCCACTCCGGCCGCCTCCATGTCGACCGCGCCGAATCCGCTCTCCAGAATGGGACGCCATATGTCCTCGTCGGAGAACAAGCCGTCCGTCGTCATCAGCCCACCCGACGCCTCCCGGGACGGTAGGGGATGCGCATCGTAGAGGGGTCCGTCAGGGTAGAGGCGCACGTGACTGGGCACCATCAACGTGCCCACGGGGAGCGCAGGGTCGAGGCCGCCTGCGATCCCCACCACCATGAAATGGTCGAACGGCCCGGAAGCCAGGACCTTCCGCGTCGCCTCCCGGGCCAGTGCGGGACCCATGCCGATCACTCCGGCCGTGACCGACCAGTCGCCCACTGTGCCCCAGTGCGAAAGCCAGGGATCTCCGCCGGTGCGGGCCAGCGCGCCGGCCCGCACAACGGCCTTGAGCTCGGGACGCATGGGGGCGAGCACGGCCACTCGTCTACTCGGGGCGCTCACCCCACCATCATGGCCGACTCTTCAGTAGCGTGGGTGGCCCAGCCTGCCCGACGGCCGGGAGGACGCAAAGGAGGAAAACTGTGCCCAGCGCCGAACAAGTCGTGCGGGACTTCTGCGCCGCCGTGAGCAAGCGTGATCCCGAGGTGCTGCGACCTTTCTTCACCGACGACGTCGTGTATCACAACATGCCGATGGAGCCGGCCGAGGGGATTGAGGCGACCATGGCCGTCATCAACATGTTCGTCGGCATCGGCGAGGGGATGGAATTCGAGATCCACCATTTGGCCAGCGACGGATCAACCGTGTTGACCGAGCGTACCGATTCGTTCACCATCAATGGCAAGACCGCCCCCCTGCCCGTCATGGGTGCCTTCCACGTCGTGGACGGGAAGATCACCGCATGGCGGGACTATTTCGACATGGCGCAAGTGACCGCCATATTCGGTTCGGGGTAGGGGCCTCTTACAGACCGCACACGTAGCGGGTGGTCCAGGGTTCCCAGCCGCGCTGGGCGTGGAGCCGGAGCGCCGCGTCGTCCTGGGTCGCCGGTGGGTAATCCTGAGCCGAACCGGCGAGCCCGGTCAGCGAGTGCCAGGTGGCGTCCTCGAACTGGTAGGCCCCACCGCCGTGTTCGCCGTAGTTGCCTCCGGACTCATGCGTCCGGATGCAACTCCAGTCTGCCGTGTTGACGCTGGTGCTGTCGCTCGGTGAACCGACGGGCGGCGCGGGGGCGGGCGCAGGCGGTGGCTGGACCACGGCTGCGGCCTTGACCAGCGCTGCATGCCTGACTAGCGCTTCGTACCTGACCAGTGCTGCGTACCTGGCCAGCGCTGCAGCTGCCTGCACAGATGCGGGGTCGGAGGCAGGGTTCAACTGACCCCGGCCGACCTTGATCTCCGGGTTCATCACAGCCGGCACGGTGGTCGGTACTGCGAAGGAAGCCAGCTGGGTGCCGGACAGCCCGGAGGCAATTGGTCCATGCACCTGGTGATGCGTGGACTTGGCCGAAGCGGCCGGGGAACTGCTGGTGAATGCAAATGTAGTGATAGGTATGACAATGACGGCAGTTGCCGTACATAGTGCAATGCGGATCCGCACGGCACCTCCCTTCGTCGGGCGCGCGTACGCGCCAGCCTCTGCTCGGTGTGGGCGGGCTCCGGCCATTGCATACGCGCCCCGAACGGAGAGCGGGAAGGCATCGTCCGTTCTGGCATATCGCCGCAGGGTGTGCGGCCGGTGGTGTGAAGGCCCGGGGAATATCCTCGGTGTGGTCCTCGCTTTGTCGTTCTCGGCCCTGCACTGGTGCACAGGTGCGCAGAGACCCCGACTGGTCTTGGTGGGTCCGATCGGTGGTGCTTTCCGAATGCAGCTGAAGTTCCCGCTGCACCATCTATGAGAAAGCCCGATCAGGCTTTACGGAGGCCACTGTAGCAGGAGGGGGCACTGGAGTGGTGTCTTTTTGAAAAAAAGCTCTGTGGCCTGGATGTTTAGAGAAGGAAGTTGTGATGAATTTCACAAGCTGAGGCCACCCTGGTCCGAATTGTCTCTATGTACGGCGGTGAATGGGCCTTGAATTGGCTGAAGTATCCGAAGCGCGGGTGACGAGGTATGGCGCGTGTGGGCTGCCCCAGCTCTCTCTTCCTGCACTGGGGTTGTCCTGGTGCGTAGGGTCCGGGTCCGAAGAAGGATCCGCCCCCGCCCTCAGAGGAGATCGCCCCGTGTCCCCGACCGCCCCCGCTGTGGCCCACGAAGACCGGTTCACGGTGGCTGGCCTGCTCAGGCACCTGTCACGGGTCCAGCCCGATCTCGACATGCTGGTGGAAGGCGATGTCCGGCGCACGTGGGACGAGGAGTACCAGCGCGCCTGCCGCGTCTCCCAGGCCTGCGTGAGGGACGGGGTCGGCGTCGGCGACCGCCTTGCCTTCCTTGATCGCAACGGAATGGCCTACTTCGACGTGCTCTTCGGTGGGGCACTCCTCGGGGTGGTGAACGTGGCCGTGAACTGGCGTCTGGCCGCCGACGAGATGGCAGCCATCATTGACGACTCCGGGGCGGCCATCCTGGTGGTGCACCAGGACTATGTGCCCGCACTGGCCCGGATGGAGAGCGCGCTTCCCGCCGTGCGTCGGATCGTGGTGATCGGCGATGATGCCGCGGTGCCTCCTTGCCCGGACGGGCGGGCTCTCGGGTATGAGGAATGGCTCAAGGGATGTGCACCCCTTGACCCCGGTCACATCGGTGCACCCCGGGAAGTCAGCATGCAGCTGTACACGTCGGGCACGACAGGACTTCCCAAGGGCGTCATGTTGACCAATGCCAACATGGCGACGGCGATCTCCGAGGCCGGCGACACCTTCAGCATCAGGGACGACACCGTGAGCCTGGTTGCCATGCCGCTGTTTCACATCGGGGGTTCGGGCTGGGCCCTGTGCGCCATGTCGCGGGGTGGGCGCTCGGTGATCCTGCGCGAGGTCGACCCCGCGCTCCTCCTCAACATTATTGAGGCGGAGCGCGTCACCGAATTGTTCCTGGTGCCCGCGGTGCTGATGGTGCTGCTGGCCATGCCCTCCCTGGCGGAGACGGACCTGTCCAGCCTGCGCCTGATCTTCTACGGGGCATCCCCCATTTCCGAAGAAATCCTCATCCGGTGCATGGCGGCCTTCGGTTGCGGGTTCTGCCAGGTCTACGGCATGACCGAGACCACCGGAGCCATCACCGCGTTGCGCAACGAGGACCACGACCCCGATGGGCCGCGCCGGGGCCTCCTGCGCTCGGCCGGCAAGCCGCACAAGTCAGTCGAGATCCGCATTGTGGACCCCGACTCGGGGAAGGACGCAATCCTGGGCGAGGTCGGGGAGGTGTTGACCCGCTCGCCGTACAACATGGCCGGCTACTGGGGAAAGCCCGAGGAGACGGCGGCCACGCTGAACCCTGAAGGCTGGCTGCACACCGGAGACGCCGGGTACTTGGATGCCGACGGCTACCTGTACCTGCACGACCGCATGAAGGACATGATCGTCAGCGGGGGCGAGAACATCTACCCGGCCGAGGTGGAGAATGTCCTCCTCTCCCATCCTTCCGTGGCCGATGCCGCCGTCATCGGCGTGCCCGACGAGAAGTGGGGTGAGACGGTCAAGGCCATTGTCGTGCTCACACCGGGCGCCACCCTGAATGCCGCCGCCATCATTGGGCACTGCCGGGAGAACCTGGCCCACTACAAGTGCCCCACGTCCGTTGAGGCCGCCGAACTCCTTCCCCGCAACCCGTCGGGCAAGATTCTCAAGCGCGAGCTGCGGGCGCCCTATTGGGCCGGGCGGGATCGCCGCATCAATTGATCCGGCGCGACCGGGCCTACCCGAACGTGAAGTCGTAGGCCTCCACGCCCGGTGAGAAAGTCAGGTCGAGGAAGCCGCTCTGGAGTCTGTCGCCGGTGAGCAGCGGGTAGAGCTTGGGGATGCCGTTGATGGCCAGGGTGGCCACGTGGCGGCCGCCGTACGCCACGCCGACCGTGCCCTGGCCTCCCATGACCAGGTACACGTCTTCGGCGGTGAACCGGAGATTGAGGGTGCCGCCGGGACCGGCGGTTGCCTCCTGCTGGTGCACCACCCAGATCCCGTTGAAGGCCAGGCTGTTGGCCGGAACCGATGAGGGTGCGTGGTACACGATGGAGCGGTCGTCGGCCACTGGCGTGCCCACCTCGTTGTTCAGCTGGCCATAGCCGACATAGCTCTCCGGGGTGATCGACCCGTTGGCGGGCGTCCGGTCCGGCACGTCGGAACGGGGCGGGAGGTTGGCCGACCCGTTGGCGGCCAGCAGGCTCCTGATGTTGCTCTCCATGGTGGCGTAGCCACCCTCGCCGAAGTCGTAGGCGCGCACCTCCCCCGACGGGTCGATCAGGTACTCGGCCGGCCAGTACTGGTTGCCGTAGGCGTCCCAGGTGCCGTAATTGTCGTCGACCGCGATGGGGTAGCCGACACCGAGGCTGCGGGCGGCGTCCTGCACGTTGGAGACGACATGCTCGAAGGCGAATTCCGGCGTGGAGACGCCGACCACCACCAATCCATCTGACTTGTAGTCGTTGAACCAGCCCTTCACATGGGGAAGCGATCGCAGGCAGTTGATGCACGAGTAGGTCCAGAAGTCGACCAGGACCACCTTGCCCTTGAGCTGAGCCAGGGTCAGGGCCCGGTTGCCCGGGGTGTTGAGCCAGGCCACGATCCCGGTGAAGTTCGGCGCCCGCCCCAGGTCTGGTAGCGAGGATTTGTTGCTCCTGAAGGTGGTCGCCTTCATGGGGGTGGACATCGTGGTCGGGGAGCCGCCACCGGTCCTCCCCGAAGCCAGCCGGCCACCCGACGACGAGGAGGTGTTGGTGGCCGCACACGTGGCCTTCTTCCCTTCCAGCTTGGCGTTGGCGGCGGCGAACTGGTTCTGACGCTCCCCCGTCAGCTGCCGGAGCTGGGTGCAGGCGGGACCAGTGGACTCCACGTGGTTCTCGAGCGCGGTCGTGTAACCGGGAATGTCCGTCTGCAGGGTGCGCAGCAGGTTGAAAGCAATGGCCAGTGTGGTGAGGGCGAGGACCGCGCCGGCGACCCTGCGCACCACGGGTAGGTGGGTGCGCAGGGTCGCCCACCCGGTGGCGGCCCGCTGGGCGACCATGGCGAAGACCAACAACGGGAGTGTGGCTCCGGTGGCGTAGAAGAGCGTCACCACCAGCGACGAAGCGCTCAGGTGGTGGTGGGCCGCGGCCACCGATATGGCCGTCAGCACCGGTCCGGCGCAGGGTACGAAGACCAGCCCGAGGCTCAGGCCGAGCACGAACCCGCCGCCTCGCTCTGCCAGGCGAGAGGCGCCCAGCCGGGTGAAGGGACGCTCCACCCACCCGCCCACTACCGGGATCATCAGACTGACCGAAAGGATCCCGAGCAGGGCGATGCCCAGCCAGAACAGCAGGTCCTGGGGCAGGTGCAGGGCGCTCAGCAGGGAACTGCCCGCCAGTTCGGAGGCGCTGAAACTGGCCACCATTCCGGCGATGATGAGGAAGGGCCGGGACCGGTTGGTCCCGCTGGACCCGCCGGCCACGACCACCGGCAGGACCGGGACGATGCAGGGCGACAGACCCGTGATCAATCCGCCGAGGAAGGCGACGACGATGAGCTCACCCACGGTCCCTGCTCGCTTCCGGGTGATCCTGCCGCACTGCGGTAACTCCGGACCCCCCCATCCCCGGTGAACCTACCGGTCCCAGGGCGCAGGGAAACGTCGCCCCGGCAGGCCGGCCCGGGCGCACTGCAGACTGTTCCCCTGTGCTCAACGTCCACTTCGTCTACCTGGGCGCGGCCATCGGTGCCCTGGGCACCTCCCTCTACCTGCGCGACACCCTGCGGGGCACCACCAAACCCAACCGGGTGACCTGGTTGCTGTGGGCCCTGGCCCCACTCCTGGCGGCGGCGGTGGAGCTCCGCGACGGCATCGGGCTGCGCGCCCTGCCGACGTTCATGATCGGGTTCATGCCGCTCCTGGTCTTCCTGGCGTCGTTCCACAACCCGGCATCGGTATGGCGGATCCGGCGCATCGACTACGCCTGCGGCGCCATGTCGGTGATCGGCACCGTCGTCTGGTTGTCCACCCGCAACGGCGTGTTGGCCATTTCGGCCGCCATCGCCGCCGACTTCCTGGCCGGCATCCCCACCATGATGAAGAGCTGGACCCATCCGGGGACGGAGACGGTGCACTCCTACATCGGGGCCGTCATCAACTCGGCCATCCTCCTCTTCACCGTCGAGGTCTGGACCTTCGAAGTGGCGGCGTTCCCGGCATTCATCGTGTGCATCGCCTCGGTGCAGGTCGTCTTCGTCGGACTCCGCCCGGGTCCCCGCCTGCGCCGGCACCGGGAGGGCGCACCCGCCCTTCCGCCGGTCCCCCGGTGATCCGCTTGCTCTCACCAGGATCTGCCCGGGCCTGCTAGGAAGGCGCACGGGAAAAGCCAACCGAGGAGAGGAGCTGACCGTGCCCAGCGCGCAGGTCAACGGGATCGACCTGGAGTACGCCACCGACGGGGTTCCATCCGATCCGGCCCTGCTGATGGTCATGGGACTGGGGGGCCAACTGATCGCCTGGCCCGAGGGCTTCGTCAAGCTCTTGGTGGACCGCGGCTTCTTCACCATCCGCTTCGACAACCGCGATGCCGGCCTTTCGACCAAGTTCGAAGGCCTGCCCGAGCTCACCGCCCTCTTCGGTGGCGACGGGTCCTCGGCGCCCTACCGGGTCGAGGACATGGCCGAGGACGCGGCGGGCCTGTTGGGCGAGCTCGGGGTGGCCCAGGCCCACGTCATGGGTGTCTCCATGGGCGGCATGATCACCCAGGCGCTGGCCATCAACCACGCGGAGCTGTTCCTGAGCGCGTGCTCCATCATGTCGACCACCGGCAACCGCAACGTGGGCGCTCCCACCCCCGACGCCATGGCCGCGTTGCTGCGCCCCATCGCCACCAGCCGGGACGAGGCCATCGCCGCCAGCGTGGCAGGGAGCCGGGTCATCGGCTCCCCCGGGTACCCCACCCCCGCCGAGGTGCTGACGGCACGCGCCGCCGCGGCCTACGACCGCTGCTACTGCCCGGAGGGCACCATGCGGCAGCTGGCCGCCATTCTGGCCTCACCCGACCGCACCGACGGGTTGCGCCGCGTTCAGATGCCGTTCCTCGTCATGCACGGGGAGGCCGATCCGCTGGTCACGCCCAGCGGGGGCGAGGCCACGGCGGCCGCCGTCCCCGGCTCGGTGCTCGTCACCATCCCGGGCATGGGGCACGACCTGCCCGAACCGCTGTGGGAGCAGATCGTCAGCGCGGTCGTGGCCAATACGGAATTGGCGGCTGTCTGAAGGTCGGGCGCCCGGGGGTCAGGCGGGCAGGGCGTTGGCCGCCGCCACCGATGAGAACCAGGAGGCACTCGGCTTCGGCGTCCGGGCGAACGTACCCCGGTCGACGCTGACGAGCCCGAAGCGCGGCCGGTAGCCGAACGCCCACTCGAAGTTGTCCAGCAGGGACCAGTAGGTGTACCCACGCACGTCAATGCCCTCGGCGATGGAATCCAGCACACCCTCCAGCGCCTGGTGCACGTAGTCGATGCGCTGGGCATCGTCGGTGGTCCCGATCCCGTTCTCGGTGACCAGCAGCGGCAGCGCCCCGCCGGTGTAGTCCCAGGCGCGCCGGAGGCAGTTGGCGAGGGAGGCCGGGTAGAACTCGTAGCCCATATCGAGGACGGGCACCCCATCCTCGTACCCGGCCCACCCGTCGGGACCGATCAACATGCGGGTGTAGACCTGCACGCCCAGGAAGTCGTCCCCTCCGGTGGCGTCGAGGAAGATGTCCTCGGAGTGGCGGCGGATGCTCTCGAGCGTCGCCTCCCCGCCCGGGGCCAACTGGTAGTCGGTCATGGAGAGCGTCAGGCCGACCGGTACGACGGGTGCGGCGGTCCGGATGGCGTCGACGGCCAGGCGGTGGGCGGCAATGAAGTGGTCCGCCACCGTGCGGGAAAGCTCCACGTCCGTCTTGCCCGGGGGGAACATGCCGGCGTGCCATCCCATGGTGGCCACAATGTTGGGCTCGTTGATGGTGCAGGCGCGCGCCATCACGTCGCCCAGGGCCTCGGCCACCACGGTGCAGAAGTGGCCGAAACGCGCCACGGCCGCGCCGCTCTCCCAGCCGCCCAGTGCGGTGAGCCAGGTCGGGGTGGTGAAATGGTGGAAGGTGACCACGGGGTCGACCCCCCGCTCGCGCAGGCCGGCGCACTGGCGCCGGTAGTGCTCCAGGGCGGCCCGGGAGATCTCCCCCTCGGCCGGCTCAATGCGGCTCCACTCCACGGAGAAGCGGTGGTTGTCCAGGCCCAGGCCGGCCACCAAGTCGGCGTCCTCCTCCCAGCGGATCCACGAGTCGCAGGCGTCGCCGGAGGACTCCGCACACCCCGAGCCCTCGGTGTGCTCGAAGGCCCACCAGTCGTTGTTCGTGTTGCCCCCCTCAATCTGATGGGCCGCCGTCGCCGTCCCCCAGGTGAACCCCTGGGGAAAAGCCCGGTTCTTGCCTGACGTCGCCACGATGTGCCTCCCCGCTCAGAAACCCGATTCCAGGTTGCACGGTATCGTTACCTGACCATGACGTCATACTCCTCGCCGATGACGGACGTCCCGGTTGCGGACCGTGCGGCGGACACGAGCACCCCGATGGTCGAGGCCCACGGGCTGGTGAAACGCTTCGGCGACTTCGTGGCGGTCGACGGGGTGGACTTCACCATCGGGCCGGGCGAGTCGTTCGGGTTCCTCGGCCCGAACGGCGCCGGCAAGACGTCGACCATGCGCATGATCTCGTGCATCAGCCCCTTGAGCGAGGGGACGCTCCGGGTGCTGGGATTGGACCCAGCCACCGACGGGGCGCGCATCCGCTCCCGCATGGGCCTGGTCCCCCAGGAGGACTCGCTGGACCTGGAGCTCACCGTGCTGGACAACCTGATGATTTACGGGCGCTACTTCGACCTGCCACGCAAGGTGATCCGGGCCCGCGCCGAGCAGCTGCTCGACTTCGCCCAGCTCACCGACCGGGCCAACGACCGGGTCGACCCGCTCTCGGGCGGCATGAAAAGGCGCCTGACCATCGCCCGGGCGCTCATTTCGGATCCGGACCTGCTCATCCTGGACGAGCCGACCACCGGCCTCGACCCGCAAGCCCGCCACCTCTTGTGGGACCGGCTCTACCGGCTCAAGCAGGATGGGGTGACGCTGGTCATCACCACCCACTACATGGACGAGGCCGAGCAACTCTGCGACCGCCTGGTCGTCATGGACAAGGGGCGCTTCGCCGCCGAGGGCACACCGCGCCAATTGATCGACCGCCACTCGACCAGGGAGGTGGTCGAGCTGCGCTTCCGCCCGGGCCAGCACGAGGACATCGCGCCCGAGCTGGCCCACCTGGCCGAGCGCGTCGAAGTCCTGCCCGACCGCATCCTGCTCTACACCGACGACGGCGATGCCGCGCTGGCCGAAGCGGATCGCCTGGGGTACGTCCCCCAGAACACACTGGTGCGTCGCTCCACGCTGGAGGACGTCTTCCTCCGGCTGACCGGCCGCACCCTCGTCGACTGACTCGCGGCGGCCTGATCACATGACCACCAGCACGACCTTGGTCGACGGGCTCTTCCGTCATGGTGAGGTGGTGCCGGCGCGCCGTATCGCCACACCGATGTGGCTGCGGGCGGCAGCCTACTGGGGCTATCAGTACAAGAGGACCTGGCGCAGCTCGGTTATCACCAGCTTCCTGATCCCGGTGCTGTACCTCACCTCCATGGGCGTCGCCCTGGGCTCGTTGATCGACCGGCACTCACACGGTGTGGGTGGGGTGAGCTACGTGGCCTACCTGGCCCCCGGGTTGCTGGCCGGCACATGCATGCAGATCGGCGCCAACGACACCATGTGGCCGGTGATGGGGGCCATCAAATGGATGCGCACCTACCTCGCCATGCTGGCGGCGCCGCTCAGTATTTACGACGTCCTGCTCGGGCACCTGGCCTGGGTGGCGGCGCGCATCGGCATCGTGGTCACCATCTACCTGGGCATCATGGCTGCCTTCGGCACGGTCTACTCACCCTGGGCCATCCTGGCCCTGCCGGCCGGCGTGCTGGCAGGGATGGCGTTCGGGGCGCCGATCGCCGCCTTTGCGGCCACCCAGGACAAGGACGCCGGATTCTCGACCCTGTACCGCTTCGTGGTCATCCCGCTCTTCTTGTTCTCGGGGACGTTCTTCCCCATCTCGCAACTGCCCCATTGGCTCCAGTACCTGGCCTACGCCACACCCCTCTTCCATGGGGTCGCCCTCTGCCGCGATCTCACGCTGGGCCAGGTCCACGGCTGGGTCGACCTGGGGCATGCCGCCTATCTGATGGCCTGGGTGCTGGCCGGATATGGCGTCGCCCGGTGGACCTTCGCCAAGAGGTTGGTGGTATGACCACCACGGAGTCCCCGACCGACCGGATGTCGCCCGGCCTCGCTCTGCGGATCACCCCGCTGGCGCTCCTCGGCGGCCGTTACGCCTCCCGGGTGCTGGAGCGAAATCTTCTCGTCTACCGGCGTTCGTGGATCTTCATCCTCTCGGGTTTCTTCGAGCCGCTCTTCTATCTCCTCTCCATCGGCATCGGCCTGAGCCATCTGGTCGGCCCGATCCCCGTCAACGGACGACTGTTCGCCTACACCGCCTTTGTGGCCCCGGGGCTGCTGGCGTCCTCGGCCATGAACGGCGCCATGATCGACTCGACCTTCCTGGTCTTCATGAAGCTGAAGATCGCCAAGACCTACGACGCCATGTTGGCCACCCCGCTCAGCGTGGGCGATGTCGCATTGGGCGAGCTGAGCTGGTGCGTCATCCGGGGCAGCCTCTATTCCGGTGCCTTCCTCAGCATCATGGCGGCGCTCGGCTACGTGGTTTCGCCCTGGGCCGTACTGTGCTGGCCGGCGGCCATCCTCATCAGCCTGGCCTTCGCCTCGGCGGGAATGGCCGGGACCACCTACATGCGGACCTGGCAGGACTTCGACATCGTGTCCCTGGCCTTCATCCCACTCTTCTTGTTCTCAGCCACCTTCTATCCCCTCACGGTGTTCCCCGGATGGCTCCAGGCCGTGGTGCGGTGCACCCCGCTCTACCAGGGGGTGGTCCTGGTGCGGGCGGCCGACCTGGGTCTCTTCAACTGGGTGCTCCTGCTGCATGTGGGGTATCTGCTGGCCATGACGGTCGTCGGGGTGGCGGTGACCCGCCGTCGGCTGGGTCGTTTGCTGCTCCCGTGATCAAGGGTGCAGCGGGAACAGTACCGTAGGGCCCAATTCCCGAACGACAGGGGTCCCAACGCAATGAATATCGTGGTGAGCAACGTCAAGGGCGGAGTGGGCAAGACGACCAGTGCCGTCTACCTGGCCGCGGCGGCTGTCCGGCGGGGCATCAGCCCCGTCGTCCTGGTGGACGCCGACCCCCAGGGCTCCAGCGCCGAGTGGTACGACGCCGATCCCATTGAGGGGGTCGAGCTGATGGAGGGCCCCTCGGTGCGGACAGTCACCCGGGCCATGGACCGGGGGGACGGCATGGTGGTGGTCGACACGCCTCCGGGGGAGGGGACGATCGTGCGCGCTGCCCTGGCCCGGGCCGATGCCGTGATCATCCCCACGAGGGCGGGCGGGGTCGAGCCCAGCCGGGTGGTGGCCACCCTTGAGATGACGCCGTCGAACATCCCCGCCGGCGTGGTCATCTGCTCGGCCCGCCTGGGCACCAACGACCTGGAAGCCACCGTGGCGTGGTGGACCGACCTGAAGGTGCCGGTGTGGGGGATCGTTCCCGAGCGGGTCTCCATCGCCACCGGCCCGGCGGCCGGCCTGTCGCACGAGGGGATGGAGCACTACGGCCGGGTGCTGCGGAAAGCGTCCGGCCGGGCCCGCTGAGGCCGGCCGGACAGATTCCTCCCGGCGACGGATTCAGGCACAACTTTACCCATTCTCTGCCGTAATAGGTGGCCTCACGGGTGCTGACGCTCAGGATCGGGGGTGGAGCGGCAAAAGCAGTGCAATTGTGATGTCCATTGGGTAGGGTTCGGGCATCCCGGACGAAGGATCCCCATGGCTGATCTGGCTGTCCCAACTGCTCCCGCGCCAGACGTCGGCGAGAAGGGCCTGAAGGGCGGTGCGCTCGGGCTGATCTCCTCCGTGGTGGTCGGGGTGGCCTGCACGGCTCCGGCCTACAACTTGGCCGCCACCCTCGGGTTCGTCGTCATCGCCATCAACGGGCTGCAGGCCCCCGTCATCACCGTCCTGGTCTTCGTGCCCATGCTGTTCATCTCCTACGCCTACAAGGAGCTGAACTAAGCCGACCCCGACTGCGGGACCACCTTCACCTGGGCCACGCGGGCTTTCGGGCCGAAGACCGGATGGCTGGGCGGCTGGGGCATTGTGGCGGCCGACCTCCTGGTCATGGCCAGCCTGGCCCAGGTGGCCGGCCAGTACGTCTTTCTCCTGTTCAACGCCAAGGGGATCGGGAGCAATCCGGCCAGCGGTTGGGTCCTGGCGGTAGGTGTCCTCTGGATCGTGGCCATGACCGCGATCTGCTACATCGGCATTGAGATCTCGGCCAACATGCAGAAGGCGTTGCTCAGCATTGAGCTCGTCATGCTCCTGGTGCTGTCCGTCGTCGCCCTGGTCAAGGTGGGCAACGGCACGGCCCCCGTGGGGCACCTCGTGCCCAGCCTGTCGTGGTTCAACCCCTTCGACCATTTCACGGCCACCGGCTTCATGGCCGGATTCACCCTCATGCTGTTCATCTACTGGGGCTGGGACACCGCGGTCTCGGTCAACGAGGAGACCGCGGACTCGCAGACGACCCCAGGTCGGGCCGCCGTCGTCTCCACACTGATCCTGCTGGCCACCTACGCGCTCATCGTGTTGGCCACCCAGTCCTACGCCGGGATCGGGAGCAAGGGCATCGGATTGGAGAACGCGGCCAACCGGAGTGACGTGCTGTCGGTGCTGGGGACTTCGATCTTCGGCACCTCGGGCTTCGGGACCGTCCTGACCCGCATGCTGTTCCTCATGGTCCTGAGCTCGGCGGCCGCTTCCACCCAGTCGACCATCCTGCCCACGGCCCGGACGACCCTCTCCATGGCCGTGTTCAAGGCGGTGCCGAAGTCCTTCGGCCGGATCCACAAGCGGTTCCTCACCCCCACCGTATCGACCGTCGTCATGGGCGGGGTGCCCATCGTCTTCTACGTCGCCATGAACTACCTGACGTCGGGCGGTGCCGTCATCGGCGACTCGGTCTCGGCCCTGGGGTCCATGATCGCCTTCTACTACGGCCTGACCGGTTTCTCGTGCGCCTGGTACTACCGCGCGACCCTGAAGGACAATGCCCGAAGCTTCTGGCTACGAGGGGTCCTTCCGCTGACCGGGGGCCTGATCCTCTTCGGCTGCATGGTCTACAACTTCTGGCTCTACTGGATGCCGGTGAACAGCTACACCACGTGGCTCATGCCGTTCTCACCGCACTGGCAGATCGGTGGCGTATTCCTGCTCGATGCCGGCGCGGTCATATTGGACGTCGTCCTGATGTTCGTTCTCCAGGCCGTCCAGCCCGCCTATTTCCGAGGTGAGGTCCTCAACCGCGACACGCCGACCCGGGTGCCCGAGGACATCGGCACACCCGTGGGCCTCTTCGGGATCGAACCTTTCGAGAAGGAGTAGCCGGGCCGGCACGGGCCTGTGACGGCAACTCCTGAGCTGGCGGACGGCACAGAGGGGGACGAGATCCGCTAAACCGTTGCCATGGACGCGCCGCGGCGCAAGGAGACGAAGGTGGAGGACGCATGACGCAGGGATTGGGCGGAACCGTGGCGCTGGTCACCGGGGCCAGCAGCGGCATCGGGGAGGCCACCGCGCTTGCTCTGGCCGAGGAAGGGGCGGTGGTGGCTCTGGTGGCCCGGCGGCGGGACAGGTTGGAGGCCCTGGCCGAGAAGATCGGGGGAGCCGGGAAGGCGATGGTCATTGAAGCCGACGTGACCGACCCGGAGCAGGCCAGGCTGGCGGTGGAGACGGCGGTGCGGGAGTTGGGCCGCCTCGACACCCTGGTCAACAACGCCGGGGTCATGTTGCTCGGGCCCATTGTGGGGGCTCCCATTGAGGAATGGCAGCGCATGGTCAACCTCAACGTGCTGGGGTTGCTCTACTGCACCCACGCCGCCCTGCCGCACCTGCTGACAGCGGCCGCCGGGGGACCGCGCTCGGTGGCGGACGTGGTGAATGTCAGCTCGACCGCCGGGCGCAACGCCCGACTGCACAGCGGCGTGTACAACGCCACCAAGTTCGGGGTCGGGGCCTTCAGCGAGTCACTGCGCCAGGAGGTCACCACCCGCCACGTCAGGGTGACCATCATTGAGCCGGGTGCCACCGCCACCGAGCTGGCCTTCCAGAACCGCCCGGAGATCCTGCAGGAAATGTCCAAGAATTTCGGCGGCATTGAGATCATGCAGGCCGGGGACATCGCCAACAGCATCCGATATGCCGTGACCCAGCCGCGGCACGTGGCGGTCAACGAAATCCTGATTCGGCCCACCGAGCAGGAGCGTTGAGCGATCAGCCGGGTTGAGGTGTGAGCTGATGGATCTGGAGTTAGCCGGCAAGGTGGTGCTCGTGACGGGGGGAACTGACGGCCTCGGGCTGGCGCTGGCCCGGCAGCTTGTGCGCGAAGGTGCCTCGGTGGCCATCTGCGGGCGCGACGAGGAGCGACTGGCTGCTGCTGCGGCCACCCTTGAGGCCAGCGGCGGTGACGTGCTGGCACAACGGGCCGATGTGGCGCGGGCCGAGGATATCTTGTGCTTGGTCGAAGGCGTGGTGGGGCGTTGGGGACGCATAGACGGCGTCGTGCACAACGCCGGCCGGCACGCGGCGGGACCGATTGAGTCCACCGACGACGCCACGTGGGAGGGCGACCTGCAATTGAAGTTGATGGGGGCGGTGCGGCTCATCCGGACGGCCCTGCCCCAGCTGCGGGAGAGCAAGGGCGCGGCCCTGCTCACTCTGGCCATGGCGGCCAAAGCCCCCGGGCCGGCCAGCACGCCGAGTGCGGTGTCGCGGGCCGCCGGCATGGCCCTCATGAAATCGCTCTCCAAGGAACTGGCCCCCGATGGCATCCGCGTCAACGCCGTGCTGATCGGGCTTATTGAGAGCGGACAGTGGGTGCGCGGGGCGGAGGCCGCCGGCCTTGAGCTCTCCGAATTCCACGCCCGCATGGCCGAGGGAGCCGGCATCCCCCTCGGTCGGATCGGCCGCAGCGAGGAGTTCGCCGATCTGGCCTGCTTCCTGCTCTCAGCCCGGGCCTCGTACCTCACGGGCGCCGCCGTCAACCTCGACGGGGGGCTGTCACCCGCGGTGTGAGGGTCAGTTGTATCCCTGGGTCTCGGTGGCGTCACCAGAACCGGTGTGACGGAGATGGAGGGAGTAGCCGTCAATCATGTCCAGGCGGGTGAGGGCGTCGACGTGGGGCCGACCTTCGCCACCCCATTTTTCCTTGGCCGCCCGGCGGGCCATCTGCATGTCCGCGGCCACCACGAAGACCACTTCGTGATCCTCACCCATGCGGCCGGCAGTCAGCTCACCTCCGAGGAACGCGGCATA
>Ga0307374_10002488_pt1 | contig 32662 bp, 29 predicted proteins | sample OX3MG_FD_202532 | JGI IMG/M metagenome (GOLD analysis project Ga0307374, IMG submission 202532) | Soil microbial communities from Risofladan, Vaasa, Finland - OX-3 | ecosystem: Environmental > Terrestrial > Soil > Coastal area > Acid sulfate soil | place: Finland: Risofladan, Vaasa | collected... | reverse complement strand
CCCAACTCTTTTGCAATCCGCTCCATGTCCAAGCTTGTGCCCATAACTACTCCTTCGCGAAATCGCGAAATGCCAGGTACTCGTCGCCGATCACGAGCCCAACTTCGCCTTGCCGGGCCTCGCGCCCGAGTCGCCGGCAGAAACTCCCAAGTCGGCTGAGACAATCCGCATCGGCGATGTCTGCGGGGGTCGTGTAGCAGTGAATTACGACGGGTTGATCCCGGACGAGCACGCCGCCCATCTCATCGTCGCGCCAAACTCCCTTGGCCGGCGGAAACGCAGTCGCCCCGCCAAATCTCCTCGCAATCGCCGCGGCGGTCGTCGAGCGCCGCCGTCACGCTGGTGTAGCTGCCGATCTGCGGCTGGATGTTCTTCGGCACCCACTCGGCGAATGCGCGCGCCTGCTCGAACGGGTGCTTCGGCGTGCCCGACAACAGCTCCTTGGCCAGCGAGCGCACTTGCCGCGAACGGACCTGAATGCCGGGGCTGTCTTGCAGATAGGTCTTGCGCACGTCGGGCGGCACTTCCTGCTTGGCCGGGAACATCTCGGCCTGATAGGCAAAGAACTGCTTGAACAGCGTCATGCGGAAGCGGGCCACGGCGCGAATCATCTGGCCGCGGCCGATCTCGGCGGCCGAAAGCACGAGTTGCCCGGCCCCCTCGGCCAACTTGCGGATCTGGGCCTGGCAGCCGCGGGTGTCGATCGACGAATCGAGAATCTTTTGCTCCGGATATTCCAGCGGGGCCACGGTGGTGCTGGTGATGTCGCTCGCCGGGCCGGACCCCTCCAGCTCAATGCCGAGGGAGACGTCGTAGGAACGTGGTTCGAGATAGCCGGTCTCGCTCTCCGGCGGTTCCTTCCAGATCCACTTTCCATCGCCCACGACGGGAATCACGCTGTAGGCGGGCGGCGCGGCGCCGCCAACCATGCGCCGGCGCGGCGTATTGAGCACAGTCCCTAGGCCGGCTCCGCACGCAGCGGCGACAGTCCTGAGAAGATCACGGCGGTTCATGATTCACATTATGATCGCCGGCCGCTCAAGCGGGTAGTGATACCATTTGGCGCGATCGAAAGAAAACCTCTGTAGGGAACGGACTCCGTGCCGTTCCGCGAAGTGCGAGTCGACCATTTTCTGCACACTTCCCGGAACGGCACGGAGTCCGTTCCCTACAGAAGCGGCGTTCAAAAGCCTCGGTCATTCCCAAAAGAACCGCTGGACCCTGCGGGCCAGCGTGTCGAGATCGCCGCGCGTGGCAATCCGCGGCAAACCGATCACCTGTTGCACCAAGGGCAGCGCCGGACCAAACGCCTCGTGCAGTAATTCGATCTCCAGGGCAGTCGTGTCGACTTCGATGCCGGCCGGCCCCTCGGCGCGAGAAAGCTCTTCTTCGGCCAGCGAACCGATCAACGCCAACAGAAACTCGCATATCCGGGCCATCTTGACGTAGTTGAGCCGCTCAGGCGTGTCGGTCGGCTGATGGTAATGCGCCCATTGGCCGCAGGAGAGAAAGAGGTACGGCACGCCGTGAGTGCGGAAGACGTAATGGTCGCTCAAATCGCGATGCTCGCCCGCCGATTCGCCGGCCATCGACTCCAGTTTGCCGACGTTACGGTTCAATGTGGCGACGAGCGGCAGATCGGCCGGACGCGGCGTGCGGCGCACCAGTTCGCTCAATCGCGGATGGCTTTCCGCCCCCGTCATGAAGAGCAGGTTCGCGATCCGCTCGCGTGCAGGTCCGCTGACGGGCAAAGGCAGCGACACATCGTGGCCGACCAAGTCCATGACGACGGCGGCATGAAACCCGGTCGGCGGGCGGTGATCGTGGTAGAGCCGGACGGAGCCCATGTCGTCGCTCCAGTAAAACGGAGCTTCTTCGGCATCGAAGAGCGCCACGATCACATCGCGGGCGGGCGGTGCGGCGAGCAGCCGTTCCGCGGCGGCTAGCGCGATCGCAACGGCCGCCGCGTTATCGTCGGCACAAGGGGCGTCGAGAGCGCTGTCGTAATGCGCGCCGACGAGCACCGGGGCCGTGCCCGATGTCAGGCCGCGCACCATGCCGACCAGGTTGTGGAACTCGTAGCCATGCGTGTAAGGCAAGTCGAATGAATCGCCTCGATACGGCATGAGACCGATTTCGGCCATCCGGCCCAGCAGGTATCGGCGGGCGATTTCATGGCCGGCCGTGCCGACAAGTCTCCCATCGGCGATCGCCAAGGCCTCGACATCGGCCTTGAGCGCGTGTTCGAGCGAAGTCATTCCGCGGGCTCCCAGGGGCAACGTCGCACTCGCACGACAATATCGGCCGGCTGATTGGGAGGCTCTGACACGCCCCCATCGTCAACGCCGTTGCTGCCCACGCTGTAGACGAAGTATTCGGCGGGGTCCACACGATAGCGCAGCGACGCCCTGCTGAAGGGGTCGATCGGCAGGGCAGCAAGGTATTTCGGCACAATCTCGTCGAGATTTTGCGGCAGCCGCCCCTCGCCGCGCTGATACCGTTCGATGGCCACCGCCAGCAGCGTTGCCTTGCATTCGGCCTCGTGGCGGCTGGCGGCGTCGGGAACCCAGTCGAAGGCTCCCACAAGTAAGAGCGTGAGCGGACACTGCAGCCGCGAGAGCGGTGCGCGGGCGACTTGCTTCAACCGCAGGTCCGCCTGCTCGACCGCCGCCTTTCTGTCGATTCCCGACTTACGCATGGCAGCGATGATTTCGTCCATCGCTTGCAGGTAAACCACCTCGTCGCCAAGGCGCATCAGTCCCAGTCGCGAAGCCGGCGCTTCCGGACCAAGGGCAGTCGGATCGGCAAAGGTTTGAATGCCGATCGCCCGTTGGACTAGACATGCTCGATGCAGAGGACCGTCATAGTCGCAGTCCGATAATTCAGCGTCCATCTGAGCGAGCTGGTCCTCGTCGAGCCTGAGCGCCGAAAGCAGCCACGTGAGCCTGCGGCGGGCCACGCCGCCGAGCGCCATTCGCACCAACTGCGAGACGGTCAGTGGCTCTTGTTCCAGACTACGGGCGGCGGCGAACATGGCCGCGATCGACTCCACCGCCGCCTCCGGTCGCTTACGATGCGCGTGTACTGCCGACTCCAGCGCCAGCAGTCGCGTCCCGGCCCGAAGCTGCTGCAGGTGCGGCAAAGGCATTTCGATGCCATCCGCAAAGCGGGTAGGAAAACGGGCCCGGCCACCCTGCCGGGCCGCTCGGTGCATCTCATCCAACGACCGGCCGTATCTCGACAAGAACTGCTCGGCGGCTTCCAGTTGCGGCCACGGCTCACCCGGCCAAGGGATTGAGTCCGGTGAGTCTGGACCGCCTGCTACAAAGGGTAAGCCTTGGGCGTCGGACTGAAACTGGGGCGTATCGAGCGGCGCCAGCGCCGCCAGCCAGAGTTGCGTGGTGTCCTGGCCGGCCGGCGGGGCCTGATAGAACGCCTCGATCTCTTCGACGGAAACCGGTTCGCCGGCAGCACGAATGCGCTCCAACTCCGCGTTGAGACGTCGGTGGTTGGCGAACAAAGCGCCCGCGATGACCAGGATCAGCAGCAGGAGGAGCCCGCCAACGCCAATCAGCGCGATCAGGCCGGGTCCTATGCGCCAGCGTTGCGGAGGAGACGAATGCTCGGTTGCCATGGTCATTAGCTTGGGTTGCCGGTGATGTGCCGTGACGTCAAATCCAAAATTCACCCGAGCGCCCGCAAGTCGTCCCAAAAGCGCGGATACGTCTTGGCGGTACAGCCGGGGTCCCGAATCACAACCCCCGGCTGACGCAAGCCGACCAACGCCAGACTCATCGCCATGCGGTGATCCTGATACGTCTCGATCACCGCACCGTGCAGCGCCGCCGGCGTCAGGCGCAGGCCGTCGGGCAATTCATCGACCGTGGCCCCCAGCTTACGCAGCTCGACGGCCAGAGCGCCGATGCGGTCGGTCTCTTTGTGGCGAATGTGGCCCACGCCGGTGATCGTCGTCGGCCCTTCGGCAAACAGGGCCACCGCGGCCAAGGTCTGCACCGTATCGCTGATGGCGTTCATCTCGACGGCGACTCCTTTGAGCTTTCCGCCGCGAACGCGGATCTGGTCGGCGGCGGCGGTCACGCGGCAGCCCATTTTTTCCAGCACGTCGACGAAGGCCACGTCGCCTTGCAGGCTGTCGCGAGAAAGGCCCTCGACCGTCACTTCTCCGCCCGTGACCGCCGCGGCGGCGAAAAAGTAACTGGCGGCCGAAGCGTCGGGTTCGATCGCGTAGTGGCGTGCCTGGTAATGGCCTTGCGGCACGTGGAACTTGCGCAGTCCGTCGCTGGCCACGTTGACGCCGAAGGCATCCATCACCGCCAGCGTCATCCGGATGTAGGGTTGCGAGACGAGTTTGCCTTGGACGGTCATCACGACGGGCTGGGCCGCGTAGGGCGCCGCCAGCAGCAGGCCGCTGAGGAACTGACTCGACACGTCGCCGCGCACCGTTGCTTGGCCGCCGGAGAGCCCGGCGGCGCGAATCACCACCGGCGGGCAAGCGTGCGGGCTTTCCGCCGAGGCATCCACGCCCAGTTGCCGCAACGAGTCGACGAGATCGCCGATGGGGCGCTTGCGCATCCGCGGCGTGCCATCCAGCCGAAAGATTCCGTGGCCCAGGCCAACCATGGCCGCCAGAAAACGCACCGTGGTGCCGCTGTTGGCGACGTACAGCTCGGCGCCTCCGGCCGGCAGCCGGCCTCCGCATCCGGTGACTGCGATCTTGCCCGCATCGGGCCGCGCCTCGAGAGCGATGCCCAACCGTTCGAGCGCGGCGATCATCACGCGCGTATCTTCGCTGTCGAGCGCGCCGGCCAGCAGCGAGCGGCCGTCAGCCAGGGCCGCGCAGACGAGTGCGCGGTTGGTGATGCTCTTCGAGCCGGGCGGCCGTATCGAGCCGCGAACCGGCCCGCGGGGAAGAATTTCGATCTGGTCTCGTTCATCGTTCATCGTATCGATGGTACGGCCGATTACCGCACGTCTGGCTGGCGCGGCGCCTCGGCGGGCGTGAGGCCGAACAAGAAGTGCATCAGATCGCGCGTGCCGAGCGTGCGCGTGCTGATGAACAGCTCGCCCGCCTCATAGCCGGCCGCCTGGCCCTGCTGCATGGCGAAGGCCCGCACGCGCTCCAGCACATGCGCTTTGGCGGGAGGAAACTGCGTCTCGTAGCAACGGATGGCGGCCAGCTTAGTCTGCAACGTGTCGCCGATGTCGACCACCAAGTGCCCCGCCCCCGTCGGCAGGCCGAGCGCGGCAAAAGCCAGCGTGTAATAAAGATAGCCCGGCACGGTGTGGACCGGCAGACCGTCGAAATGTTCGTCCCACTTCGTCAACCGCGAATAGAACACCGCCGCGTCGGTGATCTGCATGGCCTGGTAATGGTCGGGCGAGGCCAGCGGCGTCTTTTCGCCGAAGCCCAGCACCAGCTTGGGCCGGTAGCGGCGAAACTCCTTGGCCAAGGCCACCCGCACCTCGAAGCTGTCGAACAGCCGGCGGTTAGTGAGGCCAAGCTGAATGCGGGTGGTTACGCCCAGCGTCTCCGCCGCCCGTTGGGCCTCGGCCAGCCGTACCTCCGGGCCGGGCGACAAGGGAGTCGGCTCGCCGTCGGTCAGATCGACGATGCCCACACGGTATCCCTGCCGGGCAAGCACCGCCAGCGTGCCGCCGCAGGCAATCTCAACGTCGTCGGGATGCGCGCCCACCGCGATGACATCAAGCTGGGTGTTTTCGGAGGAGCCGCTACTCGACACAAGCGTCTCGATAAAGTGCGTGTTAAGGAAAGTGGTGTAGGGTGGGGCAAGCTCGCTGGTCCCACCCTACGTTTCGTCGTCGCCGGCTCACGTCAGCTTCGCCATGGCGGCCACAAGTTCTTTCACGGCGATGACGCTCTTCTCGAACGCCTGCTTCTCGTCCGAGGTCAGCTCGATCTCGACGACGCGCTCCACGCCGCGACCGCCCAACACGACCGGCACGCCGACGAAGTAACCGCCCACGCCGTACTGGCGATCGCAGTAGGCGGCGCAGGGGATGAGCCGCCGCTTGTCGCGCACGATCGCCTCGACCATCTGGGCCACCGCGGCGGCCGGTGCATAGTAGGCACTGCCGGTCTTGAGCAGGTTGACGATCTCGGCGCCGCCGTTGCGCGTGCGGTCGACGATCTCGTCGAGGCGTTTCTGGTCGAGCAGCCGCGTGATCGGGATTCCGCCGACGGTGGTGCAACTTGGCATCGGCACCATCGAGTCGCCGTGCCCGCCCATCAGCAGGGCCGACACGTCTTCGACGCTCACGCCCAGCTCCATCGCCAGAAAGGTGCGATAGCGGGCCGTGTCGAGCACGCCCGCCTGCCCGACGACGCGCTCGGTGGGAAATCCGCTCACCTGCCAGGCCCGCTGCACCATGGCGTCGAGCGGATTGCTGACCACGATCAACACGGCCTGGGGGCTGGTGCGTTTGATCTCGGCGGCCACGGAGCCGACGATTTTGGCGTTGGTGCCAAGCAGGTCGTCGCGGCTCATGCCGGGCTTGCGGGGGATGCCCGCCGTGATGACCACCACGTCGCTGCCGGCCGTGTCGTCGTAGTTGGTGGTGCCCTGGATGGTGGCGTCGAAGCCGATGATGGGCGAGGCCTGCATCAGGTCGAGCGCTTTTCCGCGCGGCATGTTCTCGGTTTGCGGAATATCGAGCAGCACGACGTCGCCCAGTTCGGCGGCGGCGCACCAATGCGCGGTGGTGGCGCCGACGTTGCCGGCCCCGACGATCGTGATTTTCGCGCGACGCATAGAAGAATGATCCTTACGGCAAATTGACGTTGTAGACCGCTGCTCGTGAGTATGCGTTTCGGAAGAAGCAAGTCAAGGGGATGACTTTTGCCGAGTGGCTTGGCGAACTTGATTTAGCTGCGCAAGAATCTCGGGGGCCTCCTTGAGTTCGGCCAGCGGCCCTAGCTCCTCCTCGATCTGCGACCAATCGAGCTCATCGCTCCGTAGCGACAAGATGCCTTCAATATCGAGCCAGTCTTGCGGGCGATTGGCGAATGCCTTCGACACGACCAGATCTTCGGCCGACGCGGTCACGAGCGGACAATCGTCGCTGAATTCATAGGGACTCGCACGGTCCTGCATGTGCTCTTCGAATGGTATACCGGCCAATGCCACGTCGAGCGGTGTTCCGTTACCGGCGCTGAGCAAGAGCACTCGATTGTCCAGTGCAAATCGCTTCGCGTCGGCGATGCGCGGTTGAAAGCGTTGGAGAAGCAGGTCGATAAACGGCGCCTCCATTCCGAAGCCTGTCCAGAGGCTCAAATCAACATCGCGCGTGGCGCGGGGCCGCCCCCAGCGAAGAACCGCCAGTCCACCGATAACGCACGAGCGCCAACCCTCCTGACGGCAAACCGCTTGCGCCTCGCCGGCCGCGATCAGGAGGGGTGATTGCGGGACATGAACTTCCTGAACCACTTTTGTTGCTCCACAAGTCCGCTTGTTGCCGGGGCATCCGTCCAAACCGGCAACAGGGTCAACACCGCGTGTATTGCCCTGCGCCGGTCGGCCTCGGTCATTTCGCGAAGTTCGCGCCGCTCAATTTCAGCCAGTCGAGGCCCGGCCGATTTCCAAACTCGAACCCATTCTTTCGTTGCGGCCGATTGGTGCGGAGATAACATGAACGGGCCGCCATGGTCCTCCAGGCCGATTTCATTCAGCGAGCCTGTGGGCGGCGGAGTGAAACGCTGGGCAACCTGCTTATGGAACTTGCTGTCGCTGCGAGATAATCGCAAGACCACGAGCCACAACACGATCGTCAGCACCACGAACAGCACCAGAAACACGCCGTTGGCGAAGCGTTGGTCGGCCGGGGGAGTCTCGAGCCAGACCGGTTTGCGGCCGATCAACAGCGGCGCAAGCTGCTTGCCGCCCGGCATGCCCTGGGCGGCTTCCGATTGACGATAACCCCATTTCTTGAAAAAGAAGCCGGCCACGCGCACCGGCTCGGTGATCTTGCCGCCCTCGGGAAACCCCTTCGGCAGCTCGCGGACGCAGAACGTGAGCGGGTTGCCCTGCGAGTCGTCGGTGAAGATCTCCATTTCATAATAATGATCGATGCCGAAGCGGGCCACGATGTCGGCGTCGTCGACGCGCACCCGCACAGCCTGCCGCGCCGTGCCCGTCAACTCGACCAGCCGGCCGCGCTGTTGGTCGGGCCGGTTGAACAGCGGCGTGACCGGCGCGTTTCGCCCATTCTTGGGCACCGCTCGCGCGAGTTGCCTGGCACCAGCCCTGCCGGCCGCGGCCAACAACTGATAGAAGCACTCGCGGTCGTCATCGGTCCACTCGGGCCGCGGACTTAGCTCGTCGAACAAGCCCACGTCCATGTCCAGGTCGCCGAGCACCGTCTCCGGATACCAGGCCAAGCGCCGCGCCACCACGACCGGGGAACGCTCGCTGGCCGTCAGCCGCACCAACAGACCGCGCACTTCAGCCCTGGCATGGAGCGGTCCGTCGATGTGCCACGCTCGCGGAACCGCCAAAGAGTAGACCACCACCGGCGGACTGCCTTCCGCGATCGCCAGCTCGCACCGATAGTAACGGGGCAGATCGAATCGCTCGGCGGCTTCCGCCGGCAGCTCTTCGACCGTCACGCGCGTCACGCTGCCGCGCCAGGCCACCACCGCGCCCCGCATCTGGCCCGGATCGCGCTCGACTTTCTCCGGCGACACGTCTTGCTTCCAGCGGTGGAGATCGAGCAGCGAAAACCGCCGCACCGCATACAGCATCCGCCAGAGCAGCTCATCGCCCTGCGGCGGAAAATCGGCGTCGTCGCTGATCGAATCGAGCCGGTCGAGCACGCCCAGCAACTTGAGCATGTCGCGCGACGAAGCAAGGGTCGGCGGCGAATCGTCGATTCCCGCTCCACGAGCGGCACCGCAGCACAGCAGCAAACCGCAGAACGCCAGCCACCACGCCAAGCGATACTGCAGCCTACGTTCGTTGGCGGCGTGAAGGCGAACTGCGCTCGTCATCCAGCACATCAGCTTACGGCTGCTCCTGCCGGGCAAGCTCCGCCAACCGCTGTCGCACGTCGGGCGCGACTTCGCGGTCAGCCAACCCGTCGAGCTGGTCGGGCCGTGCGTGCGGCATCACAAATCGCGTCTTGCGAAGCATACCGATGAACAAGAACAGCATCACTGCCAGGCTGGCCAATATGGCCAGCGCAAGGCCGCTCGCCAGGTTCTTGAAATGGGCCTTTTCGTCGGCGACGGGCGCCGCCGCCACGACCGGCTGCCAGTGCAGGGTTTTGCTGACCAACAGCGGCCAGGTCATGATCTCCTTTTTTGCCGATAGGCCGGCCAACCTCTTATAAAAGAAGCCGTTGACGCGGACGGTCTCATTCAGATTTTCGCCGCGTGGAAAAGCGTCCGGCAAACCGAGCGAATAGATCACCACCGGATAGGCGCGATCGTCGGGCTCGATCACGACCTGATAGTATCGGGCGATGCCGTAGTCGTTTTGGGGAGCGTCTTTTTCGAGCACCCGCCGCACGCTGCCGCTGACCGTCACGAGGTCGCCGCGATACTCTTTGGGTTGCGTGAAGAGTTGCGTGAAGCTGACCGGCCCGATCGACGCCTGTTGCAGGTCGTCTTCGCTGGTTTCGTCGAGGATCTTCAGCAAGTGATAAAAAGCGTCGGATTCCGCGCCGCGAAAAACGGTGTCGTCGCGAACGCGGGCCAGCAATTCAGGTTCTACGCCTGGAAAGAACTTCTTGTCGGCCGGAATCGTCTCCTTGGCCTCACCCTCGGCGACGAATTCGTCATGCGCCAACTTGCGGCGAAGCTCGGGCGGTTGTTCCACTTGGGCCAAGCGATGCGGCTTGTCGTTGGCGGGCGCGGCTTGTTGCCCCGCGGCCTGCCACAGCCACAGCCAGCGCTGAGGGTTGGCCGCTTCCTCGATCAGAAACAGCACCATGCCGACGCTCAGCACCAAGAGCAGCAGCTTCCGCTGCTCGTAGCGGCCGAAATAGTTCGTGGTTCGGCCGCCTTTGGGCCGGAAATCGAGCATAAAAACTCCGGCGAAAGCGAGGAGGGTTGAGAGACGTTGCCAGCAATCCCATTTTATGCGCCGCGGTGCCAATCAACAAGTTTGCCCGGACAGGCACCCCGATTAGAATCGTGCAAAAGCGACGGTTTTATTCCCCCAGCCAGCGATGCCCCGGTGGTGGCGCTAACGGGGCATCGCCGCGGCGGTGCGTTTTGCGCGGAACTGCCCACCCGGCGCGGCTCTGCACCAGCCACCCAGCACGGTCACATCTTTCCCACAACCTCGATGCCCAGCAGATCCAGCCCCTGCTGGATGGTGCGGGCGGTCAGATCGCAAAGCAAGAGCCGGCTGTCACGCAACTCGGGCGACTCGGCCTTCAAGACCGGGCATTCCTCGAAGAACGTCGAAAATCGGTTCGCCAGATCGAACAGGTAGGACGTCAACTGGTTCGGCCGGTAATCGGCCAGCGTGAAGTCGATCGCTTCGGAGAACCGCAGCAACTCCAGGCCCAGTGCCCGTTCCGCCGGCCGATCGAGCAAGACGGCCGGCCGCCGAGTACGCAGATCGTCGACGTCGACGCCGCCGCGGCGAAAGATGCTCAGCACGCGGGCATAAGCATATTGCATGTACGTGGCGGTGTTGCCCTTCAAGGCCACCATCTTTTCGAAGCTGAATTCATAGTCGCTGGTGCGGTTCTGCGAGAGATCGGCATACTTGATCGCCGAGAGCCCTACGACCTCGGCCACGCGACGCCGCTCGTCTTCCGACAACTCGCTCCCCTGCGGCTTTTGCTCATCGACCTCGCAGACCACCTTGTAAGCGTGGGCCACCGCATCGTCGAGCAGGCCCATCAGGCCCACCGTGTCGCCGGAACGCGTCTTAAAGGGCCGGCCATCGGAGCCAAGCACGGTGCCGAAGCTGATGTGCTGGAATTCGACTCTCTCATAGCCCCATTTCCGCGCGGCGGCAAACAATTGCCGGAAGTGGTCGCTTTGGCGGTGATCGACGACGTACAACATGGCGTCGGGCGACCAATGCTGCATGCGATATTGGATCGTCGCCAAATCGGATGTGGCGTAGAGGAAGGCGCCGTCGCGTTTCTGCACGATCATGGGCACGGCCATGTCGTCGAAAAAGATGCATACGGCCCCTTCGCTTTCGCGCGCGATGCCCCGGCGGCGCAGCTCATCGACGACTGCGGCCAGCCGGTCGTGATAAAAGCTCTCGCCCAGCGTGTAGTCGAACGTTACGCCCAGCCGCCGATAGATTTGCTCGATGGCCTGCGTGCAGGGAGGCATAAACTCCCGCCAAAGCCGCAGGTTTTCTTCGTCGCCCGCGTGCAGCTTGGCGGTTTCGGCGAGCACGGCGGCGGCGATGTCTCGGCGCTCGGCGGCCAGCCTTGCGAGCCGCGGGTCGTTTTCAATGGCCGCCTGCTTCGCTTCCAGCGTTTTGGCCGCTTGCCGCGACTCTGCCAGCTCCTTTTCGAGCCGCTTCAGGTCTTTGTTCGCTTTTTTCTCGGCCTTCGGATCGCCGGCAACCGCCTGGGCCGCGTGACGCTCCAGCGCCTGCTGATCGCGAACGACTTGTTCGAGCATTCCGGTCAGTTTTTTGCGGCCCTCGTGGTAGTCGGCCAGCGTGTGTACCAGCCGATAGAGCCGGCCCAACTCGTCCACCGGATTGGCCCGATATGCGGCGTCATCGCGAAAATGGCGGAAGCCGTAGATGATCATGCCGAATTGCGTGCCCCAGTCGCCGATGTGGTTGTCGCCGATCACCCGGTGCCCGGCGAACCTGAGCGTGCGATAGAGGCTGTCGCCGATGACGGTGGAACGAATGTGCCCGACGTGCATCGGCTTGGCGACGTTAGGGGCGGAATAGTCGACCACGAAGGTGCGCGGCCGCTCGACTTTGGCCACGCCCAAGCGGTCGTCAAAGGCGGCCAGCGCGAGTTGGCGGGCCAGCCAGTCCTTGCTCAGCCGCAGGTTGATGAAACCGGGACCGGCGATTTCCGGGCGCTCGCCGAGGTCGTCCCACTGAAGCCGATCGACGATTTGCTGAGCGATGTCGCGCGGCGGCACGCCGAGGCGTTTGCCCAGCGGCATGGCGCAGTTGGCCTGATAATCGCCGAACTTGGCATCCTGGCTGGGCCGCACCATGTCGGTCAGCCCGGCGATCTCGTCGCCCTGGGCCACGGGCGCCAGCGCGGCAGCGAAGCGAGAGCGGATGAGAGCGAGGACGTTCATTATCGAGGTGCGAAGATTTGCCACCAACCACCAGCTAAAGCTGCTGGCAAAGGGCCGGATGGCGCCCAAGTATAACCGCGCCGCGGGCGCCTACGAGGCCAAATGCGGCTTGCTCACCGCGCCGGATTCCGGCAGATCGACCGGGACCCGCTTGGCGTCGCACCACAGGTCTTCCAGCCCGTAATATTCGCGGGCTTCGGCCTCGAACAAGTGGATCACCACGTCGCCGTAATCGAGCAGAATCCAACGGCTGTCTTGATAGCCTTCGAGGCCCAGCCGGTGGTCGCCCATCTCATCTTCCAGCTTGTGGTCAATCTCCTCACTCATCGCGTGCAGTTGGCGGCGGCTGCTGCCGGTGGCCAACACAAAGTAGTCGAAGACGGGCGTGACTTCCCGCATATCCAAGATCACGATGTCTCGACCGCGATTTTCCGCGGCCACACGGGCTGCCGCCTTGGCAAGCTCCATGGAACGTCCCGACGATGCGGCTTGCGAGTACCGGCCGATGGTGGAAATCGCCACAGATGTCCTTTCATAATAGACTGGGAAGTTGCCCGCCTGCTATTCTACACAGCCAGGACAGGCATGCCAGCTTTTTGGTTCATCCAAAACCAGCCACGAGGAGAAACACCCTTGAACACCTGGATCGAAGAAGGCAAGGCGGCGCCGGATTTCACGCTGCCAGCCGATGACGGCAAAAAGGTCAAACTGAAAGACCTACGCGGCAGCCCCGTGGTGCTCTATTTTTATCCGCGCGACGATACGCCCGGCTGCACCCGCGAGGCGTGCGCCTTCCGCGACCGCCAGCAGGAGTTATTGAAGCTGGGGGCGAAGGTCTTCGGCGTCAGCACCGACGACGTGGCCAGTCACGTGAAATTCCGCGACAAGCATCAGCTCAACTTTCCGCTCTTGGCCGATGTCGATCACCAGGTGGCGGAGAAATACGGCGCCTGGCAAGAGAAGAACATGTACGGCAAGAAGTCGTGGGGCGTGCAGCGCTCGACCTTCTTGATCGACGCCCAGGGCGTGGTCCGCAAGGTCTGGAAACGCGTCTCCGTCGACGGGCACGACGAGCAGGTGCTGGCGGCCTTAAAGCAATTCGGCAAGGACTGACCGCGTGTTCTCAACGGCACTTTTCAACGGCGTCATGGCGATCATCACGGCGACGGCGCTGTGGAGTGCGCGGCGCAATGGGCGGCCGCGGTCGTGGTTCTTGACCACGCTGGCTGTCGGGGCTGCAGCCGTCTTGCTGGCGGTCTGTTTGGCTGAAGATCGCTTCGGCGCGCTGCGGCTATTGGCATACGGACTGTTCGGCTTTGTGGCCTTTGTATGGATTGCGGCCGTTGGCGTCACACAGCCTGCCGGCGGACGAACGCTCATTGTCTCACGCGGCGTGGGTATGGAGCGCGGTGCCGCGCCGCGGCTGCGGTTTTTGTGTCGCCCGGAGCTCGTGGTCATCGAGCTCGTGCCGCTGTAGCGGAGAGAAGCCCGATATCCAATCCGCCCCTTTGGCCAGGTGGATGAAATCATCCACCTGGCCGCCGCTGGGCAAACCGGCTATTCGCTGCGCTCTTTGGTCGCCGGCCGCTGACGCTGGCCGCCGCCAGGCCCACCGGCTCCGCCCGGACGTCCGCCGCCCGGTCCGCCGAACTGCGGGAAGGTGAACTCCTTGCCTTTCATCTCGGACCACTTCGTCTTCTGCTCGCTGGTCAGCACCGCCAGGATTTCGGTTTGCGCCTTTTCCTGACGCTCGCGCATTTCCGTGAAAGCCTTCTGCCGCTCTTCGTCGGACATTTCGCGGAAGTTGCGGCCACCTTGCGGGCGTGTGCCTTCCTCGATCTTGCTGATCTTGTCTTGCTGCTCTTTGCTCAGCCCGACCTGCTTGGCGACCTCAGGACGACTCAGCGCGGCCGGTCCTTGAAGCTGCAATGACAACTGATCGAGCCGCTTGGTTTGCTCCGGCGTGAGCACTTTCTTCACCGCGGCGGTCGCCTCGTCCATCCTTTTGCGCATCTCTTCCATGCGCTTCTCACGCTCTTCCTGGCTGAGATCCTGAAAACCGGCGAAGCCTCCGCCCGGAGTCGCCTGTTGCAGCGCCTGGTCGATTTCCTTGTTCTGCTCCTCCGTCAGGTTCAGTTCCTTTCGGACTTCGGGCATGCGCAACAGCGCCGCAGGAGAACCCATCATGCCCCGACCGCCGAAACCCCCTCCTCCCCGCCGCCCGCGACCCGGTTGGTCCTGGGCCGAGACCAGCGACGCCATCAATACCAGTGTCAACGCTCCCACCACGCTCTTACTTCGCAACATAGTCTACGCCTTCTTTATGGAGGTCTCGAAAAGCCAAAAAAACAACTTGCCCGGTGCGACTCATTGACACGGTCGAACGGGCCAGGTGAGCCGATTTGCCGCTGGTTAGTGTACCACTCGCCGGAAGCGGTTACAGACCTGGGCTTGGCGCCGTAGTGCATGGAACTCGCACCGCGGGGCGGTTACAATCGCGGTTATCTATTTTTGCCCCGATCATTCGTCGCTCGTTTATCCGCCTGCCCGATGTCGCAACCCGCTGACGCTCCTGCTCCACGCACGCGCCGCGCGAACTGGAAGACAATGCTGGCCATCGTGGCCGCGATTTGTCTGCTGGTGGTGGCCGTGGCGTACTTCTCGTTCCGCAACGATCTATCGCCCCAGGAATGCGAACGGCTCGAATCGAAAAAGAACGTCGCGGTGGGTTATCTGGAAAACGGTCCGCTGGCCCCGCACCGGCCCAACAAGCTGCCCGAAGCGGCCACCCTGTTTGAGGAGCTCGCTCAAGCCAGGCCGGGCGATCCGCTGGCCGCTCGCAATCTGGCGATCACACGTTTGCTGCAGCTTCAAACGGTTGCCGAACCGGCGATGAAGGCCGACGTGGCCGGAAGAGCCCGCGCGGCGGCGCAGGCCCTCGTCGCCGCGGACGATAGCTCGCCGGTCTCCCATCTTCTGGCCGGCAAAATCGCGGCGCTCACCGGAGACCCGTCACGGGCACGCTCGGAGCTAAGCCGGGCAGCCGAACTCAACCCCGACGACGCCACGCTCTGGTATGACCTGTTCTCCTTCCTCAAGGCGTCGCCCGACGAAACGGCACAGGAAGCAGCACCGGCCGCCCTGGTCCGGGCCTACCAGGCGGCGCCCGACAACCTGGCGCTACAGTTGAGTTGGTTGGAAAGCGAGGCCACCGCCAAAGACATGAACGTGAACCAGACCGCCGATGCGTTGCGTTCGTCGCTGAGCCACATGCCCGGCCTGGTGGCCAACGTCGCCGCGCTGAGCAACGGATTCATCGCCGATCCGCTGGCCTGGCTGGAGCAGGTGAAGGATGCCGCCAAGCAGGCCGATTGGCCGCGCGCGCAGCGCTTAGTCCGCCAGTTCGTCAGCGTCACTCGACCGGATCCCTGGACGCTGAGCGACCTCCGCCGCGTGGAACGTCATCCGCTGGAATATGTGCTCCACGACTTTCAAACGGCCTGCCCGACGCGCCCCACAGAGGCCGCACCTGGCGAATCATCCAACGTCAAGTTGATCGAGCTGCCGGCCGCGGAACAGCTTCCCGTGCTGGTCGGCGTTCAGGACCTTGCCCTGGCCGATTTCGACCTGGACGAGCGGCTGGACGTGATCGTGCTCCGCGACGCGGGCGTGGAAGTCTATGCCCGCCATAACGGCCGCGGGACCGGCTGGAGACGCATTGCCGATTTCTCGCTGTCCGGCGGTTTTGAGCGATTGCTGGCGGTCGATCTCGACCGCGACGATCCGCAGCAACCAGGCACCGAAGCGCATCGCCAGGCGCAGCAACGCCAACACGCGGCTGCGGCAGAGCAGAAAGGCGGGGCGACGGAAGAACCGGCCGCGACGAAAGCCCCCGACGCCCCCTGCCACCGCGCCGATCTCGACCTCGTGGTCTACGGAACGGCCGGCATCCGCTTTCTGCGCAATACGCTCAACGACGACCAGGCGCGCTCGCTCGACGAAGTGCCGCAGTCGGCTGAGCTGAGCGAAGTCTCGCAGGTGATGGCGGCCGTCGCGGCCGATTTCTATCACGACGGCGACCTCGATCTCGCCGTGGCCGCGGCCGACGGCTTGCACCTCTGGTCGAACCGCGGCGACATGACGTTCAGCGAGATCACCGCGGGCAGTCAACTGCCTCCGCGCGACGAGCAGCCTACGGCACTCGTGGCCATCGACTGGGACCGTGATATCGATCTCGATCTGATTGTCGCAAATGCGTCGGGCAACCCCGCCGGCTACCTGGAGAACTTGCGGCACGGACAATTTCGCTGGCGCCCGTTCGACGCCGGCTTCGAGGCGTTGAATAGTGCCAAAGCCGTGACGCCGTTCGACTCCGCTGGAAGCGGTTCGTGGAACCTGATGGCCGCAGGGCAAAGCGGCAGCACGCTGCTGCACACCGCCGTCAGCCCTTCGGGCGTCGTGGCCGCAGGCTCAAGTCAACAAGTGTCGGGCCAAGGTTGCGATGGACTTGTCACCTGGGACTTTGACAACGACGGGTACTTGGATCTGGTGGCCTGGAGCAAGCAAGCCATCGAGTTCTTTCGCGGAACCGAATCGGGCGAGCTGGCCGCGATGCCGCCGTTGTTCGTCGCGGCGCTGCAAAACATCCGCGCTTGCCGCACGGGCGACCTGGACGGCGACGGTGACGAAGACCTGGCTGTGGCCGAAACGGGCCGCGTGGCGCTTTACTCCAACGAGGGAGGCAACGCCAACGCCTGGCTCGACGTCGAGCTGCGCGCCGGCGTCGTCGACGCGCAATCGCTCAGCTTCCGCAGCAACCATTACGGCATCGGCAGCCTCATCGAACTGCGCAGCGACAATCGCTTTCAGCGCAAACTGGTAACGGCCGGCAAGACGCACTTTGGCCTCGGCGAACAGCGGCAAGCCGACTCGCTGCGAGTCGTCTGGACCACGGGCGTTCCCCAAAACATTGTCGAACCCGCGGCCAAGGTGGTGATTTGCGACGAGCAAGTGTTGCTCGGCTCATGCCCCTATCTCTACACCTGGAGCGGCGAGCGTTTCGAGTTCTATACCGATTGCCTCTGGTCGGCGCCGCTGGGGCTGCTGCTCGGTGAAGGGCAAGCGGCGCCGTCGCGGTCGTGGGAGTATTTGCGGGTCGAAGGCGACAAGCTGCAACCGCGCGACCGCTGCTACCCGCTGGCGATCACCGAAGAACTTTGGGAAGCCGTGTATTTCGACCAGGTGCGGTTGATCGCGGTCGATCACCCGGCCGACGTGGACGTTTATTCCAACGAAAAGGTCGGTCCCGCGGAGATCGCCGAATTCAAGGTACACACCGTGCGCGGGCCGCGGCGGCCGGTGGCTGCCCGCGACCAACGCGGCCGCGACGTGCTCGACGCCATCCATCGGCGCGACGGGAAGTACGTCAAAGCCTTCGACCGCCGTCTGGCTTTCGGCTACACCGAGGACCACTTCGTGGAGCTCGATTTCGGCAAGCTCGACAACCCGCGCCAGGTTACGCTGTTTCTTACCGGCTGGATTTTTCCGAGCGGCACGTCGATGAACGTGGCCATTTCGCAAAACCCCGGCCTCAAGCCCGCGGCCCCGCCCTCGTTGTGGGTGCCCGATGCCGATGGCCAGTGGCGGCAGGTGCGGCCTTACCTTGGTTTTCCCGGCGGAAAAACAAAGACGATTGCCGTCGATTTGAGCGACGCGTTCTTGACCGACGACTACCGTTTGCGGATTGCGACCAACATGGAGTTTTACTGGGACGAAGCGTTCCTCACCGTCGACGAGCCACCCGCGGAGTTCCGCTTAACGCCTCTCGACCTGCTGGCCGCCAACCTGCATTACCGCGGGTTCTCGCGACGCACTCCGGGCGAAAACCATGGCCCGGAAAAATACGACTACGAGCAGGTCAGCGTTGGTCCGAAATGGCCCGCCATGCGCGGGCATTTTACGCGATACGGCGACGTGTCTGAGTTGCTCGCCGCCCGCGACGACATGTTGGTCGTGCTCGGCGCCGGCGACGAATTGAGCTTGCGGTTCGCCGTGCCGCAAACGCCGTTACCGGCCGGCTGGAAACGCGATTTCCTGCTTTACAACGTCGGCTGGGACAAAGACTGCGATTTGAACACAATCTATGGCGAAACAGTCGAACCACTTCCCTTTGGCGATCTGACCGGATACCCGTATACCGCCGAAGACAGCATCCATGACCTGCCGCGTTATCGAAACTATCTGCGAACGTATCAGACCCGCACTCAAGACCCCACCCTGTTCTGGCACCGGCCCTGATTTTGGATTTTGGATTTTGGATTGGCTAACGAAATGACTCGATTGTTGACCGTTCTATTCCGGCGCGTGCTTCTCGTGTCGGCGTTCTCGTTTCCGCTGTTGGAACTGGCGACGGCGCGCGCCGCCGACTTGCAGTATCCGCTGGCCATCGCAGTTCATGGCGACACAGTTTACCTGGCCGACCGGAACCTGCCGGGCGTATGGAAATCGGCGGGCGGCAAACTGAGCGTCTACTTCCAGGCCAGCAAGCAATTTCGCACACCGCTGAACGCGCCGCGATGTCTGGCGGTCGACGGCGAGGGCCGGCTTTACGTCGGCGACAGCGCCACGCGGGAAGTTTATCGCTTCACCGCCGATGGCAAGCCCGAACCGTTGACCGACGGCACCATCGGCATACCCATGGGAATCGCCGTCACGGCCGACGGCGACCTGCTGGTTTCCGACCTGGAGGTCCACCGCATCTGGAAGGTGACTCTTTCGGGCGAGAAGCCACATACGGAGAAGTACGCCGATGTGGCGGCGCCGTCGGGCATCTGCCTCGACGCCGATGGACGGCTGTGGGTTGTTTCGCGAGGCACCGACGCCCTGCTGAGAGTCGACGCGAAGAAGAAGGTCGAAGTCGTCGTGCCGGGACGTGCCTTCGAGTTTCCGCACGCGGTGATGATCGACGGCGAAGGCACGGCGTTTGTCTCCGACGGTTACGCCAAGGCCGTATGGAAGGTGCCGCGCGAGGGAAAGCCGGAAAAATGGGCGGCGGGCGGGCCGCTGGTTAACCCAGTCGGGTTGGCTTGGCAGGACGACAAGCTGTTGGTCGCCGACCCGCGTGCCAAAGCCGTGTTCCAGATCGACCGCGAGGGCAAGATTTCAGCGTTCGATTTGGGCCAGGGCGAATAAGCCGTCTTGAGCGGCACCCACGGCTGCCGGCGACAGGGAGTTATAACCCGTCAACGGCAGGCCGAGCGGGGGCGCCAGTTCCGTCTCGAACTCGCGAGGGCGTTGCGAGAAGAGCAGGTTGAGGAGCGATTCCACTGGCGACAGGGCGGCACCCTGCGCCGCGGAAGCGGCCAGGTGCCGGTGCAACTTCGTCACACGCTCGTGCCCTTGCGGCCAGCGGATCCAGATCACGGTGGCTGCTTCCGATAAGACTTCATAGGCACGGCCGCGGGTCAATCCAAATTGGCGAGCGATTTGCTGCATCTTGAGTCCGGCGCCGGACAAGCGTGCGCGGACGATCCCCGCCGCGTCATCGCCCAAGTCTATGGAGATTTGCTCGACGAGCGGTTCGAGGAGCGCTCGCTTGACGGCGGCCTCGTCGGGCCGTGACTCACTGCACAACTGTCGTTTGCACCAATCGTCTAACCGGGCCGCCAACCGCGGCTCGACGCGCACGGCAATATGGGGACAGCCTTGGAAAGTGTCGATGATTCGGTGTAGATCGCCGAAGATTTCGACCAGTGCGGCGACGCGCTTTTCGCCATAGGCCTTGAGACATCGGATTTCGTCGAGCGACAGCGGCAGGTAAAAGTCGAGCCGCTTTTGCCACATGGCCCGTGGAAGCTGTTGCAGGCTGGCGGCAAAACGCCCCAGCATTTCGCGGCCGAGTCCGTGTTGCTGGAGGCTCGCGCGCCACTGGCGCCAGACCGCTTCCGAGACGTCGCACGAGCTGCCGTCGCCGTTGTGTTCCGAACGCGGCACCGCAACGGGTGCCTCCCCGGCCGCGGCACCACCCGCGGATTCGCCCGTTGCCGCGCGCTCCAGGAGCATGATCAGCGAGTTCAGTTTTTTCGGTCCGATGCCCGGCGTGGCGGCGAGCTTGGAAAACGGCGTATCCACAATCGTGCGCAAGCATTGCTGCATCAGCGCGATCGGCAAATGGCGGTCGGTGGTCCGCGCCCAATACGCCAAAGCTTCCTGCCAGCGGTCGCCGAGTTCCGCCGATAAAAGCTTTTGGCGGACCGCACCGAAGCTGGCTTCAAGTTGATAGTCGCGGGCGACCATCGCCGAAGTCTTGTTGATCATACTCTTCTCTGTTCCGTCGTGGCGCGCCGGCCACTCACGTCGCCTGTTCTCGCACGGGCACCCATGGTTCCTCACCGACGCCCGAAACCTCTGTCGTTCTCTTGCGACGAATATCGCCGCCTTCCATCTAACCCAGGGCCGGCGGAGAGTGTTTCGCAGGAATCCGGATTTTGCCTCTTAAAATTACTTTTTCCTGCCGCGGCAGGGCTGAAAACCGCGGTTGGCCCGTCATTAGTGGGCGATGCCCGGCCGCCGGTTACTGGCGATGCCCGGCTGCTTGCGGCGGCGGATTCTCCCCTGCACAATGACGCTTTGAGCAGTTCTGTCCCGCCATTTCTGCCAACACACCGCCGGATCCGTCCGATGCTAGCACGCCTTCGCACTTTTTCGTTGTTGGGTATCGAAGCTTTGCCCGTCGAGGTTGAAGTCGACGTCTCCGACGGCGCCTTGCCTAAAACCGTGTTGGTCGGCCTGCCGGAAGCGGCCGTCAAGGAATGCACTCATCGCGTCGAACGGGCCTTGGTCAATTCGGGCTTTATCCGTCCACAGAACCGGGTGGTGATCAATCTCGCCCCGGCCGACTTGCCCAAACAGGCTGCTTCGTTCGATTTGCCGATTACGCTGGGCATTCTGGCCGGCAGCGGGCAGCTTGTCTCGGAAAAGTTCGACCAGTATGCCGTGGTCGGCGAGTTGGCGCTCGACGGCACCATGCGGCCCACCAAGGGGGCTCTGTCGATGGCCATTGCCGCCACCAACGAGAAACACCTTCGTGGAATCATCGTGCCCCGCGAAAACGCGGGCGAGGCGGCCGTGGTAGCCGGCGTCGAAGTCATCGCCGTCTCCAGCCTGGCCCAGGCCACCGCCTTTCTGTCCGGGCAGATCGACATCGAGCCGACGCCGCCGCGGGTCGACGAGTGGTTCCAGGCGTTCTCGCGCTACGAGGTCGACTTTGCCGACGTGAAAGGCCAGGAAATGGCCAAGCGGGCCATTGTGATCGCGGCCGCGGGTGGCCACAATTTGCTCATGATCGGTCCGCCGGGGTCGGGCAAGACCATGCTCGCCAAGCGGCTGCCGACGATCTTGCCCGACTTGACGGCCGCCGAATCGATCGAGACGACCCGCATTTACAGCGCGATGGGCCTGTTGCCGGCCGGTCAGCCGCTGTTGGCCACTCGGCCCTATCGCAGCCCGCACCACACCATCAGCGACGCCGGGCTGGTCGGCGGCGGATCGACGCCCACACCGGGCGAAATCTCGCTCTCGCACAACGGCGTATTGTTTCTCGACGAACTGCCTGAGTTCAATCGCCGCACTTTGGAGGTTCTGCGTCAGCCGCTGGAAGACGGCACGGTGACGATCAGCCGGGCCTTGGCCAGCACGACGTTTCCGGCCAATTTCATTTTGATCGCGGCGCTCAATCCCTGCCCGTGCGGTTATCGCAACGACCCGCGGCGGAGCTGCCATTGCAGTCCGCCGCAGGTCGAGAAATACATGGCCAAGATCAGCGGGCCGCTGTTGGACCGCATCGACATTCACCTGGAAGTGCCGGCGGTGCCCTTCCGCGAACTGGCCAGCGGCAGCCCCGGCACGACCAGCTTGCAGATGCGCGAGCAGGTGCTGGCCGCCCGCGTGCTCGAAGCCCAGCGTTTCGCCGGCACGCGAGCGCGGCTGAACGCCAAGATGTCGTCGCGGCAGGTGCGGCAGTTCTGCAAGCTCGACGACGAGAGCCTGAATCTGTTGCGGGCCAGTGTGAACGAGCTGGGCCTTTCGGCCCGCGCTCACGACAAGGTGTTGCGCGTGGCCCGCACCATCGCCGATCTCGACCGCAGCGACGCGATTCGCCCCGTCCACATCAACGAGGCGATCAACTACCGCATGCTCGACCGGAATTTGTGGAGTTAGCGATTCATGCCAAAACCGAATCCGGGCGACCATTCCGATGCCGGCAAACCCCTGCCGCACTGCAAGGCGTTGCTGATTTGCGAGAAGGTGACGGCAGTATTTCGAGGCTGAGGTGGATCATGGCAACGGATGAGAATAAGCCGGACCAATTCAACAATGGACAGCCGCCAGGCGAACTCCCTCGCGATGCGGCCCCCGTTGGTACTGTGGACTACGAGCTAACCGCCAAGGACGCGGGCTGGCGCAGCCCCACGTTGTTTGTCAGCCGGGCAAAGGTTACGGTTTTCGATCCGCCTCGTCCGATGAAGCAGGCCGATAACGGCGAAGAATGAGAACAAACCGGGAACGGGGTGAGTGCCGACAAAACCGCAGTTGTGGACGGGGCCAAGTAGTGAAGCCGCGATGTGCTCTGCCCGCCGGCTTCTTGAAATTGTCTGCGCGGCAGGCGACAATTTCACCACGGCGCCGCGGTCATTGCCGGACGGCGCCTCGCTCACACGCCCGACCCCGCAAGAAAGGGAGATTGCCCGTGCCCAACCGACCAGGCAGCCACCGTCGACAATTCCTGAAAACCACGGCCGCCCTCGCGACGGCGCCCACCATTGTGCCCGCCACCGTCTTCGCCAAAGACGACCGGCCGGCGCCCAGCGACCGCGTGGTCGTCGGCTCCATCGGCACCGGCGACCTCGGCCGCCGCCACCACCTGGCCAACAAGCTGCTGCCGAACAAGCGGATCGAAGTCGCGGCGGTGTGCGACGTCGACCGCAACCACCGCGAAGAAGCCGCCAAGATCGCCCTGGAAAAGACCGGCCGCCGCGTCGCCATCCATAAAGACTTCCGCGACCTCTGCGACCGCTCCGACATCGACGCCGTGCTGATCGCCGTGCCCGACCACTGGCACGCGCTGACTTCGATCTACGCCATGGAGTCGGGCAAGGATGTTTATTGCGAGAAGCCGCTCACGCTCACCATCGACGAAGGCAAGAAGATGGTCGAGACGGCCCGCCGCTATGGCACCGTGTTTCAGACCGGCAGCCAGCAGCGCAGCGACAACCGCTTCCGCCTGGCCTGCGAGCTGGTGCGCAACGGCAAGATCGGCAGGCTGCAGCGCGTCGACACGCACATCGGCGACATCGATTCCGGCTCGTGGCAAGCGCCGACCACGCCGCCACCCGAACTCGATTGGAACTTCTGGCTGGGACCGGCCCCGTACGCCGACTACAGCCCCAACCGCTGCCACTACCAGTTCCGCTGGTTCTCCGATTATTCGGGCGGCAAGATGACCGACTGGGGCGCCCACCACAACGACATCGCTCAATGGGGCATTGGCGCCGACGGTTCCGGGCCGGTGAAGATCAAGGGAACCGGCAAGTATCATCAAAACGGGCCGCACGACGTGCCGGGCACGTTCGACGTCGACTATACCTATGCCAACGGCGTGGCGCTCACCTGCCACAGCGGCGGCGAGAACGGCATCAAGTTCACGGGCGGCGACGGCTGGGTGTTTGTCAGCCGCGGCCGCATCGAGATGCAGCTCGGCGACAAGAACTGGAAGGACTACAACGCGTTGGTCAGAGAGTTCAGTCCCGACTCGTTCCAGACCAAGTTGTATGTCAGCCGCGACCACCATGAGAACTGGCTGGACTGCATCGCAAGCCGCGAGCGGCCGATTTGCGACGTGGAGATCGGCTATCGTTCGGTGACGGTCTGCCACTTGGGCAACATCGCCATCAAGCTGGGCCGCGAGCTCAATTGGGATCCCGACAAGGAGCAGTTCGTCGGCGACGAGCAGGCGAATCTTCTTGCCAGCAGGCCGATGCGCGCCCCGTGGCACTTGTAAGGGATGAGAGATGAGGCATGAGGGGGCGTAGGGTGGGACCAGCGAGCTTGCGAGCGCCGGCCCGCCATCGGCACGACCAAACCCGAGACCGCAATCTGCATAAGGACACATACAATGCCATCCGTTCAAGAATTAGCCGATCAATTGAATTCCAACGACCAGCCGACGGTGTATCGTGCCAAGCGGGCGCTGGCCGACATGGCGGCGACGGCCGGAGCACCGGGCGAAGCCGGCGAGCGGGCGGAACTGGCCGCCGCGCTGGCAAAAGCCGAGACCGCCAAGAACGAAAAGGGCGACGCCCCGAAGTACTCCGCCAAAGCGCGGGGCGAGCTGGCCCGCGCGCTCGGCGAGGTGGGGGGCGATCGGGAAGTGCCCGGCCTGAAGGAGACGCTCAACGACTTCGACGCCCGTGAAATGGCCCGTGTTGCGCTCGACCGCATGACTTGCCAAGCGGCGACCGACGCGCTGGCCGACGCGGCGCTCAACGCGGTGGGTGTCGAGTTCCGCATCGGCGCGATCAACGCCTTGGGCCGGCGCAGCGGATCGCAAGTCGTCGACGTGCTCAAGGCCTGCGCCGGCGACGGCGATCCGGAGATCCGCCTGGCCGCCGCCGAAGCTTTGGCCGGCCACAGCGACGCCACGGCCGACCCGCTCATCGCCGCGCTGGCCCAGCAGCCCGGCCCGCGCGCTCAGTTACGGGCGACGAAAGCCCGTGTGCGTCTGGCCGCGCGGCTGGCGGGCGCCGGGCAAAAAGAGGCGGCCAAGAGGATTTACGAGGCGATCGCCCAAAGCGACGCCGCCGCGGCCCAGAAGAAAGCGGCCACGATCGGCCTGGCCCAGCTCGGGTGACGTTGCGGCCCGCTCAAATCAGTTCGTTTCAGAACCCCGTCGGGCCACGGCGGACTGGCGAAGCGGCGAACCGGGGCGCGTGCCCAGTGCCGTCGCTGGCGCCCCAGGTATTTTCAGCAGCGGTTGTCGGAGCTTCGCCGAGGTCAGGTGCCTGGCGGCTTGCACGCGCCGCTCGCTGGCAAGCTGCTTGATGAACTCGCCCGACGCCCGGTCGAGCACGATGATCTCGCTCTTGGCCCGCGGGTCGCTGAGCGATCGCACGATGCAAATCACCTCGGCGCCTTCGCTGCGCCGGCCGATCTCCGCCAAAGTCGCCGCTTCTTGCGGCGTCATTCCCCGCGGCACGTCCGCTTCGCTCGTCGCCAGCAGGCCCGAGTCGGAACGATCGGCGCCGGGAGACGGCATGCGAGAGGGCATCGACGGCGGCTCGACGGCCACCGCCGACAGCACGTTGCCCGACGCCGGGTCGGCCGGCTCCAGGCACATTTCTTTCAGTCCCTTGCGTTCCAGCTCTTTGTGGATCGGGTCGACGGCGGCATACAGCCCCTCGTTGTCGGCCGGGTCGGCGGCATTGCAGACGCCGATCAACAGCCCGTCGGCCGTGAACAGGCCGCCTCCGCTTCGCCCCTGGTCGGGCTGGCCGGCCACCGAAAAGGTCGGCGGGCCGAGGAACTTGTTGATGGCCGTAACGCGGCTGACGCGTGCCGTCGGGTTCTCGCCGTGATTGCAGCCGATGTTGACGACCGCGCTGGCCTGCCTCACGCGGCTGGCGGGCGCCACGCGCGCGGCCGCCACCGCCACGCCGGGGCGAAAGCTGATCAGCCCCACGTCGCTCTGCAGGTCGTAGCTCAACACGTGGCCGGGAACGTTCTGCGGCGCCTGGGGGCCGAACAGGTCAATCGTCACCGGACCTTTGCCTTGCGAGTCGCGGAAGATGTGTCCGCAGGTCAAGACGAGCGCCTCACCGTCGCGGGCATCGATGATCGTGCCCGAACCGACCGAGTGGCTGCCGCCGTCGTCGATTTTCACTCTGACGCTGGCGGCCAGCAGCCTCCGCACGATGGCATCGGTCTCGACTGGCGGCTCCGGCGACGCGGGTGCAACGGCGTCGGCGGTGAGCGGGGCCACCTGGCCTCCGTGCGGCAAATCCTGCGGCGGCGGACTGCCTAACGAATCGGATGGAATGCTGGGAAACGACGTCGCGGCTTGATCGTCGGGCGATTGGCCGCGCGTCACGGCCGTGGTCCGGCCGCGGGCACCGGCCGCCAACAACATCGCTTCCAGATCGCGATGCGGCCGCGGCCCCACTAGGCGCTTCACCTCCTGGCCATCGACCAAGAGAACGAAACACGGAATCGCGGTCACGCCAAACTTCGAGGCCAGCTCCCGCTGCTGGTCGAGGTTCACTTTTCGCACCGGATAGCCCGCGGACTGAAGCTGGTGGACCACCGGCTCCATTTGGCGACAAGGGCCGCACCAATCGGCGTAGAAATCGAGCAAGACTACGTCGCCGCTGCTGGAAAGCGCAAGAGCCAGCACCGCCGCCTGCAATGAGACCATAACTCCCTCCCTGGGTTTGTCGGGCAACTTCCCTGTTGCCGATCGAACCGCGGGCGACATCATTGTCACCGTTGGCAGTTTTTACAATCCCAACCCGCCCGATTTCCGCTTAGATTGCCGCTTCGGCCAGGTTTCCGACACGCCGGATGAACTGCACGAAATGGGTAAGCATAATGAGGCATGAATTGGACTGGGTCGCTGAGGGAAGCACATCGTGTGCCGTCAGCGGGCGGCTTCGGGCACGTCGATCAAATACGCGTTGCCATCGGCGCTGCCCACCACGATCCGTGAACCATCGGGCGAGTACGAAGCGAAATACGCCACGCCCGGCATCTTGTGCGCGAAGAGTTGCTTGCCGCCGGCCAGGTCCCACACGAAGACGTTGCCGGCGTAGCCCGACGACAGCAGCCGCGTTCCGGCCGGATTGAAAGCCAGATGGTAAATATGGTCGGCATGCCCGGAGAGGGTCAGCTTCACTGCCCCCGTGCCGACATCCCAAAGGTGGACCACTTTATCCAGTCCGGCCGCGGCGACGGTCCGTCCGTCAGGGCTAAAAGCCACGCTGTAGATCGGGGCGTCGGTTCCGGTCAGGCGATTGAGCTCGCGGCCGCCCAGCGCATCCCAGAGCCGGACCGTCATGTCGGCGCCGCCGGAAACCAACAGATTGCCCTCGTGGTTGTAGGCCAGCGTATAGACCGAGCCTTGGTGGCCGGTGAGCTGCCGCACCTGGTTGCCGGCGGCGATGTTCCAGATGCGGATGGTCTGGTCGGCGCTGGCCGAGGCGATCGATTGCCCGTCGGGACTGATGGCCACCGCATAAACCTGGGCGCCGTGTCCGTTGAAACTCTTCACCGGGCCGACGGCGGCATGCTTCCAAAGCTTCAGCGAGTTGTTGCCGCCGGCGCCGGCCAGCATCTTGCCGTCGGGCGTCCAGGCGACCGACGTGACGGGCGCCACGCCGACGAATTCCTCGACCAGCTTGCCGTCCATCGTGCCGAACACGCGCAGGTGATTGTCGGCCCCTCCGCACGCCAGAAGCTGGTTGTCGGCGCTGTAAGCGGCCGTCTGCACGGCGGCGGGCGTGTCGATGGTCCGCACCAGCTTGGCGTCGCCGTAGTTCCAGACATACACTTTCTGATCGGCGCCGCCGGCCGCCAGTTGCCCGGAGTCGGGCCGTACCGTCACCGTCAACAGCGGTCCTTGGCTGCCGGCGAACTCGCGCGATTTGTTGCCGTTGCCGTCCCACAGCCGCACCATTTTGTCGTCGCCGGCGGTCAGGGCGGAGCCGTCGGGCGAAACCGCCAGCGCACGGATCGCCCCCACATGTGCCGCCACCACCCGCGTCGCCGCCACGCTCCACACTCGCACGCTCTTGTCGCTCGAGCACGAGACGAGGGTCTTGTTATCGGCGGCATAGCCCAGCGAGGTGACGGCCCCTTTGTGCCCGGCAAACTGTTCGAGCAGCAGGCCGCTGGCGATGTCCCACAGCCGCACGAGACCGTCGTCGCAGGCGGTGGCCAGCTTCAGGTTGTCGGCGCTGAGGGCCAGCGATCGCACCGGTTTGGCGTGGGCGAAGACGAGCGGCCCGGCTTCTTGGCTGCCCGGTGGTGCATTGAGATTCCACACGCGCACCGCGCCGTCGGCACTGGCGGCCGCGGCCCGGCTGCCGTCGCGGGCCAGCCCGACCGCGGTCACTGCCTCCGTTTGTCCGGCGAGATCGCGCAGCGGCTTTCCGTCGGCAAGATTCCAGAGCCGCCCGATCTTATCGGCGCCGCCGGTGAGCACCTGGCTGCCGTTGGGATGCCAGGCCAGTGTCGTTACGCCCGCGGGATGTGCCGCGATCGCCTGCACGGCGGCGAGCTGATACACGCGGACGCGATTGTCGGCGCCGCCGGCGACCAGCGTCTTCTTGTCTGGGGCGAAAGCGACCGCGGTGGCGGCCACGTTCGGCGTCGAAAACGATTGCCAGAGTTGGCCGGCGGCGTCCCAGACCCGCAGCACGCCGTCGGCCGCGGCGGTGGCCAGCTTCTGGTTGTCGCTGGTGAAGCTGAGGGCGTGGATGGCGGCCGGATGAGCGGCGATCGCGCCGGCCGCGGCGCCGTCGGCCGCTTTCCAAAGCTTGACCGCGTTGTCGGCGCCGGCGGACGCCAACAGGGATCCGTCGGAACTGGCAACCACGGCCGTCACCGGCCCGCCATGCTCGATGGTGCGGATGGCGGCGCCGCTGGCCGCATCGAAGACGAACATCTTGCCATCGGCCGCCGCTGCGGCGAGCTGCGCGCCGCCCGCGAGGAAAGCCACGCCAACGATCGGCCCCGCGGGACCGGCGAGCGCGCGGACCTCTTTGTTATCGGCCGTGTTCCATTGCGTCACGGCGCCGTCGGCCGCGCCGGAAAGAACCTGGGCGCCGTCAGGTCGAAAGGCTACCGAGCGGACTTCGGCGGCGTGCCCGTCGAGTTGGGCGAGCTGTTTGCCGTCGGCCGCATTCCAAAGACGCACGGTTTTGTCGGCACTGCCGGTGACCAACCGCGCCCCGTCAGCCGACCAGGCCACGGCCTGCACCGCGGCGGTATGCCCCGTGAGCGTGGCCGCCGTCTGCGCGTTGCCGAGGTTCCACACCCGCACGGAGTTGTCGGCGCTGGCTGTGGCGGTGAGTTGGCCGTTGGGGCTGACCGCTACGGACCGGACCGGCTGCGCGTGGCCTTCCAACAGCCGCGGCGCCACCAGCGGCAGTTGCCAGACGCGGAGCATGCCGTCGCCGCCGGCCGAAGCGAGCTGTTGGTTCTGCGGTTGGAAGGCGATCGCATGAATCGGGCTTGGAGAACCGGTCACGAACAGTTTGTCGGCGCCATCGGCCGTATTCCAAAGTTTGACGACTCCGGCGTTCGTGCCGGCCGCGGCGGTTGCCAAGTCGGCGCTCAACGCCACGGCGGTGATCGGCGCCATCGCGCCGTCGAGGTTCCGCACCGGCTTGGCCGCCGCATCGTGGATTCGCGCCAGGCCGTCTGCCGAGCCGGTGACGAACAGTTTGCCGTCGGCCGAAGCCGCGAGGCTATTGATTTCGGCGGGAAGCTCCGCCGCGGGCCGCGGCGCCGCGGGAAGCTGCCAATAGCGGAGCGTGCCGTCGCCGCTGGCGGTGAGCAGCGTCTGATTGTTGGGATGAAACGCGAGTCCGGTGATCGGGCCGCCGGGCGAATTCAATTCGCCTTGCGCCGCTCCATCGGCCAGGTTCCAGAGTCGCACGCTGCCCGAACGATCGCCGCTGGCAAGCTGCTGGTTGTCTTTGCGGAGGGCGACGCGGTCGATCTCGGCGGCATGCCCATCCAGCGATCGCACCAGCTTACCGTCGGCCCGCTGCCAAAGCTTGACGGTCCGGTCGAGGCTGCCCGACGCGATCAGGCTGCCGTCGCCGTTGAGGGCGACGCTCTGCACTTCGCCCGCGTGACCGGCGAGCACGGCCACCGGGTCGGGCACGATCATGTCCCAGAGCCGCACGGTGTTATCTCGCGAACCCGAAGCGAGCATGGCGCCGTCGCGGCTGATATTCAGCGTCAGCACCTGGTGCGTGTGCCCGGTGAGCGTGCGCAGCTCGCGGCTGGTCGCCACGTCGAAGAGCTTGAGTGTAAAGTCGAAGCTGCCGGTAGCCAGCAGCTTGCCGTTGGGCGCGAACTCGACGGCGCTGACGGCGTGACTATGACCGGCGAAGACACCCGGCTTGGGGGCCGGCGCCGCTTGTTGGGCCATGGCCAACGGTGCGAAGCCGAATAATTCGGTGGCCGTGGCAAACAGGAGGGCGAAGCGATTCATGTGCATTCAGTTGGTCTCAACGACCGCCAGCGGATGATTGATTAAAACAGCGGTTTGCGGCCGAGCTTGCGGCGGAGCACGGCCCATTGCCCGGCGTGCATCAGCCAATGCGTGGCCTGCATGCTAAAGACACCGCCCACCGTCTCGATAAAATTCCGGTAACGCTCGGGCGCCGGCCGATCGAAGTCGGCGTCGCTCAAACCCTCCAGCGCCTTGAGCGTCGCCTCGCGCTGCTGGCGATAGAGCCGCAGGTATTCGTCCTTGCTCAAGAACGCGTGCGGATCGTCGCTGCCGGCCGTGTCGTTGGTATAGTTCTCTTTGAAGCCCTGCGGCAAGTCGGGCATCGAACCGGGGCAGGTCTCGCCGACCATACCGTTTTCGGACGCAATCAGGTGGCCAAGCTGCCAGGCAATGTGGTTGATGCCCGGCACGGCCCGCACGAGTAGGTCGGCGTCGTTGAGATCGTTCAGATACGATGTCGTGATCATATCCGCGTCGGCGAGAGCATGGCGGAAAGCGGCTTGGGCGTTCATGCTTTGGTCTCCGAGAGTGGTTGGTGATGAAAGTGCAGGTTCCAGGTTATAGCGGTGGCGACAGGCGTACAAGTCTTGAGGATCTGCGGTGCCGCTTCCCCGACGCTGGCTCAGCGGGTAAAATCGGTCTTTTATCGCCACGTCAAGCCGCGTCCGGGGATACTCCATGCCGATCGTCAATTTCGTCAATGAGAAGAAGCAGGTTGAAGTGCCGGAGGGGGCCAACCTGCGCAAGGAGGCGCTCAAGGCGGGCGTCAAGCTCTACAACGGCATCAACGGCTATGGGGCCGCGGTCAACGAAATCGTCAACTGCCACGGTCTGGGCCATTGCGGTACCTGCCGCGTGCTGATCGCCAAGGGCATGGAACATGCCAGCCCCATGGGCACCTGGGAAAAAATCCAGTTCAAGTTCAATCCGCCGGCCCTGTTCGCCTACATCGGCAACGAAGACAAAATGCGGCTGGCCTGCTGCACCAAGGTGATGGGCGACATGGACGTGGTCACCCGCCCGCCGCTGAACCTGACGGGCGAAGGCTTTTTTAGCTGACCCCAGACCGCTCTCGGAAGCAAATCCCGTGAAACAAATCGTCGCCATTGTCAAACCGTTTTTGGCCGAGAAAGTGCTCGACGGCCTGAAGCGGGCGCCGTTGGAGGCGGTGAGCGTGCGCGAGGTCAAAGGCTACGGCCGGCAGAAGAATTATCTCGACCAGTATCAGGGGAGCGAATACTCGCTGGCGTTTCTGCCCAAGGTGGAGATCAACCTCTGGGTGGAAGACAGCCGCGTGGAAGAGATTCTGCGGAAGATCGTGGAAGTGGCCCGCACGGGACGGATGGGCGACGGCAAAATCTTTGTGCTTCCGGCGTTGCCCTCGGAGCGCGTGATCGACCTTTGATGAAATCGCTGACCGCCCATTTCCTGATCGCCACCAGCGATCTGGTCGATCCGAACTTTTTCCGCACGGTGATCCTGTTGTTCCGCCACAACGAAGAGGGCGCGGCGGGCGTGGTGTTGAACCGCCGCATGAACGCCACGGTGAAACAAATCTGGGAACAGATCAGCGAAGGGCCGTGCGATTGCCAGGCGCCGCTGCACATGGGCGGCCCGGTCGAAGGGCCGCTGATGGCCCTGCACGGCGACGTCTCGCTTTCGGAAATGGTGGTGTTGCCGGAGGTCTACGTCAGCACCGGCCGCGAGATGCTGGAGAAACTGGTCGAGAACGACGAAGAACCGTTGCGGTTTTTCGTGGGCTACGCCGGCTGGGGCGAGGGCCAGTTGGAGCGCGAGCTGCGCGACGGTTCGTGGCTGGTGTCGCCGGCCACGAAAGAGCAGGTGTTCGGCGCGGTGGAGGATTTGTGGCAGCAGTTGACCAAGACGGTGCTGTCGGGCGCCTTCCTTTCGGCCCTGAACATCAAGCACATTCCGCCGGACCCGTCGTTGAACTGAGATTCGTTTGGGCGTTCGTTTGTAGGGCGGGAGCGAAATCGTCGATTCGGCCGTGAAAAAGCAACCAGAATTGGCGCGGAAACTGTTCCACTCGCCACATCCGGGCTTGGGCTGAGCGCGGACGCGAC
>Ga0307374_10002486_pt1 | contig 32678 bp, 27 predicted proteins | sample OX3MG_FD_202532 | JGI IMG/M metagenome (GOLD analysis project Ga0307374, IMG submission 202532) | Soil microbial communities from Risofladan, Vaasa, Finland - OX-3 | ecosystem: Environmental > Terrestrial > Soil > Coastal area > Acid sulfate soil | place: Finland: Risofladan, Vaasa | collected... | reverse complement strand
GGCAGCGGTATCGTCTGCATCGTCGCGATCTCGGCCAGCAGGCGCTCCAGGTCCGCAAACTCGCGCGGGCGGGCGCTCGTCAGGCGCCCGATCGCGGCGGAAGCGCTGCCGGCCTCGAGGGCGAGGCTGGTCAGTTGCAGACGGCCCTCGCGCAGTTCGACCGCCAATTCCTGGGCGGCGCGCCGGCGCCAGCGATCCTCGTCATCGAAATTCACCACGGCGGCTTCCAGGCGCGAGAAATCCAGATGCGCGCTCAGGCCGAAATACGCCGCCGCCACTGGCTCGGGCGGCAGCTTGCGCGCGAGCGCGACGCTCAGCACGTTGAGCAGATGGTCGGCGAAGGCGAGGCGCGCCAGATCGTGCGCAAGTTCACCGTCCGCCACGGTGACGCGCAACTCGCGATAAATCCGCTCGAAGCGCTCGCGCTCCGCGGCCTCGAGAAATTCCTCGAAGGTGGAACTCAGGCTTTCGAACGCCGGGCGAAAGCGGCCGACCGCGCTGTCGAGTGCGGCGTCCGGCGCAAAATTTCTGAGCGCCCACGCAGTGGCGGCGCTGGCGGCTTTCTCGAGCGCGAAGAACGCGCCGGTTTCCGCGTCCGCTTGCGCGGCCGCCGTGGTCGCGCGAATCTGCTCCGCGCGCGACGCGACCGCAAGCACCTCTGACGCGACGAGCCACGCGTGCACGGCAGCGTCGGCGCTGACGCCATGATCGCGCACGATCCCGAAGACGAAGGTTGAACCCATCAGATCGACCATCTCGTTGACCAGCCGCGTCGAGATCAGTTCGCGGCGCAGGCGATGATTCGCGATCGAGGCGCCGAAACGGCGCGCGATCGACGCCGGGAAGTAGGGGACCAGAAAACGATCGACCAGGTGCGGGTCGGCGCTCAGCGCCGCATCTTCGGTGCGCATCACGAGATCGATTTTCGAGTACGCCGTCAGCAGCGCAAGCTCGGGCCGGACCAATCCGGCGAAGCGCGCGCGACGTTCGCGCAGCGCCTCGCGCGTGGGAAGAGCCTCGTCATGGCGGCGCAACAGGCCGCGTTCCTCGATCGCCTGCATGTGTTCGCGGAACGCATCGACGCGGGTGCGGCTGCGAATCTGCTCGAGCGAGAGCAACAGCGCCTGATCGCGATTGTCGCGCAGCACGCTTTGGGCGACCTCGTCGGCGAGTCCGGCCAGCGTCCGGTTGCGTTCGGCGAAGCTCAGAGTGCCGCGCGCGACCTCGGGATCGAGCAGAATCTTGAGATTCACCTCGTGGTCGGAGGTGTCAACGCCGGCGGAGTTATCGATCGCGTCGGTGTTGATCCGTCCACCGGCGAGCGCGTACTCGATACGCGCCTTCTGGGTGAAACCCAGGTTGCCGCCTTCGACGGCGATCTTCGCGCGCAGCTCGGCGGCTGCGATGCGGCATCCGTCGTTGGCGTGGTCGCCGGCCTGCTCATCGGTCTCGTCGCTCGCGCGGACGTAAGTGCCGATTCCGCCGTTGTAAAGCAGATCGACCGGCGCGCGCAGGATCGCGCCGATCAGACTTTCGCCGTCGAGCGCTTCGGCGGTGATTCCAAGCGCGGCGCGTGCCTCGGGACTGAGTTCGATTCGCTTCTGCCCGCGGCGCCATACGCCGCCGCCCTTGCTGATAAGCGCCGAGTCGTAATCCGCCCACGACGAGCGCGGCAGCTCGTAGAGCCGCCGGCGCTCCTCAAAGCTCGCGGCGGGGTCGGGCGCGGGATCGATAAAGATGTTGCGATGGTCGAACGCGGCGATGAGGGCAAGGTTGCGCGAGCGAAGCAGACCGTTGCCGAACACGTCGCCCGACATATCGCCGATTCCGATCATCGTGATCGGCTGGCCGCGGTCGGGGTCACGGCCAATCTCGCGCAGGTGACGCCGGGCGGATTCCCACGCGCCGCGCGCCGTGATCCCCATCGCCTTGTGATCGAAGCCGTGCTCGCCGCCCGAGGCGAAAGCGTCGCCGAGCCAGAAGCCGCGCTCGAGCGCGATCCCGTTCGCGATATCCGAGAACGACGCCGTGCCCTTGTCGGCCGCGACCACCAGGTACGGACCGTCGCTGTCGAGCACCTTGACGCGCGGCGGATGCGCGACGCCGTGCTCGGTAAGGTTGTCGGTCAAGTCGAGCATCGCGCGGATGAGCGTCTGGTACGCTTCGACGCCGGGCGCGGCGCCCTCGGTGGCGCGTTTGACGACAAACCCGCCCTTGGAACCCATCGGCACGATGATCGCGTTTTTGACCGTCTGGGTTTTCATCAGGCCCAGGATTTCGGTGCGGAAATCGTCGGGCCGATCGCTGAAGCGGATTCCGCCGCGCGCGACCTTGCCCGCGCGCAGATGGCATCCTTCCATCCGCGGACTGTTGACGTGAATCTCATACAGCGGCGGGGTGTCGGGCAGGCCCATGACCTTTCCGCTTTCGATTTTCAGCGCGATGTACGGATCGGGCTCGGGTATCGGGCAGAAAAAATTGGTGCGTACCGTCGCCTCGAGCATCGAGAGCAGCATGCGCGCCGCGCGATCGTCGGCGATATTCTCGATCGGGCTGAGCTGATTGATGAAGGCGGCGCGCAGTTCAGCGGTATGCGCCGGATCATCGTCGCGGTCCGGATCGAGTCGCGCGGCAAACAGCTCGAACATCGCGTGCGCCAGAGCCGGATAGTTGAGCAGCACTCGTCTGAGCGCCGGTCGCGCCGGCACCAGCCGCATCTGGAATGCGGCTTCCAGGTACGCGCGCAGCATTGCGGTCTCGCGCCACTTGAGGCCGGCCGATACTACCAGCGCGTTCAGCGGATCGTTCTCGGCGCGGCCCGCGCCCACCGCGGCGATCGCGTCGGCGATCGCGTGCGCGCCCGGAGACTTCCGCAGCGGCTGCCCGTCGGGCCCTTCGACGGAGAACGCCTGCACGTATGCGGCTGCGACCCGGCCGTCGATGGTGGGTTTGAAAGTGTGGAAATCCTCCGCCAGCACCTTGACGCCGAAGTTCTGCAGCATCGGCATCAGGTCAGAAAGCATCGGCGGCGCTCCGATGCCCAGCATCCGCAACTCATCCGCGTTTTCGCCCGCCGAAGAGCCGCGGATAAGTTCCACGTGAAACGTCGCGCCGGTTTGCAGCAGTTCTTCGACCCGCGCGATATCCACGACGGCGCGCCGGGCGGGAGCCGCCGCTCGATACTCGTCGGTGAACGCGGCGGCCCATCGCGCGGCGAGCGCGCGCCCGCGCGCAGCCCCGAATTTTTCGATCAGCCGCTCGGTCAGGCGCTCTTCCCAGCGATGGGCCAGGCGGGCGATCTCGGTTTCGAGCTCCTTGATCTTCTGCGCCTTGGGCGGCTCGGCGGCGAAGCAGAAATGCAGCCGGGCGGTGTAACCCTCGCCCATCGCCAGGTAGTAATAGATGAGGGTGCCGCCAAGTCCCGCGGCCAGAGCGGCCTGGATATTCTGGCGCACGCGCGCCGAGAATGCCTCGCGCGGCATCACCACCATCGCGATCACATTTCCGCGGTAGGCGTCGCTGAGCACGCACAGCCGCACCGTCGCTTCGCTCTTCACGTCCAGGATCACGCGCAATTGCGCGCGCAGCTCGGAGATCGGCGCGCGAAACAGCTCATCCTTGGGAAACGCGTTGAACGCACTGACCAGTTCTTTGTAGTCGTGCGAGCCCGCCGCCGCACCCTCCGCTTCGAGCACCGCGTGCAGCTTGGCGCGCAGGATCGGGATGTGCTGCGCCTCCTCGGCGTAAGCCTTTGAGGTGAACAATCCGACGAAGTGGTCGAAGCCCGTCACGCGGCCCGCCGCGCTCGTGCGGCGAATCGTTACACTGTCCATCGGAGCGCGGCGATGCACCACGGATTCGGCGCGGGTTTTTCCGATCACCATCGGCGGACCGTCAAAGAACAGCTTGCGCCGCGCGGGCGCGATCTCGTCGAGCGAGCCCGCGGTGCGAAAGCGCGATTCGTCGTGGTCGCGCATGATGCCGAGTTCGCTGCCGGACTCGGCGGAAAACTTCGCGCTGGCGCCGTCGCCGGAAAGATCGTAATGACGGTAGCCAAGAAAAACGAAGCCACCCTGCACCAGCCAGCGCAGGAAGTCGCGCACCTCGACCAGCTCGCGATTGGCGGCGGTTTCTTCGCAAATCTGCAGCGCGCGCGCGGTCATCGGCTCGAAATCGCCGGTCGCCTGGCGCACTTCGATCAGAACGGTGCGCACGTCGCGTGCGATCCGTTCCGCGTCGGCGGCGGAAGCGGCGAGTTCGAGCTCGGAATAGGTCAGAGATTCGCCCAGCTCGGACGACGAAGCCTGCTCGAACGAGATGATGGTCCCTTCGGCATCGCGCGCGACCTTGTAAACCGGATGCAGCATCGCGAGCACGGGCGCGCCGAGCTGGTGAAAGTAGGCGAGCAGGCTATCGACGATAAACGGACAATCGCGCATCGTGGTTTCGACGATCGTGACGCCGCTCGCGTCGGGCGCGGGCGTGACCGAAACCGCGAATGGTTGCGGGCGCTGCAGGAAGAAGGCGTACGCCGATTTCAGCGCGACGAGATAGTGATCGGGCGGAGAATGATCGATCCGGTCGTGCGGCTCGCGCGCGAACAGCCGCTGTGCGAAGATCTTGAGGCGCGCTGCCTCGTCGCCAGGAAAGTTACGCTCGATAATTTCGGACAGGGCATCTGCTTTCGCCAAGGCGATCACCTTTCACAACAACGAGTAACTCGGTGCGGCGACTGAACCCGCTCGATCGATTATATTGGTTCACGGCCCGAGGCCGATAGCGCGAAAATCGGCGCCGCGAACCGCACCCGGCCGGCGCGCCAGGAATTTCGACTAATCGAGACACATTGGGATGGCGGAAATCGAGATCACCGCGATGACGCTGGGGCCGTACGGCCTCGGCCATCGCGACGGCAAGACGATCATGGTGCCCGATGCGGCGCCCGGAGATCGGCTCGAAGTCGCGATCCGCTCCGAGCGGCGCGACTATAGCGTCGGCGCGATCGAAAGAATCATCGCGGCCGGCCCCGAACGCCGCGCCACGCCATGCCCGTATTTGCCGCGTTGCGGAGGATGCGATTGGCAGCAGATCGAATACCCGGCGCAGGTGCGGATCAAGGCGGAGTTGATCGCCCGGGAACTGAGCCGCGCGCTCGGCGTGGAGATCGATCCGGCCGGGCTCGTCGAGCCGGCGCCGGCGGAGTTCGGCTACCGCGCGCGGATTCGGCTCAAGGTCGGGCGCGGCGGCGCGCTCGGGTTTCACGAACTGGGCAGCAATGAACTGGTCGCTATTGATCGCTGCCTGCTCGCCGAAGACGGCCTTGCGATGCCTTCAATACTAGCGCGCGTGCTCGCGCGCGATCTCAGCGAGATCGAAGCGGTTGCGTCGAGCGGAGATCGAACCGTCCTGGTCGGCTATTTGAAGAAGCCCGCCGGCGCGGAGCAGCTCGAACGCGCGCGCCGCGCGCTCGAGACGGACTCGCGAATCGCGGGGATTGTGCTGCGCGCGGGCGAGTATCGCGCCGTGCTGGGCGAGGTCGAGATCGACGCGGAGATCGAGCCGGGCATCACGCTGCGCGCGGGCGCGGATTTGTTCAGCCAGGTAAATCGCGCGCAAAACCTGCGGCTGGTTGCGGAGGTGATGGCGATGGCGGCGCCGGCGCCGGGCGCAAAGCTGCTCGATCTGTTTTGCGGCGCCGGGAATTTCAGTATTCCGGCGGCGCGGCGCGGGGCGCGCGTGACCGGAGTGGATTCCGATCCGCCGGCAATAGCGGCGGCGGCGCGCAACGCGGAGCGGATGGATTTGGGCCAGGCGCAATTCGCCGCGATGAAAGCGCACGAACTGGCGGCCTTCCTTAAGCGCGCGCGCTTCAAACCGGACGCCGTGATTCTGGATCCGCCGCGCACCGGCGCGGCCGCGCTGGTCGAGCCGATCGCGAAACTTGGTCCCGCGCGAGTGGTGTACGTGTCGTGCGATGCGCCGACTCTGGCGCGTGATCTGCGGGCGCTTGCGGCGCACGGTTACAAATTGTCACGCGTGCGCGCATTCGATTTCTTTCCGAACACGCATCATGCCGAGATCGCGGCCAACGCGGTATTGACTTAAATCACGGGGCATCCTTAATGTAGGTCATTCGGTTCAGTGCCTTCCCGCCAGAGGGTAATTCAGAACGATGCCCAAGCAGGAAAAGGAAAAGGTCGCCCGCCCGAAAATTACCATCATCCCCGGGCGGGGAGTGGCCCAGACCATCAACTATTTGCTCGAAGATCGAGACGATCTCGAGTGGATCATCGCCGTGGGGCGGACGAAGAACGGAGAACTGTTCTTCTATGACACGGGCGGCGATATCGTCGAGGATCTCGGCACGCTCGAGTACCTTAAGGCGCGCATCGTGCGCGCCCATTTCGGCGACGAGTACGAATAAGAGCGCATCGCGGCGCATCGTGGCGGCCAGGCGGGCCGCTCATCGTCAGTCCTCGAACTCCTGCTCGGGCGCGCGCGCGTAAATCGTTCCATCTTCGATCTCGATCGGCACCCGGTACAATAGTTTTCCGCACGCGGACTCCGGACCTGCAATACATTCGCCCGAGCCCGGTTCATAGTAGGCGTTGTGCGTCTGGCACATCAGGTAGCGCCCTTCCTCGGCGAAAAACTGATTATCGACCCAGTCCATCGCCATCGGCACGTGGCGGCATCGATTGACGTACGCATGGAACTCGCCGGAGAAATTGATCACGAAACATTCTTCGTCGGCGCCGCGAATCGGCAGCATAAACTTCAGCGACTGGCCCGGCGCGATGTCCTGCGCGCGCGCGACCCGATAGCGCCGATGCGCCGGCGCGGGCGTGGCGCGCGCGTGGCTGCGCGTCAGCGCGGCGCGGCGACGATGCTCCGAAGACATCCGATCTTCTCGATCTCGACTTCGACCGTATCTCCCGGCTTCATCTCGCCCACGCCCGACGGCGTTCCCGTCGAGATTACGTCGCCGGGCAGCAGGGTCATGATGTGCGAAATATAGCTGACCAGGAAGTCGCACTTGAAGATGAGATTCGAGGTGCGGCTTTGCTGGCGCACCGCGCCATTAAGGCGCGTAGTCAGCGCCAGATCGTCGGGATTGGCGATCCCGGTTTCGATCACGGGTCCGATTGGCGCAAAGGTGTCGAAGCCCTTGGCGCGCGTGAACTGCACGTCCTTGCGCTGCAGGTCGCGCGCGGTCACGTCATTGAGGCAGGTGTATCCGAGCACGTAATCGCGCGCGCGCTCCGGAGCAACCCGGGTTGCGGTGCGCGCAATCACGATCGCGAGTTCGCCTTCGTAATGCATCAGCTTCGATTGCGGCGGATAAACGATCGCCTCTCCGGGTGCGATTACGCAGGTCGAGGGTTTGATGAACAAGAGCGGCTCTTCGGGGAGCTGGCGACCCATTTCCTGCGCATGGTCGCGATAGTTGACGCCCACCGCGACGATTTTGCCGGGCGCGATCGGCGCGAGCATCGCAACCGACGCGGCCGCGAGCGGCGGCGCCGCGGCCGGCCTGAGCGCGTCGAGGGCGCCTTCGAGCGGAGTTATCGCCGCGCCTTCGAGCGCACCGAAACTCACGCGGCCCGCAGAACTGTAACGAACGATTTTCATGCTTGCACTTTCACCAAATTCTCACGCATCGCGCGGCGCGGGTAAACCGGCGCTTGCCGGGTTGTGCCAAAGCCCATAGCATCTTTTTCGCGCGCACGGCACCGGGTCCGCGATGCCGCGGACAATACTGCTGCAAGCCGAAGAAACCGCTCGAATGGAAAAACCGATAATTCGCGGCGTCGAAGCCTTTCCCGTCGATCAGGACGGCCAGACCTACATATGCCTGCGCGATCCGACCGGGCTTGCGCCCGAGCCGATCGTGCTCGGAATGGGCGCCTATTTCATCGTCTCGCTGTTCGACGGCCGCAACGATCTGCGCGAGGTGCAGGCCGCGTTCAGCAAGCGCTTTGGCGAAATTCTGGAAATCGAAAAAATTACCGAGCTGGTGAGCGTTCTCGACCAGGCGCATTTCCTCGACTCGCCTGGATTTCAGGATCATGAGCGCCGCGTGCGCGAGGAATTTCTGGCGCAAACTGATCGGCCCGCCGCGCTGGCCGGGGTTTGCTACGCGCCCGAGCCGGCGCAATTGCGAAGCGAACTATCGGCATTCTTCGATCCTCCAGAGGGGCCGGGCCGCAAACCCGCGCGAAAAACCGGCGCCGCCCTGCGCGGTCTTATCGCGCCGCATATCGATCCGCGCCGCGGCGCGGCGGCCTATGCGCACGCGTACGCCGAATTGATGGCGCATGAGCCGCCCGAGCTCGTGATCATCCTTGGCACTTCGCATTACGGGACGGGTCCCGCGCTGTTCAGCGCGACGCGCAAGAATTACCTGACGCCGCTCGGGCCGGTCGAGACCGATCGCGACTTCGTGGATCAGCTAGCGGCCCGCTACTCGGACGGCGATTTGTTCGCCGACGAGTTTCTGCATCGCGGCGAACACTCGATCGAGTTTCAGGCGCTGTTCCTCGCCTACGCGATGGGCGTGCGGGGCTATCAGGTGGTGCCGATTCTCGTAAGCTCGTTTCACGAAATGATCCGGTCCGGACAGCAGCCGTCAGGCGATCCGCGCGTGGGTTCGTTCATCGAATCGCTCGGCGCGATGATCGCCGCCGAACGGCGCAGCGTGCTGGTGCTCGCGGGGGTGGATTTCGCGCACGTCGGCAGAAAATTTGGCGACGCTTTCGCGGCCGATCAGGCGATCGCCGAGCGTATCGAGCGCGAAGATCTCGAGTTGATTGAAAATATCAAGCGCGGCGATCCGGCCGGGTTCTTCGCCGCTATCGCCGCCGACCGCGACGCGCGAAAAATCTGCGGGGTGGCGCCGATGTACACCCAGCTCGAACTCCTGCGCGGACGCCCGGCGCGCCTGCTGAAGTACGGCATCGCGATGGAACCGCAGACTGAGTCGTGCGTGTCGTTCGCGAGCCTTGCGATCGATTAAAAGCCTTACGGACGATCGAGAACGCCTGCTGAGAAGTCTGCGGCGCAGGGAGGGCAGCCAAGAATGAAGCGTGCATTGCGATTTGGGCTGATCGCCACGAGTTTGATCATCGCGCTGGCCGCCGGGGTCAGAGCCGACGAGAAAGCGGACGAAGCGGCGGCGCAAGCCGTCGCGCTTGGATGGCTGCACGAAATCGACGCGGGCCAGTACGCGAAGGCGTGGCGGCAAACCGCGGCGCCGGTCAAAGCGGCGGCGACCGCGGATCAATTCGCGGGTATGATGGATGTGGCGCGCAAGCCGCTCGGTGCGGTGACCGCGCGCAAGTTCCAGTCCGCGACCTTTGCTACTTCGCTTCCCGGCGCCCCGCCGGGAAAGTACGTGGTCGTGGTTTACGCCACTGATTTCGCCGGGCGCCGCGCCGCGAAGGAAGTCATCACACCGATGCTCGAAAAAGACGGGCGCTGGCGCGTCTCCGGCTACTACATCCGCTAGCGCGCGGCGCGCGCGTTCATTCGATTCCGTAACGTTTGCGCTTGCGCCACAGCGTGGTGACGTTGATTCCCAGCGCGGCGGCGGCTTCGTCAAGCGTCGCGCTCTCGGCGAGCATGCGGCGGATATGCTCGCGCTCGAGGTCTTCGAGGCTTGGGGGATGCGCGCCGCCGGGGGCGAGTTCGGCGCCGTCGCGAAAAATCGAATCGGGCAAATCCTCGCGCGTGATTTCGTCGCTGCGGCAGAGCACCGCGGCGCGCTCGAGCGCGTTGCGCAGCTCGCGTACGTTGCCGGGCCATCGATACTTCGCGATCGCCGCGGCCGCTTCCGGAGCCAGCCGCATCAGGGGCCGTTGATGCCGGATCGCGGCCGCCTTGAGCATCCACTGCGTCAGCGCGGGCACGTCCTCGCGCCGCTCGCGCAGGGGCGGGACGCGGATCGTGATGACGTTGAGGCGATAGAACAGATCCTCGCGGAAGCGGCGCCCCGCGACTTCGGCTTCGAGGTCGCGGTTGGACGCGGCGATGATCCGCGCGTTGACGCGAATCGTTCTGTCGCCGCCCACGCGCTCGAAACTCTGCTCCTGCACGAAGCGCAAAAACTTGGTCTGCAGCGTGGCCGTCAGGTCGGCAATCTCATCGAGAAACACGGTGCCGTTGTCGGCCGCCTCGAGCCGTCCGGGCTTGTCCTTTATCGCTCCGGTGAACGAACCGCGCACATGCCCGAATAGTTCGCTTTCGAGCAGCTCGTCGGACAGCGTGGTGCAGTTGACCACCACGAACGGACCGTCCTTGCGCCGGCTCCAGCGATGCATCTGCCGGGCAAGGACGTTTTTGCCGGTTCCGCTTTCGCCGGTGAGCAGGATGGTCGCGTCGCTGGCGGCGGCCTGGCGCGCGAGTTCGAGCTGATGGGTCATTGCCGGGCTGTTCGATTCGAGCAGCGGCGCGTCGTCGATGGTTTCGCGCAGCGCGCGATTTTCCGCTTGCAGGCCGCGCAGCTCGAGCGCGCGTTCGACGATATGCTGGATTTGTTCGAGCGAGAACGGTTTGGTCACGTAATCGTAGGCGCCGGCTTTCATTGCGGTGACCGCGTTTTCGACGGTCGCGTACGCGGTCATCAGGATTATCAGGCACTCGGGCTGGCGGCGGCGCACCTCGCCGAGCAGCTCCAGGCCATTCATCTCGGCCATCCTGAAGTCGGTCAGCACCAGGTCAAAGGCGCGGCCCGCAAGCATCGCGACGGCCTCGCGGCCATTTTCGGCGGACGCGACGGAATGGCCGAGCGAAGTGAAAAACGAGACGAGGCTGCGGCGAATATTTTTTTCGTCGTCAACGATCAGCAGCGAAGCCATCAGAAATTCCCTCCGGCCGGCAGCTCGACGACGAAGCGGCTGCCCGCGCCCGGATTGCTATCGACGAAGATCCGGCCGCCGTGCGCGGCTACGATATCTTTTGCGATTGCGAGGCCCAGCCCCGCCGAGCCTTTTTCGACTCCGCCGCGTCCGTACTGCGCGAAGCGCTCGAAGATATGTTCGCGAATCTCAGGTGGGATGCCGGGCCCGGAGTCCAGAACTTCCAGTCGCACCTTTGAATCGATCGGGCGGGCCGCCACATTGATCTGGCCGCCCTCGGGAGTGTAGCGCAGCGCGTTGCCGATCAGGTTCGAGACCACCCACGAAAGTTTCACCGCGTCGCCTGAGATTTCGGGAACGGGTTCGAGATGTTCGGTCAGGCGCACGTGTTTTTCCTCGGCCTGAAGTCCGAAGCGGCGGACGACTTCTTCGATAATCCGCCGCAGGTCGAGCCGCTCGCGCCGCACCGAGATTGACCCGAGCTCGCCGCGCGCAAGATTGAGCAGATTGTCGCTGAGCGCCTTCATGCGCGCGCACTCCTCGAGGATCGCTTCGAGCAGCTCGCGCTGCTTGGCGTCGAGCGCCGCGCCATCGCGGCGCAGCAGCTCGGCCGACAGTGCGAGCGAGGTCAGCGGGGTGCGCAATTCGTGCGACAGAGTCGCGATCAGGTTGGCGCGCGCGCGATCCTGATCGCGCAGATAGGTCACATCCTGCAAAATCAGCAGCGTGCCCAGCGGCGCGCCTTCGTCGTGATGCAGCGGCACCGGCTTGAGCACGTAAGTATGGTCGCGGCCGCGCACGTGGAGTTGCACCTCGATGCGCTGGCTGGCGGGATCGGCCTTGCGCAAATTGCGCAGCGCGTCGCGCACGCGCAGATAGTGCGGATGATTGCTGCTCAGATCCTCGAACGGACTGCCGAGCGCGTCCCGCGGCTCGACGCCGATGATCAACGCGGCGATCTCATTGATATGCGCGACCATCCCTTCGGAATCGATCAGCACCACGCCATCTTCAAGGCTTTCAATAATCGCTTCGGTCTTGCTCTTCTCGTAAACCAGGCGGTCGACATTGAGCTGTTCAAAACGCTCGAGCCGCTCCGCCATCTGATTGAACTCGCGCGCGACGGCGTCAAGCTCGGCGAACTTCTGCGGGCCGAGCCTGGTTTGCGCGCGGCGCTGGCCGACGCCGCGCAGGCGTTCGGCAACATCGATAAGCGGCTGCGACAACGACCATCCCAGTCCCCACGAGATCGCGGCGCCGAACAGCAGCACGAGGGCAAGGCTCGCGGCGAATTGAAAAGTGAGGCGCCGTCCGAGATTTGCGGAGCGGCTGTCGGCGCGGAACATCGCGGCCCGATTCATCGCGATCAGGGCGTCAAGATTGGCGTGCAGCGCGTTGAACTCCGCGTCGTGCCGCGCTGTCGGAGGAGCCGCCGCGATCTCGCTGAACAGCTTGTCGCCGCTGGCGCGAATCGTATGCGCCAGTTCGGGCTCGCCCACTTCGGTGTAGTCGTGATCTTCCGTGTCCATCCAGCGCATGAACACGGCGCGCGCGGCGGGCAGCTCGTCCTTTGCGCGGCCGTCGCGTTCGGCCAGCTCGAGGCGCGTCAGCGCCGCGTGCATGTGCTGCGCGGCCTCGATACTGACGTAATTGCGGTAGAGCGTCTGGCGAATCGCGCCGCCCAGGCTGTACACGCGCGGCAGCGTGTACGCGCCGAGCAGCACGACCAGTACCAGCAACAACAGGGTGCCGTTTCTAATCCGATGCCGCAGCGAAGGTGTGTTCATTTTTCCAGACCGGGTTCATCGGCCAGAATTTCGACGTCGATATCGGGCGCGCTCGCGATGATCCGGGCGGTGACATCGCGGTGCAACGCACGGCGCCATCGCGGTTGATGCGATCGGCCGACGATAATCTTCGAGATTCCATTGTCGCGCGCGTAGTCAAGCATCCCCTTTACCGGGTCGGACGCCTTGAGCCATACGGTTTCCGCGCCGAGGTCGCTGGCGAGATTGATGTTGTCGAGCAGCGCGACGAAGTCTCCGGTGCGGATTTTCTGTACCGATTCGGCCGGCGTTTCGATATGCACGGCGTACCAGTCGGCGCTTAGCTGGGTGGCGACGCGGCACGCCTTGCGCAAGAGCTTGGCGCCGTCGCCGGCATTCGAGGACAGTCCGACCATGATTTTCTCGACGGCTCGCGCCCGCCGGCCGCCCTCGCGCTTGAGCGTCTCGGCGTCCTGGCGCTGGCGGGTAAGTCCGCGCGCGACTTCGCGCAGCGCCATCTCGCGCAGCGACGCCAGGTTGGCGGGGGTGAAGAAATTTCGCAGCGCCTGCTCGACTTGCGCCGCGGGATAAATCTTTCCCTCGCGCAGGCGCTCGCGCAGCGCCTCGACCGTAACGTCAACGTTGACGACCTGATCGGCGCGGGTAAGGATCGAATCGGGCACGGTCTCGCGCACCTCAATTCCCGTGATCCGCCGGATGACGGGATTGAGGCTCTCGATATGCTGGATGTTGACCGCGGTGATGACATTGATGCCGTGCTGGGTCAGCTCTTCGACGTCCTGCCAGCGCTTCTCGTGCTTTGCCCCGACCGCATTGGTGTGCGCCAACTCGTCAACGATCGCGACCTCGGGGTCGCGCGCAAGGATTGCGTCGAGATCCATGTCTTCGAGCTCGACGCCTTTGTACGGATATTTCTTGCGCGGGACGACTTCGAGGCCGGCGAGCTTCTCCGCGGTTTCGGCGCGGCGATGAGTCTCGACCAGTCCCACCACGACATCGACATCCTTGGCGCGCAACTGCTGCGCCTCCTCGAGCATCTGCCAGGTTTTGCCGACGCCGGCCGCTGCGCCCAAATAAATCTTCAGGCGGCCCTTTTGCGATCGCGCAACCAGGTCCAGGAATGATTCAGGATCGGGCCGCTTCGCTTCCTTAATGTCCCGCGAGCGCTCCACGTTTACTCGTCACCGTCAGGTTCGGCCGCCGGGTCTGAAGGCTTGCGCGTGAGATCGACATAACGGGTGATGCGTACGTTTTTGATTCGCTCGCGAGCGGTACGCCTGCGCCGCACGCGAGCGAAGGCGAAGAACGCGCCCATCGCACCGCCCCAGATTGCGATCGCGCCCAGCGCCCAAAGCAGCTCGCTTAGCGGAACGCGATGAAGATGGCCGGTGGCAACGCTTGCGCGCGCGATCGGCGCCGCGGCCATCGCCACGCCCGCCAGACGGCGCTGGAACCATCGCTCGCGATCGTCTTTTTCCGGAGAGTTCATCCTGGCGCGCCGGCGCTCCTTGGAGAAGGCGGTTCATCGCCTGGCACCCGCAAGATCGTCCAGCGCGAGGTTCAGCTCCAGGACGTTAACTCCGGGCTCGCCCAGCAGACCCGCCCATCTCTTACGAGTATTGTGACGCACCGCCGCACGAATCGCATCCTCTTCGACTCCCCGGGCGCGGGCCACGCGTGGCACCTGAAGCTCGGCGGCAGCCGGAGTGATTTCAGGATCCAGGCCGCTGCCGGACGCGGTCACGAGGTCGGCGGGAACGCCGCCGGGCGCAATCGGGCCGTCCTGCTTCGATACTTCGGCGACGCGGCCGCGGACGGCGTCGATCAGCGCCTTGTTGGTGGGGCCAAGATTCGAGCCGCCGGAATTCGATGCGTCGTAGCCCTTGTCGCCGGCCGCCGACGGTCGCGGATGGAAATATTTGTCCTGCGAGAAGTTCTGGCCAATCAGCGTCGAGCCGATCGGCCGGCCGTTGCGCATCACCAGGCTGCCATTGGCCTGCGTCGGGAACGCGATTTGCGCGATCCCCCAGACCACAACCGGGTAGATGAACCCGGTCAGCACGGTCAGGACGATCGTCATAATGATTGCGGGTTTGATTTGATTGCGGATCACGGATCACCTCAGGCCAGATGCAGCGCGGCGACGATCATGTCGATCGCCTTGATTCCGATGAACGGAATGATCACGCCGCCAAGGCCATAGATCAGCAGGTTGCGGGTCAGAATCGCGGCGGCGCCCACCGGACGATAGGCGACCCCGCGCAAAGCGAGCGGAATCAGCGCGATAATGATGAGCGCGTTGAATATGACGGCGGACAGGATCGCGCTCTGCGGCGTGGACAGATGCATCACGTTAAGCGCCTGTAGCTGCGGATAGCCGAGCACGAACATCGCAGGAATAATCGCGAAGTATTTCGCCACGTCGTTGGCGATCGAAAACGTGGTGAGAGCGCCGCGCGTGATCAGCAATTGCTTGCCGATCTCGACCACCTCCATGATCTTGGTCGGGTTCGAATCGAGATCGATCATGTTGCCGGCTTCGCGCGCGGCCTGCGTGCCCGCATTCATCGCCACGCCGACGTCGGCCTGCGCCAGGGCGGGCGCGTCGTTGGTGCCGTCGCCGATCATCGCGACCAGCTTGCCCTGCGCCTGCTCTTCGCGAATCAGGCGCAGCTTGGTTTCGGGCGTGGCCTCGGCGCGAAAGTCGTCCACCCCGGCCTCGCGCGCGATCGCGGCGGCGGTTAAGGGATTGTCGCCGGTGATCATCACGGTGCGCAGGCCCATCGCGCGCAATCGCTCGAAGCGCTCGTGGATTCCGTCTTTGACGACGTCCTTCAGATGAATAACGCCGAGCACGCGTCCGCGATCGGCGACTGCGAGCGGAGTTCCGCCCGCCTTGGCGATTCGCTCGACGATCTCCGCCAGCTCGGCGGGCGCCACACCGCCGTTCGAGCGCGCGAATTCGAGCACCTGTTCGCTGGCGCCCTTGCGGATCATGCGGTCGTCGATATCCACGCCGCTCATCCGGGTTTGCGCGGAGAACGCGATGAAGTGCGCGTGATGCTCCGCCAGATCGCGTCCGCGCAGATTGAATTCGCGCTTCGCCAGCACGGTGATCGAGCGCCCCTCGGGAGTTTCGTCGGCGAGCGACGCGAGTTGAGCGGCCTCGGCCAGCTCGGCCACCGCGACTCCCACCACGGGCAGAAACTCGGTGGCCATCCGGTTGCCGAGCGTGATGGTTCCAGTCTTGTCGAGGAGCAGAGTATCGACGTCGCCGGCCGCCTCGACCGCGCGCCCCGACATCGCGAGCACGTTGTGCTGCACCAGGCGATCCATTCCGGCGATACCGATCGCCGAGAGCAATCCGCCGATCGTCGTGGGAATCAGGCACACGAGCAGAGCGACGATAACCGGCAGCGAAAGGATTGTTCCGCCGTACAGCGCGTATGGATAAAGCGTCACGCAGACGAGCAGGAAGATCACGGTCAGCCCCGACAGCAGGATGCTCAGCGCGATCTCGTTGGGGGTTTTCTGGCGCTGAGCGCCCTCGACCAGGCCGATCATCCGGTCAAGGAAGGTCTCACCCGGGTTCGCGGTGATTTTTACCTTGATAAAATCTGAAATTACCGTGGTGCCTCCGGTCACGGCACTGCGGTCGCCGCCGCTTTCACGGATGACTGGCGCGGATTCGCCGGTGATCGCGGCCTCGTTCACCGCGGCGACGCCCTCGATAACTTCGCCGTCTCCAGGAATCACGTCGCCCGCCTCGACCAGCACCACGTCGCCGCGGCGCAGTTGAGTGGCGGGCACGGTCGATACGGCACCTTCTTGTCCGACCAGCTTTGCGAACGTCTCGGTGCGGGTCTTGCGCAGGTTGTCGGCCTGCGCCTTGCCGCGTCCTTCCGCCATCGCCTCCGCGAAGTTTGCGAATATCACGGTGAACCACAGCCACAGCGCGATTTGCAGCTCGAACTTGACCAGCGCTCCGCGCGCGGCGATCCAGTCGCGCGCGAGGATGACCGTAACCGCAAGCGCGGTGACCTCGACCACGAACATGACCGGGTTGCGCAACTGAATGCGCGGGTCGAGCTTGCGAAAGGAATCGACCAGGGCGCGCCCCACGATGTCGCGGTCCCAGAGTACGGGCGCTTTTCGATCAGTCATCGCAAACAATCCTCCGTTAGTAGCGGGCGCGGCTCAGTAAAGTTTGCCCGAGCGCATCGCCAGGTGTTCCACGATCGGCCCGAGCGCGTCAGCCGGGAAAAAAGTGAGCGCGGCGACGATCAGGATCACGCCGACCAGCAGCACAACGAAAACCGCGCCGGTGGTCGGAAAAGTGCCGGCGCTTTGCGGCACCACGCGCTTGCCGGCGAGCGATCCGGCCAGCGCGAGAGCGGGAATCTTCATCATGAAGCGTCCAAACAGCATCGCGAGCGCGAGCGTGACGTTGTAGAAAGCGGTGTTGGCGTTCAGCCCGGCAAAAGCCGAGCCGTTGTTCGCCGCGCCTTCCGTATAGGCGTATAGAATTTGCGAGAAACCGTGCGGCCCCGGATTGCTAATTCCCGCCAGTCCCGCCTTCGAGGCTACCGCAACGGCAGCAGGCAGCAGGATCGCCGCCGGAAAAATCAGCACGTAGAACATCGCGAGTTTCATCTCGCGCGATTCGATCTTTTTGCCCAGGTACTCGGGGGTTCGCCCGACCATCAAACCCGCAATAAAGACCGACAGCACCGCCATCACCAGCATTCCGTAAAGTCCCGCGCCGACGCCGCCAAAAATGATCTCACCGATCTGCATGTTGACCAGCGGAACCAATCCACCGAGCGGCGTGTAGCTGTCATGCATCGAGTTGACCGCGCCGCACGAGGTGTCGGTGGTGACGGTCGCCCAAAGCGCGGAGTTGACGATTCCGAAGCGGACTTCCTTGCCCTCCATGTTGCCGCCGGATTGAAGCGCACTCGCGCGCTGATTCACCCCGAGCGCGGCCAGCATCGGATTGCCGCGCTGCTCGGCCCAAATTGCCGCGGATGCGCCGACGATGAACAGCAGCGCCATCGCGGCGAACAGCGCCCATCCCTGGCGCTTGTCGCCCGCCATCAGGCCGAAGGTGTGAGTCAGTCCGGCGGCGATCGCAAATATCGCCAGCATCTCGAGCAAGTTGGTCAGCGGCGTGGGATTCTCGTACGGATGCGCTGAGTTGGAATTGAAGAAGCCGCCGCCGTTGGTGCCCAGCTCTTTGATTGCCTCCTGAGAGGCGACCGGACCTTCGGCGATTATCTGCGCGGCGCCCTCAACGGTCTGCGCATGAACATAAGGCGCGAAGTTATCGGGCACGCCCTGCCAGACCAGCACCAGCGCAAAGACGATCGAGATCGGAAGCAGGATCCAAAGCGTTGCGCGGGTCAGATCGAACCAGAAATTTCCGAGCGTGCGCGAGCTGCGCCGCACGAAGCCGCGGATAATCGCGATCGCGACCGCGATCCCGGCGGCCGCCGATACGAAGTTGTGAAACGCGAGCCCGGCCATCTGGGTCAGGTAGCTCATCGTCGATTCGCCACCGTACGCCTGCCAGTTGGTATTGGTGGTGAAGCTTGCGGCGGTGTTGAACGCGAGCGCCGGCCCTACCGCGCCAAGAGCCTCCGGATTGATCGGCAGGAAGCCCTGCAACCGCTCGATTGCATAAAGCAACAGCATCCCAGCCATGCTGAACATCAGCATCGCGATCGCATACTCGGCCCAACTCATCTCACTGGCCGGACTGATGCGGCAGACGCGGTAGATGATCCGCTCGACGGGGCGCAGGATCGGATCGAGAAAGGTCGGCTCGTCCGAAAAGACGCGCTTGATAAAACGTCCAAGTGGAACGGTCAAAAGAAGAATCAGCAGGCCGAAAATGCCCAGTTGCAATACTGCATTCAGAAGCATCGTGATTACTCAGTCGAGTGGAGATCAGAAGTTTTCGGGATTGATTAGCGCATAGACCAAATATACGCACAGAACGACGGCGATCGTGGCGCCCATGACGAGGTCGAGCGTGCTCATAGTCGTTGGCATCCCGCGACGTAGGCAAAGCAGGCGATAAAGAAAACGATAGTTCCCGCAACGGATAGCAGATCGTACATGCGGACAGACTGTGCATTGCCCGTGCCATCGGCGGATTGCCGCGTAAAGGCTCAGGCAATTGCCTCGCGAAGGTGTTCGGGACCTCATTTTGCATTGCCGAACGATGCGTTCTGCAAGGTTGCGGGACTCGAAGTGCTGGCAAAATCACCCGGCGTCGCAGTATCATTTTCGGCGCAGAGTAATCTCGTGACGAGGGAGCCCCGATGCGAGCGATACGGCATCCGCTGAGCGGCGCGATTTACGATCTTCAGCCCGCAGGCACAGTTCGCGTCGAGAAAGACGGCAAGACCGGCCTGTTCAGTGCCGACGGGAAGTATATTTCCGGTGATATCTACTCGGCGGATCCGCATCTATGCGGATGGATCGGCGGGCGCGATTTGCCGTCGCGCCATCGCGAGGCTGCCGAAGCGCGCCGCCGCAAATGAAAAGCGCGGACGGCCAGCCGGTCAGACCGTCGGAGCCTGCGCCGGCATCAGGCGCTGGATCGACGCGCGATAGCGGTTCATGAACACTATGGCGCCCGCCATCGCGGCGAACGGGAAAAATCTCGCCACGATAGCCTCCGCTCCGCCAAGTTCGAGCGCGACCAGCGCGACCAGAAGATTGAGCGAGAATGCGGCCGCCCAAGCCAACGTGATGATCACGTTGGCGTGATGAAATAAAGCGGTGCTCCAGAACTCGCGAGGTGTCGATTCGCGCGCGAATTGAAGCGTGAACGGCTTGCCTGCCAGAATCGATATCCACGCCATCGCCGCGAACAGAATCCACAGCAGCACGAAGTTGTAATGCGAGAACATCGCCGCCGTCGAACCGCGCGCAACTGACGCGATTGTCCCGAGTGCGAAGAAGGCGAGTGTCGTCCAATCGACGAGCTTCACGTTCGCGCCGCGTGCACGAGCGTACGCGGTCGCGCACGACGCGGCGACGAACCCTGCAACCACCGCGGTCACCGGCCGACCCGCATACGGCAGCGCGAAGTACAAGATCCACGGAATCGCGCCGGCCAGAGTCTGTATCCGCGCGGGTTTGGGTTCCGCCATCGCGGCAATTGCTCCGTGCCCGCTTACGCTGCGGGTATGCCGGTCACGTAGTCGAAATCGAGCGGCTGATGATTTATCCCGCGCGCGGGAGGCGCGATCCATCCAGCGAATTTTCCCGGCTGGCTAACGGGCTTCATCAGCGAGGCTACGAATTCGCGATCGGCGCGCGATGGGAGCCATTCGACCTGGCGTTCGAGCCACTGTTCGCGCGCGATGATCTCGCCGTCGGGCGTGACACTTACTCCGCTGAAGTGCCCGATTGCGCGATTGAAGCCGCGATGCGGCAGTGCGAGCGCGCAGTCGACTCCGGCGTCGCGAATGATCTTGTTCCAGCGCGCAATTGCGCGCTCGCAATCGGCAATATATGAATCGCGCAGCGTCTCGTTTAGCGCGGACAACGCCGGCTGTTCGATTTCGACGATCGTGCCGTCGTGAGGCTTCGATATCCGCCGCACGCTTTCGGTCAGGCGATGATCGTCGCGCGCGTCGCCTTCTTTGAACCGTCCTTTAAGTCCGGCACTGAAATAGTTCGCGGCGTTCGTCGAAAGCTCGGAGCCAAACAAATCCAGCGACACTGAGTAATGGAAGTTCAGGTAACGCTGAACAATCGCCAGATCGATTCCGCCGAACTCGCCAACCCGATCGGTATCGTGCTGCTTCATCAGCTCGCAGGTCCGCGCGATCACGCGGCCGACGCCGGACTCGCCGACGAACAGATGATGAGCTTCCTCGGTCAGCATGAAGCGGCAGGTCCGCGCGAGCGGTTCGAAGCCGGACTCGGCCAGGCTGGCGAGCTGGAATTTCCCGTCGCGATCGGTGAAGTGCGCGAACATGAAGTACGCGAGCCAATCCGGCGTGCGCTCGTTGAATGCGCCCAGGATGCGCGGATTGTCGGCGCTGCCGGAGCGGCGCCGGAGCAGCGCGTCGGCTTCCTCGCGTCCGTCGCGTCCAAAATGCGCGTGCAGCAGATAGACCATCGCCCACAAATGGCGCCCTTCCTCGACGTTGACCTGGAACAGATTGCGCAGGTCGTAGCGCGACGGGCAGGTGCGTCCGAGATGGCGCTGCTGCTCGACCGAGGCGGGCTCCGTGTCGCCCTGGGTGACGATCAGGCGGCGCAGGACTCCGCGATGCTCGCCCGGGACCTCGCGCCAGACCGGCTCGCCCTTGTGCTCGCCGAAGCCGATACGCGCGTCGGCTTCGGGCGCGGCGAGAAAAACTCCCCACCGGTAATCGGGCATCTTCACGTAGCCGAAGCTCGCCCATCCTTTCGCATCCACTGAGGTTGCGGTGCGCAGGTAAACCTCGCAGGACTGAAAGCCCTCCGGCCCCATCTCGCTCCACCATTTGAGGTATTCCGGCTGCCACGCTTCGAGCGCGCGCTTAAGGCGGCGATCGCCGTCGAGGCCGACGTTGTTTGGAATCCGTTCGGAGTAATCCATCGCGATCACACTCGCTTCGGATCGAACTCGGGCCGCCGCCCGGTGCCGTACAGTTTGAGCGCGCCTTTTTCGCCGATCGCGTTGGGCCGCTGAAAGATCCAGTTCTGCCAGGCGGACAGCCGCGCGAAAATTTTCGATTCGATCGTCTCCGGGCCGGCGAAGCGCAGCGACGCTTCGAGTCCCGTCAGCGCGTCGGAGGAAAACGCGGCGCGTTCCTCGATCGCAAGCCGCGTCTCGTCGTCCCAGTCGATATCGTCGGGGGTGAAGCAGACCAGTCCGAGCGCGTCGGCATCTTCGGCACTCAGCTCTTCGCCGATCCGCGCGCTCAGCGCCTCGACTCGCTGGGGAGCGTCCAGGAACCTTGCTTGCACCCGCGCAAGTCCGTTGCACATCGGCAGTGCGCCGAAATTTATTTTCGACAGCGCGATTCGCGCCGGCGCGAGTTCGTCGTCCGCGCGCTTTCCGCGCATCATGTACGCGCGGTCGGCCGCGAGCGCGAGCTCGAGCAGGGTGCCGCAAAAGCACGAACCCGGCTCGATGAATGCAAACATCGAACGCGAGCTTACGTCGAGCCGTTTGAAGGTGCGCTTGAGGTAGAGAACGACCTCGCGAATCAGACAGTCGTCCGCATGCGCGGCCAGAAAATCGTCGTGAAATTTTACCCGCGCGAGGTCTCCGTGGGTTCGAAAGATCCAGGTCCGGATGGTTTCTTCGTTGAAGCGCAAATGAAGGATCGCGTCTTCGAGCTCGCGCGCAAACGCGAGCGGCCAGAAGTCGCACCCGAGCGCGAGAGCCTCGCTCGTGGTGGCGGGCGCCTCGCGCTCGGGACCTTCGATATCGAAGACGGCGGCTGAGCGGGCGCGGTCGAGCTCGATGCGGATATGCGGGTACTGGATTCGATCTTCCGCGATAGTCCGCGCGAGAGGCCGCAGCGTGATTGCGCCGCGAGCGGCTGCGCGGTCCGAGCGCCGCGCGAATTCGGCCGCTCTCAGCGACGCGACTTCCGCAATCCGCGAGCGCGGCGCGATTTCATCGACCAGCCGCCAATCGACGGCGCGCGCGCCCTTGACGCCTTCTTCGGTGGTGCAGAAAAAATCCGCGTGGTCGCGCCGGACGCGCCGTTTGTCAACTATGCGCGTCAGGCCTCCGGTTCCCGGCAGCACCGCGAGCAGCGGCAGCTCGGGAAGCGAGACGCTGGTCGAGCCGTCATCGGCCATGACGATGTAATCAGTTGCGAGCGCGAGTTCGTAGCCTCCGCCAGCGCAGGGTCCGGCGATCGCGGTCATGTAGAACTGGCGCGAATTGTGCGTCGCATCCTCGATCGAATTGCGCGTCTCATTCGTGAACTTGCAGAAATTCACTTTGAACGGATGGCTCGACTGCGCGAGCATCCTGATGTTCGCGCCGGCCGAAAATACCCGCTCCCGTGCCGAAGTGATCATCACGCATCCGACCTCGGGATGCTCGAAGCGCAGGCGCTGGACGGCGTCGTTCAACTCGATATCGACGCCCAAGTCGTAGGAATTGAGTTTTAGTTCGTACCCGGGAACCAGGCCGCCGTTTTCGTCCACGTCCATCGCAAGCGTGGCGACCGCTCCGGCAATCGACAGCTTCCAGTGCCGATAGCGGGAAGGCTCGGTGCGAAAATCGATGATCGGCGTCATTGGATCAGGTTCCATTTTAGCGTCGGCGCAGGGCAAGGCGAACCTCGCCCGCACCGCGAATCGCGATTGTCAGGCGCTGATGCTCGAGGTCAACACGCGCTTCGCCGCCCGAAATCTCGACCTCGCATCCGCGCGGATATTGCAGCCGCGGGATAAAGATTTCAGTCTCGTCCGTTGCATCCGGGTCGGCGTCGAATATGTACTCGAAGTTGCCCGTCACGCGGTTGAACTTCATGGCGCGCGGCGTTCCCTGGGTTGCGCGGGCGAATGGCCGCACGAAGCCGGCCAGCGCTCGTCCGCCGCTGTTCAAGTCTTTGGGGTCGGTCTGCTGGTCGCGCGAAAAGATGCTCAAGTCCTCCTGGTTCCAGCCGTCGCCGATTGCAAGGTCATTGCGATTGGACGCGGTGTAGTTCCACTGAGTGCTGTTGATCAGCAGCGCGTCGAGCGCGTTGTACATCAGATCGAGCGCGACGATATGGGGGGTCCACGGAGTGTCGGACCGATCGCCGGCGTCGAAGGCGCGGTACGCGTCGGCGCCGTTGAGATCGAACGGAATTCCGAATTCGCCGATCAGGGTTGGCGCCCCGCCGCCGATTCGCTCCGAAGTCTTTGCGAACCGCCCGAGCTGCTGCTCGTAGCGCGTCTGAATCTGCGCGGCGGCGGAAGCCGTCTCGCCGCTCATCGCGCCGAGATTGAAATCGGTGCGAAAAGTTTTCGTGCCCAGCGTAACGATGTCGTACCAGTGGCCCGCGTTGACGCTGCGCGCGGGAGTATCGGCCGGAAAACCCGGGCCGAGAAAGCCGGAGAGCGGGTCGAGTTCCGCGAACAGAATCCAGTCCGGATTGATCGCGCGCATATTTTCCGCGACTCGGGTGAAAAACGGACCCATGTAGTCCTCGATAAAGCTGACCTTGCGATCGCCGACGCGCTGAAAAAAATCCTCGCGCAAAATCTCGTGGCCGCCGTCGCCGCCGAGCCGCCACGCGCCCGCTTGCTCGAATGGATCGGTCCCTCCTTTCCGCCAGATCGATACGGCGCGCGGATTCATCGCGCGCTCGCGCCGCACCACCGCGCGCTTGAGCGTCTTGTCGTAGCCGAGCTCCGGTATGGCGCGGGTCACTCCGTGCGAGACCAGCAGCCCGTCGATCGGCGACCACGCGATGCCGGGAGCCGCGGGAAATGGATTTTCCTCGCTTGGCGCAACGTGGCGATAGCTGAGTGAGTGCCCGATCCATCCTTCATGCGGCTCGTTGAGCGTGTCGAAGCCCATGACATTGGAAAGATCCCGCACGCGGCGCGCAATCTCGGCCTGCGCCGCGAGATAATGGTCCTGCATGTAGTCCTGGACGTTTAAGCCATCGATATTCAGCCCGGGCGCGAAGTCACGGCCCGCGAAAAACAGCGTCCACATGATTCCGTTGGCGGGACGCCGCGCGTTCTGCGACCAGGTCATCGTCGGATAGCGATCTTCCTGGCGCCCGCCGCGCGCGTAGTCGTACAGCGATTGCATCACATGCGCCGATTCCGATTCGCCCAGCCGCCGGTAGTCGATTCCGACCTTGTCAAACATCCAGCACGGCGCGCCGTCGCCGCCGCTCATCCGGCTCCATACGTCCTGATGAAAATCGACAAAGACGTAGAGTCCGAAGTCACCGGCGCGGCGGCATAGCTCGGCGTAGTAGTCGAGATATTCGGCGTCGAATTGGCCCGGGCCGCGATGCTCGACAGCTTCCCAGGTGGTCAGTATGCGCAGGCAGTTGAAGCCCCATCCGCTGATCCGCGCGAAATGCTCGTCGGCTTCTTCACGCGGGAACGGACGTCCGATGAACGAGACTTCACGATGGTCCGAGAAGTCGGAAGGGAAGTTGGTGCCGCCGTCGGGATAGGGAACCTTGCAGTCGCCGCCCAGGTTGACGCCGCGTAAGATCACCCGGCGTCCCGCTTCGTCAACGAACCATCGGCCCTCGAGATGCAGCCGCGGCATTTTTGTCGTCACCATTTATTCGCTCTTTGCCCCGTGATGTTCTCTTGAATCTATACTAGAGAGAAGGGATACAGCGCCAAGCGCGGCGCGGAGACTCGAAACCGATCTTCGCGCTCGCCGCGAGCATGCGCACGAGCTTATGAGGTGAATCATGGGAGTGTTGTCGGGCTACAAGATTATCGAACTGGCCGGGATCGGTCCGGGACCGATGTGCGCGATGCTGCTGTCGGACATGGGCGCCGACGTGTTGCGGATCGATCGCACCGCGGACGGCGGGCTCGGCGTTGCGATGGAGACCAAGTACAGCCTGCTCAATCGCGGCCGCCGCTCGGTCGCGCTTGATCTCAAACATCCCGAGGCGATCGAGGCGGTGCTGAAGCTGGTCGAGAAGGCCGACGCGCTCATCGAAGGGTTTCGCCCCGGCGTGACCGAACGGCTCGGACTGGGTCCCGAGCACTGCCTTAAGCGCAATCCGCGGCTGATTTACGGGCGGATGACGGGATGGGGACAAGAGGGACCGCTCGCGCATGCGGCAGGCCACGATATCAATTACATCGCGCTCTCCGGCGCGCTGCACAGTATCGGGCGCAAGGGCGATGCGCCGGTTCCTCCGCTCAACCTGGTGGGCGATTTCGGCGGCGGCGCGCTCTATCTTGCGCTCGGCGTGGTGGCGGGACTCCTCGAGGCGCAGAAGTCGGGAAAGGGGCAGATCGTCGATGCGGCGATGGTCGATGGGGCGGCGTCGCTGATGACCGCGATCTACGGTCTGCGCCTGTCGGGAGTGTGGAACGACAAGCGCGGCGAAAATATTCTCGATACCGGCGCGCACTACTACGAGGTTTACGAGACCAAGGACGGCAAGCACGTCGCGATCGGATCGATCGAAGCCAAATTCTATGATGAACTGCTGCGCCTGTCTGGCCTCAAGGGGCAGGAGCTTCCGCGTCAGAACGATCGCGCCTCGTGGCCGAAAATGAAGGAGCGGATGAAGGCGCTGTTCCTGGGCAAAACTCGCGACGAATGGTGCGCGATCATGGAGGGCAGCGACATCTGCTTCGCCCCGGTGCTCAGCATGGACGAGGCGCCGCATCATCCGCACAATCGGCATCGCGGCACTTTCGTCGAAAGCGGCGGCGTCACCCAGCCGGGTCCGGCGCCGCGTTTCAGCCGCACCCCGAGCAAGATCCAGCGCCCGCCCGCGCGGCCCGGTGAGCATACCGAAGAGGCGCTCGGCGACTGGGGGTTCGGCGCCGCGGACCTCGAGCGCCTGCGCAAAGCCGGCGCGATCGCGCCCAAGCCGTAAATTTAAATCTCAAACGGGCGGCCCCATGTGGCCGCCCGTTCTCTTTTTTTGCGCAGTTTCGGTAATCCGCAATCTTCAGTACGGTCGCCTGATGAGGTGTTCGCGTGAACTCGATGGAAAGGTTTGACCGGATATTCTGGGGACGGCTGTGGCGGCTTGCGAAACCGTTCTGGGTTTCCGAGCAAAAGCGCAAGGCGCGCACCCTGCTGGCGGTGGTGCTCGCGATGATCGTGCTGCTGGTCGGGTTCTCGGCCGTCTTCAGCTATATCAACCGCGACGTGGTAAATGCACTGCAGAAGTACGACGCCAAGCGCTTTCACTTTCTGCTGATGCTGTTTTTCTTCTGGATTGCTTTTGTCATCGCGGTTTACCCGTTCCTGCCCTACCTGATCGGCAGGCTCCAGATTCTGTGGCGCGAGTGGATGACCGAATGGTTCGTTGCGGCGGGTTTCGGCCATCACGCCTTCTACCAGATGAACCTGGACGGCCGCATCGACAATCCCGACCAGCGCATCCAGCAGGATCTCAACTCGTTCACCACATCGACACTCAACTATCTGAACACCGCGATCGGTTCGCTCGTGATGGCGGCGGCGTTCTTCGGAATCCTGTGGACGATCTCGCACGGGCTGGCGCTCGCGTTGATCGGCTACTCGGTAATCGGCACTTACGTCGCCATCACGGTGGGCCGCCGCCTGGTCGCGATCAATTTCAATCAGGAGCGCTACGAGGCGGACTTCCGCTTTGACCTGGTCCACGTGCGCGACAACGCCGAGTCGATCGCGATGTACGGCGGCGAAGCGCAGGAGCATCGCGAGCTGAGCCGCCGCTTCGGATGGGTGGTCTCGAACTTCAAGACTCTCATTCAGTGGCAGCTCTACCTGGGCTTTGTGCAGACCGCGTATGACAACTCCGTCGATCTGGTGCCGTGGCTGGTGCTGGCCGGCGCCTATTTCTCGCATAAGATCCAGATGGGGCAAATCTTTCAGGCGGCGACCGCGTTCGGCGCGGTCAAGGGAACGCTGTCACTGGTGATCCGGGATTTCCAGGGATTGACCAGCTACGCGACCGTCGTGCATCGGCTCGCTACGTATATCGAGGAATGTGACAGCGCGCGCCAGGCCGAAGCGAGCGCCGGAATCGAGGTCGCCGAAGCGCCGCATCTCGCGCTCGAAAATGTCTCACTCGCAACCCCGGACGGACAAACCCAACTCGTCGAAAAACTTTCGGTTGAAGTCAAAAGCGGCGAGCGGCTGCTGATCACCGGGCCGAGCGGCGTCGGCAAGACTTCGCTGACCCGCGCGATCGCCGGCATCTGGCGAAACGGCAGCGGCCGAATCGTGCGTCCGCCGCTCGATAATTTGATGTTCCTGCCGCAGCGTCCCTACATGATTCTTGGTTCGTTGCGCGCCCAGCTATGCTATCCGCGCGCGACCGAAGCCACCGACGAAGATCTGAATCGCATCCTCGCCGAGGTGAATCTTGCCGATCTACCCGCGCGCGTCGGCGGACTCGACGCCGAGCGCAACTGGGCCGAGGTCCTGTCGCAGGGCGAACAGCAGCGCCTCGCATTCGCGCGCCTGTTGCTCAACCTGCCCCATTTCGCGTTCCTTGACGAGGCGACCAGCGCTCTGGACCCCGCGAACGAAGCGATGCTCTATAGGCGCCTTGCCGATCTCCCGATCGTTCTGGTCAGCGTCGGCCACCGCGCCAGCCTCGCCCAGTATCACGATCGAAATCTCGACCTGTCGAGCAACGGCCGCTGGGAAATCCGCCCGCTCAAAGAGCCGCCCGCGTCGATCGCGGCGGGTTCAAGTTGAAGTATGGAAAGAGTCTGGTGGACGCAGCAGGATTTGAACCTGCGACCCCGTGCAAGTGAGTTGCGGCGCCCGGGCGGAATGGCAGGATCGGTCGGTACGGTTTGTTAACGTTCAAGATCGCGAAAATCCCTACGGCAGAAGGGTTTGGTGCAGGTCTATTGTCAGATACGTGCGACCACTTAGCGCTATCGAATGATCTCGGGATAGCGCACAGAGTCGGGCACATAGGGCACAAAATTGGGCACAGGAAATCCGCCTGAAAGAACCCGGCGCAGAGCGCGGCACGCCCCGTGCCACAGCGCAGCCGCCCGCAGGGTTGGCGCGGCGTGCCAGCTCAGCGAACGCCTCCGTCAACGCGGCCACGCAGCGGAGCCGCCGAGCGGAAGACTGGCTTATGGCGACCGTCTGGCGCTTGACCCGTAGGTTTTGGCATTGCACATGGTACGCTTAAAGCGTACTGTCCATTGGTGAAGTTCGAGTGGGACGAAGCCAAGCACGGCAAGACCCTGCGCGAGCGTGGAATTGGCTTCGACGACGCCGCCCGAATCTTCGAGGGACCGGTCGCGATCTCGCAAGACACCCGCCGCAACTACGGCGAGGCGCGGTTGCGGGCCGTGGGCGAAAGTGAAGGCGACATTTTGCATGTCGTGTTCACCTGGCGCGGCGACACGGTGCGGATCATCTCGGTGCGGCGCGCCAATCGAAAGGAAACCAAGCTATGGCTATCACGCGAATGACGCTCGATGAAATCAAGGCGCGTCCGTCGAAGCGGGACCGCGCTAAGATCAAAGCGACGACCGAAGAGGACATTCGCCGGCATATGATTGAGGACGGCGAAGACCCGGCCGCGGAACTGCGCGAGGAAGACATCCTCTCACCGTGGTATATCCGCAAGCGGCTAGGCATGTCTCAGCAGCAATTTGCCGATACGCTGGGCATCCCGGTCGCGACGTTGCAGAACTGGGAACAGAACCGGGTGATGATGGAACCCGCAACGATCGCGCTCATGCGCGTCTTGGCACATGAACCCAAAGCCGCACTCCGGGCGCTTCGCCGCCGCCGCGCCGCCTAACCCCATCACCTTTCGACCAGCTTGCGCGTGGCCGAGAAAACGCAAGGCCCATCGTCAAATCTTCGGCCAGGGAAATCCGTTAAGCGCGGCGGCCGCATCGATTGGCAGCACGCCCGCAAGACCACCGACCGTGCGATCAAGATTCGCCCGTGCTGCAAGCAGCCGTCATTAGTCGTTAAGGAGATTGCCGTTCGCGTTCCCTCGGCTTCGCTCGGGACAGGCTCCGGTCATCGCGGTACCATTGAACGCCGTCATCTCGTTGTCCGCGTTGAACGCGTTTCCGCTCGCTGGTTGTGGCAGATTGGTCTGCGCGAAGCTCCCCGTCTTCTCGATCATATGCCCACCCGCGTCGTAATCGGCGTCGGTCGAAGGATCAGCAAACGCGGATGAGAGCGACGAACTGGATGCAGAAACTTCCCTGACAAGAGACTCGGCCTCCAAAACATCAGTAATGACCTTGAAGTGGGAGTTTCCCGACTATCGTTGTTACGTGGCGGGGGTCGCGCCGGTCGCGGTAGCGCGTGTCAAGCAGTAGAAATAGAAAATTTCCAATCCGAGCAAAACGGCGCATCCCACCCACCACGTGAGTCGGTCTTTCCAGGTCCCCGGACCCATCTTAGACGATAACTCCATAAGGGTTTGCCAGACCGATGCTCCCACAGGACTGACCCACGCAACAATGTCAGAGAAGACAATTGTCGCACACAGTATAATACCCATCATACGCCCGACCGAGAGCATTCGTTCGGTATAGTCACCCCACGCCGCGCCAGACATGAAGGCCAGCCAGGACACGAGATTCAAGGCAAGGAACGTGAGCGCAATGACATACGGTTCGTGGTCGAACCCCCAGCGTACGTATATGAGCGTCAAATTAACAACAATCAATATTAGGTATGCGCTCTTGTACACAATCAAGAAGAACCATGCTTCTCTGGCTTTCATATTCTTACTCAAAAAAGCAGGTCCGGACTCTGATATCGGCTCGGATTCTTGTCCGGAAGGGGCGCGCCGTTTGTATCATAGGGATTCTCGGGGTTTTGTGCGCATCTTAGAATACAGAACAAATGGTCACCCGTGATGTCGGGCACATTCGGTTGATTGCTTGAACTGCAGGAGTTTGGCTCCGGCAGATGACTATAGTGTTTCTCCTGAAGGCATTGCCGGATGCAATCAGCTCCAGACGTTTCGTTCGGATAACTGGGAAACTTCTGACAGGCTTCTTGGGCGAGGTAACAATTGTATATCCCGCCATCAGCACTGCAGGCCTCACGGTAATAAGCGCAGGACGCCGTTCCATAGGGCCCGAGAGGGTCGCGGTCAGATGCCGGGCTATTAGCGACGTAGCCGTAGAGATTGACGTCACCAGCCCCGAAATCCATTGGGTCTTGGCTGATAAACCTGCCGAGCGACGGGCTGTAATAGCGGGCGCGGTTGAAATACAGCCCGGTGCCGTCGTTTTCTCGGCTGGTGAACTGAAAGGGATTCGTGCTCGAACCCGCGACCGCGGTGTTGCCGAACGGATCATAAGTGTAGCTGGTCGCGAGGCCGCCCGCCGGGTTTGCCAGCGCCAGCGTGCTGCCGAGCGCATCTGTAAGGTAGCTGCTCGCGCCCGAGGCGTCGGTGCGCTGGAAGTATTCGTCGATTCCAAGCCCAGTGAGCAAGTTGGCGCTGGGCGCTCCTGCTTGGAGCTCCTGCACCGGATTGAGCTCATCGTATAGGAAGCTCGTCGCCATAGCGCCGATGGTCTTGCTCATCCGTCGCCCGAACGGGTCATAGACGAAACTCGCGCTTGCGCCGCCGCTAATCGCGCTCAGATGATTGCGAGCATCCCAAGCGTAGGTGTTACTCGCGTCCGCCGTGAGATTGCCGTTGGCATTCCCTCGGCTTCGCTCGGGACAGGCTCCGGTCATCGCGGTGCTATTGAACGCGGTCGTCTCGTTGTCCGCGTTGAACGTGTTGCCGGTCACCGGCTGCGGCAGCTTGGTCTGCGCGAAGCTCCCCGTCTTCTCGATCACGTGCCCGTCCGCGTGCATCATAGGCGTATTCCGGATGGCCCACCCGACCCGTCCCCCGACTCGAAGTCAACTCCGGGCGATTAACTCGAGTGAGTGCTCGGGCTGGATGTAATGAATGAGCCCAGCTTCATCCGACTCGATCAGCACGCCGCGCTTCAAGTACGCCCATTCGTTTTCTGGGTATTCAGGTGTGTACTGACCGTCGTCTAACGAGCACACCACCGTGCCATGGCAGCCTTGCCAAAGCTTCACTCTGTCACCAATGACGACCTTCTCGCCACTAGGATAATTCATAGCCTAATCCCGCAATCAATGACCCGCGAAAACCGAACACCGCCGTAACGCAAACATTTTCATCCGGAACAATAGCCACTCTTCTAGCAGCCTATCGTATTTTAGATGACATTGCCCGCCGGCGAAATAAGACTGATTTGTAATCAAGATGATCAATTCAACCCGCCTCCTCCAGCGGGAGTGATCGGGATTCCCTGAGGGGTGTCAGATGCACCCAGACTCTGCCAGAAGCACTGACAATTGTGCGGGTTCTGCCTCATCACGTATGTGATAGTGCGAGCCGTTATATGGGTAATGAGGTCTTGCCGGAGGCACTTGATCAAATCGATGTGCAATCGTCCCTTCAGGCGGATCGCATGGGCGGCAGCCGCCTCGATTGCAACTCTGACCCAGCAGCGCGCCGCCAACTGCGCTAGCCGCGCCCGCGATCGCTTGCCACCAGACGCTAGGGTCGCACAACGCGGGATATTCCTCGCAGAGCGCTTCGGCTTGTGTACCCGTGGGGTCACGAAGCGCCGTCGGTTGGTTACCGACGTAGGAATAAAGATCCTTGTCTCCGCCGGCGAAACCCAACGGGTCTTGGCTGACGAACCTCTGTGCGGTGGAGCTGTAGTACCTCGCGCGATAGTAGTAAAAGCCGGTGCCGTCATTTTCCCGGCCGGTGAACTGGAAGGGATTGGTACTGGAACCTGACACTGTGGTGCTGCCGAACGGATCGTAGGTGTAGCTGGTCGCGAGGCCGCCAGCGGAGTTTGCCAGCGCCAGCGTGCTGCCCAGCGCGTCTGTCAGGTAGCTGCTCGCACCCGAGGCATCGGTGCGCTGGAAGTATTCGTCGATTCCAAGCCCAGTGAGCAAGTTGGCGCTGGGCGCTCCTGCTTGGAGCTCCTGCACCGGGTTGAGGCCATCGTAGAGGAAACTCGTCGCCGTAGCGCCGATGGTCTTGCTCATCCGCCGCCCGAACGGGTCATAAGTGAAACTGCCTGTATTCGCGCCCGTGATCGCGCTCAGATGGTTGCGCGTGTCCCAGGCATAGGTGTTCGTGCCGTCACCGGTCAGGTTGCCGTTGGCATCGTAGGTGAGGGCGGTCCCGTTGAACGCAGTCATCGCGTTGTCCGCGTTGAAGGTGTTGCCGGTCACCGGCTGCGGCAGATTGGTCGCCGCCATGCTCCCCGTCTTTTCGATTGCGCGCCCATCACCATCGTAATCGTACTCGAGGTCTCCGATCTGGTTGCCAGCCAACGTCCAGGTCATCGCGCTTACCCGCGAGTCATTGTC